>ERZ650308.1382-NODE-1382-length-12603-cov-4.538970_pt1 | contig 12603 bp, 11 predicted proteins | sample MGYA00376244_ERZ650308 | MGnify/ENA primary metagenome ERZ650308 (study PRJEB26733, sample SAMN07839295) | wastewater metagenome | biome: small river; feature: stream; material: water | place: USA: North Carolina | collected 2016-04-26 ...
ATGTTACATACAATTCATGGAAGGGTGATCAAGCCGCTTTTTCTAACCGTTGGAATTCAATCGGTTTAACAACTAACTTATTGTTTGATATTCCATTGGATGCCAACAACCAATTTTCAATTGGTACAGGGATTGCTCATTCTTGGTTCAATGTAGCATTCGATCCAAACTATAAATTTTACACCTATTCGAATCAAACTTTTTTGGGAAATACGCCATCAACTGAACATTTCAACGAACAACATTTAAGTGGACATTCGTTTTCAATTCCCCTAGAGATTCGTTTTCGTACAAAAGGGTGGAAGCATTTTAAAATTCATATTGGCGGAAAAATAGGCTACCAATTAACTATTTATGCTACGTCTGTTAGAAATGAAGAAAACGGACAATACATCGAAAAAAATTACAATTTTGGCGATATCAATCGTTTCATCTACTCCGTTCACACGCGAATTGGAATTCGAAATTGGGGGTTGTTTGCAAATTATCAATTGAATCCATTATTCACGCATTCTTCTAGTGTTAAATTGAACATATTTCAATTAGGTTTATCACTTTCATTGTTTTAATCATGTATTTCATCGATACCCATACGCACCTATATTCAACAGAATTTGATTCTGACAGAACAGAAATGGTAGAAAATGCAATCAAAGCAGGAGTAAAAAAGCTTTTATTACCAAACATTGACGTTGCATCTATTGAACCCATGTATCGATTGTGTGAAGAATTCCCTCAAAATTGTTTTCCAATGATGGGTTTACATCCTGGATATGTCAACGAAAATTGGGAACAGGACCTTCTAATAATTAAAAAGGCATTAGACGAAAACAAGCACATTGCAATAGGCGAAATCGGAATGGATTTGTATTGGGACAAAACGTTTATTGAAGAACAAAAAAAGGCTTTTCGCATTCAAATTGAGTGGGCTAAAGAGTTGAATCTTCCAATTGTAATTCACGCCAGAGATGCTTTTGACGAAATTTTCGAAATCCTTGATGAATTGAATGATGCAGCTTTAACAGGTGTTTTCCATTGTTTTACAGGAACACTTGAACAAGCTCAGAAAATAAATTCTTACGGCGGTTTTTACTTGGGAATAGGTGGTGTATTGACCTATAAAAAAAGTGATCTACCATCCGTTTTAACTGAAATTCCCCTCGAGCAAATAATAGTAGAAACAGATGCACCTTATCTGCCACCAACACCTCATAGAGGAAAACGCAATGAAAGTAAATTTCTTTTGCACGTTGCTGAAAAAGTTGCTGAAGTTAAAAATTGTTCGTTGATGGAAGTGGCTAGAATTACTTCTGAAAATGCGGAGAAATTGTTTCAATTGAAATAATAAGGCTATCATTTTCTTTACAATATTGCAATGTTGTAAATTTTTTTTTGACAACAATCCAAAAATAATTCATGTATAAACATTCGTGAAAATTCGTGCTTTCGTGGCAAGTATACCTCATAATAATCAAAATTTAAATAAAAAAGGGAAGTATTTCTACTCCCCTTAACCTAAAACCTAACCTGATTATCTTGAAACTACTCTATGTTAATCGATACTAATAAACGGCAGATTTAGTTCCTACAAAACCATTTTTTGTTCTTAAAGGGCAATATACATTATCAAGCGTAGCGCACTCTAAGTAGAACTACGTAGCTGAGACCATAAAATTCATTTTTAAACAATTTTCATTTTTTTTGAGCCCATTTATTTTTATTAATGTAGCTTTGATTTTTCTTTAAAAGAACAACTTTATGGCGCAACCATCTATTTTGATGCTTTATACCGGCGGTACGATTGGCATGATAAATGATCCCAAAACAGGTCAATTAATCAGCTTCGATTTCAAACACATGCACGACCATGTTCCAGAAATCAATCGTTTAAATGTTGCACTCACCACGATAAGTTTTGAACATCCGATCGATTCCTCGGAAATGAATCCTGATGCATGGGTGAAAATGGCAGATATCATTGCTGAAAACTACGAAAACTACGATGGCTTTGTTATTTTGCATGGCTCTGACACCATGGCGTTTACAGCTTCTGCTTTGAGTTTTATGTTGCAAGGATTAAGAAAACCAGTGATTTTAACAGGTTCTCAATTGCCAATTGGCACCATTCGTACCGATGGGAAAGAAAATTTAATTACAGCCATTGAAATCGCTGCAGATAAAGACGAACAGGGTGTTGCGATTGTTCAAGAAGTGGCCGTATATTTTGAGTATTCTTTGTACCGCGGCAACCGTTGTTCGAAAATATCTGCCAATCAATTTGAAGCGTTTGCTTCTCCCAATTATGCTGAATTAGCCAAAGCAGGTGTAAACATCGCATACAATTCCAATCAATTGTTTCGGACAAATTTACCAAACTTCACGTATTACTCACAACTGAATACAAACGTCGGCTTATTGAAAATATATCCTGGTTTTCCAGCTGCTGGATATGCAAGTTTATTCGATATGGATACCATCAAAGCTCTCGTAATTGAAACATTTGGAGCTGGTAACGCACCAAGTGATCAAGCCTTCAGAAACTACATCCAAGATTACTTACAACAAGGAGGAATCATTGTAAATGTAACGCAATGTAGCTCGGGTGCTGTTCAACAAGGCAAGTACCAAACAAGCTCGTTTTTCAATGAAGTTGGTGTTGTCAGTGGTAAAGATTTAACAACTGAAGCAGCAATTACCAAATTAATGCATTTGGTTGGCCAAAACATAAGCAAAGAAGAAGTAATTGAAAAATTAAACCATTCGCTTTGTGGGGAAATGGAGTAACGAAGAGATTTCACATTGATTTTGTTACAATGATAGAACCAAGAATTGTAAATTTAAAACCTAAAAAACTAATTGGCATTCGCGTGCAAATGAGTTTAACCAACAACAAAACGGTTGAACTATGGCAAAAATTTATGTCCAATCGAAAGGATATAATATCTACAATTTCTTCTGATCTAATCGCATTGCAGGTTTATCCGCCCAACCATTTTCAAGATTTTAAACCAACGAATGAATTTGAAAAATGGGCTACCGTTGAAGTGGCTTCTTTTGAGAATGTTCCATTAAACATGGAGTCATTTTCTTTGGAGGGTGGAATGTATGCTGTGTTTGATTACAAAGGCTCTAGTAACGATTCTAGCGTGTTTCAATACATTTTCGGCACATGGTTACCCAATTCAATATACGAATTAGCGAACAGACCACATTTTGAAGTTCTAGGAGAAAAATACAAAAACAATGATCCTTCTTCAGAAGAAGAAATTTGGATTCCGATTATTGAGAAGTAGGAAGCGTTAAATCATAAAAGCCAGCCTTTCGGCTAGCTTTTAATTTATTGGTGGGTTAGGGTTTGCTTTAGTAATTACTTTCTGAACTACCTCCTCCTTGTGAATAGGTTTTTTTATACCTTTTACCATCAGTGCAAGAAATAATTAATGTTTGTTTATCTATGAATTTAATTTTATCAATATTTTTCCCACATCTACAATCAAAATTAGATTGATTACTCCATTTGCCATTTTCAGTGATTGTACATATTTTTGATTCGCCATTTGATTTCCAATAAATCAAATAATATTTTTCATTTATCATACCTTCAGCGAAGTCAATTATTGGATTATTACCACCGTCTTGAAAAGTTGAAGTTGAACCTCCTTTTTTTACCATTAAATCTCCGTTTTTGACAAAATAATCAGCAGCTTGAGCTCTAGCTGCTCCAAACATGAACATCATGGTTGCCATTAATAATAACTTTTTCATTTTATTTTTATTTTAGTTTAGTTCTTACTCTTATCGATTTTCAGAATACTCGCTGTTTTTGGTTTGGTTTACTTGTCTCCAATTTTATCTCATTATTGATTTTTGCACTTTTCATGTTGAACTGCCGTGAATTTTTCAATAAATTCAGCAGATTTAGTCACAAAACTATGATTACTTGTTTTAGATGCTTCACATTTATCTGGCGCCATATATACTGTTTCAGTGAATCCAGGATAAATCGCTGTCATTTTTTTTGCTAATTCAAATTTTAAATGTAAGTTATTTGTTATGCTTGTTAACATACTTTCTACACAATATTCAACGGTCTTAGAATCATCTCCTTTAAAATTTTTGACCCTGTAAACGAATTCTTTCTTCTGGTTACACAAAGTACATTCTTGCCAAGATCTTTTACAAGTGACTTCATAATCGCCATTTGGCAGTTTCACGGTTTGAGCATTTACATAATTGAATGATATCAATAATGTTGCAATTAGAAATAGTTTATTCATTTTTTTAAGTTTAGTTTTAGTAAAATTAGAGTTGTAAAATTCTCTTTCTGTATTTTTTCAAAAGTATCCATTAAACCATTTTCCAAAAAAACCAAATGTGTCCAAATAACTCCATTCTTATTTTTACAAATTATGAAACCTTAAATTTGACAAAACAATTTAACACCAATGCCAGCTCCAATTAACATATCAATCGAAGAAAAAAAGTGGATTAAAACCTATTTAAAAGATATTTATGAAATTGAAGTTAAGGACAACTATGATTGTAAAAAACTCTATGAACTAATAAATGAAAGGAACAACATATACATAAGCCTTACAACACTTCGACGTTTTTTTAATTTAATTCCTGATAATGGTTTTCGGTCGTTGTATTCGATGAATCAACTAGCAATGGCTATTGGATTTGAGAATTATCAAAAGTTTAAAAGTTATGTTCACCGCTTTGACATCAACTTAATCAATCAGAACATACAATTATACAGTTTAGACACCAATACGTACAGAGCTCAAATCCTATCAACATTAAAAAATCTTTCTTTCAACCAATGGGAAGAAACATTTCAAATGTTGTCAATTATTTCATTAGCTATAAAAAACAAGGATGAATATGTTTTGAATTTTATTCTTAAAGAACAAGATGATAGAACATCTGAATTCAATGAAAAACAAATAATTGCTACTCAAGAGTTTTATTTCGAAGCAAGAAAAGGGAACGAATTCGTCATTAATTTTATTAAGAAAAACGTAACTACTTCTACTTTTCTTCAGGTAAATCTTCTTCAGTGTTATGTAGATGAATATAATTTAAATGGTTTCTTTGGTGCTTGGCTTTCTGTAGATTTTAAGAAGTCAGTTCCTGATTTACTAATTTTTAAAACTTTATTGTTGTGTCAATTGAATTTTGTGAATGCTGAAATTCAAACTGCTCAACAACTTTTCAAAAAAGTTAGTGACTTAAAAGAAAAAGCAAATTTTAATTTACACCCAATTTTAAACGCGAGAATTTGTGCTTGGAATGTAATCTTCTATAACGATTATACTCACATTAGCGATTATTATAAAAAGCTTAAAAATCCTTTTGAAATTGCTGATTTTACGGTCATTTTAAGTCGGCTTTTGTGGGAGTTTCATTCTGATAATTACATTGAAATTTTAAATCAAGTTGTTATCGATGCATTTCCATTGCACAAAAATTATTTTGAAAAAGGGCGATACAATATTTTGCTTTTAACGTTAGCTATCAACTATTTCAAACAAAATGAATACCAAAAAGCTACAAAGTATTTTACCTTATTTGATAAAAGTTTGATTGGATTTGACATCACGAATCTAACTTTCTATACGCAATGGATTGAAAAATTTGAAGTTGAATTTAGTAAAGTTTAAATCTTTGGATTACGCGCTGCGCTCGTGAACCCGTTTTTGGGGGTTGCTTCAAAATTTTCAAAAGCTAAGCTGCTGCGCATCTTTGGCTTTTTTATTTCACGTTGCTTTTAAATGCAAGCTTTTATCGCACGTAAAACAAAAAAAAGCCTGCCTTTCGGCTAGCTTTTGAAAATTATGGCGGAGAGGGCGGGATTATCTCAACAATTAAAATTGTTTTCGATGGACGTTGTCTCAAACCAAGGTTCTCATCCCACACTTCCTTCATTTCATTGCGGAGAGGGCGGGATTCGAACCCGCGATACACTTTTGGCGTATACACACTTTCCAGGCGTGCTCCTTCAGCCACTCGGACACCTCTCCATTGCCTTAAAAAATTAAGGTGCGCGAAAGTACGAAAAATATCACAACACGTCTTCCTTTTTACTTACTTTTGTGTATGCTGAATTTTGAAGTAATTAATCCAACGCGTATTGTTTTTGGGAAAGAACAATTAACTAGACTGCCTGAATTAGTAGGTGAGTTTGCACCATCTAAGAAAATAATGCTTGCTTACGGAGGCGGGAGCATTGAAAAAACAGGTTTGTTAACCAATTTGTTAAATGCGCTAACTGGTTTTGAAGTGGTATTATTTGGAGGAATTGAAGCGAATCCTCAGTATACTACTTTAATGAAAGGCGTTCACTTAGCGCGTGAAAAGAACATTGAATTTATTTTAGCTGTTGGCGGTGGATCCGTTATTGATGGCGTGAAATTTATGACTGGCGCATTTTATTATGAAGGTGAAGCGTGGGATGTTTTGGACCGCAAACCAGGCTGTGATTTTTTAAAAGCATTGCCATTTGGAACGGTATTAACGCTTCCTGCTACAGGATCTGAAGCCAATTCAGGTGCGGTAATCAGTAGAGAGGAAACGAAGGAAAAACGCGCGATGGGTGGACCATTATTTTTTCCAAAATTCTCGTTTTGTGACCCAAGTTTAATCGCAACTTTACCAAAACGTCAATTGGCGAATGGAATTACAGATGCGTTTATGCATACGTTAGAACAATACATTACCTATCCAACGGATAATCTACTGCAAGAACGCCAAGCAGAAGGGATTTTATTAACGCTGATCGAAATTGCTGAAAAAGTAATTGAAAATCCTGCTGATTATCGCTTAGCATCGAATTTAATGTGGTCGGCAACGCACGCATTGAATGGGAATTTACGTTGTGGTGTACCAACGGATTGGGTAACTCATATGATTGGACACGAATTAACTGCAATTTATGGGATCGATCACGCGCGAACACTAGCAATTATTGCACCGCGCTTGTACGAAAATCAATTTGAAACGAAAAAAGAAAAATTGGCGCAATACGGAAAACGTGTTTGGAACATAATTGGAACAGATGAAGAAATAGCGCACGAAGCTATTCGTCAAACAGAAGCATTCTTTAACCGTTTAGGAATTGAAACAAAAATTAGTAATTATTCAACGGATACGGATACGATTGCTGCTGAAATAAAAAAACGATTTGAAGATCGTTCATGGTTAACGATGGGCGAGAAGGGAGCAATTACACCAACGCACGTTGCTCAAATTGTTACGGCTGCAATTTAACAAATAAGCTATGAAGTATTTAATTATCGGTTTAGGCAATCCAGGTGATAAATATGCGGAAACACGTCACAATATTGGATTCAAAGTGGTGGAAGCTTTAGCGAAAGAATACGGCGGTAAATTTGCTAGTAACAAATTAGCAGATGTAGCTGAAATAAAGTTTAAAAGTCGAACCTTGGTACTAATTAAACCAACGACCTTTATGAACCTTTCTGGTAAAGCGGTTAATTATTGGATGCAAGCTGAAAAAATACCCCGCGAAAACATTGTTGTTATTACCGATGATTTAGCACTTCCTTTTGGGAAATTACGCATGAAAGGGAAAGGCAGTGATGGCGGACACAATGGATTGAAAGACATCCAGGCGGTTTTAAATTCTCAAGAATATTGCCGTTTACGCTTTGGTGTGGGTAGCGAATTCAACAAAGGGCAACAAGTGGATTATGTGCTAGGTGAATGGAACAGTGAAGAACGTTTAACAATTGAAGAACGCATTCAAACTGCGACAGAATTCATAAAAAGTTTTGCTACGATTGGGTTGAACATGACCATGACCAATTGGAATAACAAATAATTTCAACCCATTTCTTTTTTATCCATTCAGAATAGCTTAAAATAGGCACTTTCTTCTTATTTTTGTTCGTCAAAATCAAGAAACATGGAAAGAGTTAAAATAGTTGATCTTATTAAAGACCCAAAAATCGGTCAAGAATACCTTGTAAAAGGATGGGTAAGAGCATTTCGAAGCAATCGTTTTATTCAATTGAATGATGGTTCAACTATTAATACCATTCAAGCTGTAGTAGATTTTGAGCAATTCGACGAAGCAATCTTGAAAAAAATCACAACGGCAGCAGCGGTTGGTTTAACTGGTACCTTAGTTGCTTCTCAAGGAACTGGACAAGCGTTTGAATTACAAGTTTCTGCTATTGAAATCATTGGGGAAGCAAATCCTGATGATGTGCAACGAACAGTGATGCAACCAAAAAAACACAGTCTTGAGTTTTTACGTGAACAAGCACACCTTCGTTTTAGAACAAATACATTCGGAGCAGTATTTAGAATCCGTCACGCTGTAGCGTATGCCATTCACCATTATTTTAATTCAAAAGGTTTTTTCTATTTACATACGCCAATTATCACAGGTTCTGATGCAGAAGGAGCAGGGGAGATGTTTAGAGTTACGAACTTAGATCCTAAAAACCCACCTTTAAACGAAGATGGTTCTGTAAATTATAAAGAAGATTTCTTTGGTAAAGCCGTGAACTTAACAGTATCGGGGCAATTGGAAGCTGAGTTGGCTGCTTTAGCGCTTGGGCAAGTATACACGTTTGGTCCAACGTTTAGAGCTGAAAATTCAAATACGTCGCGCCATTTAGCCGAATTTTGGATGATTGAACCAGAAGTTGCGTTCAATGATTTGAAAGCGAACATGAACTTGACAGAAGATTTTTTAAAATTCATTTGTCAATACGTAATGGATAATTGCACCGATGATTTGAAATTTTTAAATGACCGTGAAAGCCAAGAACAAGCGCAAAAACCTCAAAATGAACGCAACGAATTGTCGTTGATTGAGCGTTTACAATTTGTTATTGCAAATGAATTCAAACGTTTAACATACACGGAAGCGATAGAAGTCTTGAAAAATTCTTCACATTATAAAAAGAAAAAATTCAAATACGATGTCTCTTGGGGAATCGATTTACAAAGTGAACACGAACGCTACTTAGTTGAAAAAGAATTTAAATGTCCTGTAATACTTACTGATTATCCAGCTGAAATTAAAGCGTTCTACATGCGTCAAAATGACGATGGTAAAACGGTAGCTGCCATGGACGTTTTATTCCCAGGGATTGGAGAAATTGTTGGAGGGTCACAACGTGAGGAACGCTTAGATATTTTGAAAGAAAAATGCGCTGCGTTTAACATTCCTGAAGAAGAATTATGGTGGTATATGGACACGCGTAAGTTTGGTTCTGTGCCGCACGCTGGTTTTGGCTTAGGATTCGAACGAATGGTAATGTTTGTGACGGGAATGTCAAATATTCGCGATGTGATTCCTTTCCCTAGAACACCATTGAACGCGGAGTTTTAAAAGAATTAATCATTAAATACTAAATCCCAATTACACTGTAGTTGGGATTTTTTTATCGAATGATGGTTACAAATCCTGTATGAACTTCAATTGGAGATTCACTTGGTTTGAAGTAAACAACGTATGTATAAACACCATCTGAAACACGCTGTTTAGTAGCATCATATGTTCCATCCCATTTTAAATAATTCGGATCAAATGCATGAATTTGTTCTCCCCAACGATTGAGGATGTAAGCTTGTTCAACCAATCCTCCATAAATCACGATTTCAAAGGTGTCGTTTATTTTATCAGCATTGGGTGTAAATACATTTGGAATAAATATGGTTGGAATTTCAATTTCACAATTTTCTATAGTAATTGTAACAGTGTGCATATAATCACAACCATTTGCGGTTTGTTCTACTTGCGTTGCAATTGTAGGTTCAGTATACCAAGTATTAAAGACTTCAATTGAATCTCCTTCACAAAAGGTAACAGATTCATTTACAGGATTTACGGTATAAAGAGAAAGTGTGACTGAATGGGTGCTATCACAACCATATTGATCAATAAATGTTCCGGAATAAACTCCTGCTAAATTTTCCCAATTGCCAAAAAGTAGAATGGAATCTTCAGCACATATTACGGAATTAGATGAGGTAGTTTGTGGCGAACAAGGCGCATTTACAAGTAAAGTGATACAGGTATCGCTCATGCAATTACCGGAACCTGTTTGATAACAAACTTGAAAAGAACCCACACCTGCATCTGCTGGATCAAAAACACCAGTTGCACTTAAGCAGGTGCTGCAATTAGATGACCAAGTTCCACCTGTAGGAGACCCTATGAGTTGTAGAGGTGAATTTGTGGTTAAAAACGGCCCAGTTGCTTGAATTGTTGTGGTTCCAACTCCTGCACCACTTGTTATAGTAAATGATTCTGAATCAGAACAACCATTTGCTGCAGTTACAGTTACAGAATAATTTCCAGCACATAAATTTGAAAGTGTCGAACTCGTTTGTCCGTTTGACCATAAATAGGTAAATGGTCCTGTTCCATTATTTACTGTAACAGCCGCACTTCCATTACAACTTCCTTGACAGGTTTCATTGGTTACAGTCGTTGAAATAGACATTGGAGTTGTAGAACCACATTGAGGATTTAAAGATGCAATCCATGCCGCATTTTGAGGACTATTTGGCGCACCTGGCGTTTCATCACTTGAGTTTACCCCAGCAGCCCAATTTCCTTGTGTGTTCCAGTTATTGGAAACGGTATTTTTGAATGAAAACACCGTGCCTGCAGCCGTACCAGTAAAATAGATTATTGGATTTGTTGAGTTGTTTCCCCAACTTACAGCATGAAAAGGTACAGTAGTATTTGTTGAAAGTGGCAATTGAAAAGAATCTCCTCCATTGGCCATCCCTAATGGTGACCAATTTGTTCCGTTTGACCAACTAGCCGTTGGAGGATAAGCAGAATTTGTAGATGTTGGACTCACGGTTGCCTTTTCAAATAAAGTAGAGTTGATTGGAATGACCAATTTGCAATTACCATCCGTTAGTGAAAGATCATCCGCTGGCAAATTGGTGTTAGCACTGGTATTATCGTAGATTAAAATGATTGTGCCTTGTGGAACATTCTGCCAAAAAGGGATATTTGCAAATCGAATCGCACCAGATGCAATTCCCATTCCCGTTCCACTCGCAAAATAGCCATTATTATCGTCAAAAATTACTGTGCGTAAATCAACTGTTGGAACAGGTGTTACACAAGTTGGTGTTCCAATCACCACAAATTCAATGTATTCACCATTTGAAACTACACCTTGAGAAACTTCATTGATGATCAATTGTTGTGAATAAACAAAAGCGTACAAGAAAAAACTAACAACTAAACTACCTAATTTAAACATCTAACGTTAACCTAATAAATCTTTTAAAATTGGTTTCAAAAAATCGTAATTTTTATCAAGGAGGACAATTTCAAATTGTGTCAAAATTACAAAGAAGAATGACACAAAAAAAATTATTTTTTAACTTAATATATTCTTAATTATAGCTTTATATGCGAAGATGCAATTGGCTTTTGCATGAAAATACTTGCTTTTTCGTCAAAAACAAGGTTGTTTTCTGTTGTTAAGTAGTTAGTTAAACTATTTTTAGAGCATTTTTCAGCTATTTCAGGATGTCTTTCCAAATAGGAAATCAATTTTTCTGCAACGATGGATCCTTGCGCAATGATTTGAATATTGGCAGGAACTATTTCTTCTAAATAGCTCTTCACAATTGGATAGTGTGTACAAGCTAAAATAATGGTGTCAATTTTGGGATTAGTTGCCATCAATTCATCCATATCGTTTTTAATCAACATTTTTCCAGGAATAGAATTGTGAAGATTGTTTTCAATTAATGGAACCCAAATTGGACACGCTTTTTGTGTAATATGTACAGTTGGAGCATACTTCTCCAATTCTATTTTATATGAATTTGATTGAATGGTTCCTTGTGTTGCAACAATTCCAACTTCTTTTGTTTGGGTCAATTCACTTATCACTTCCGCACTTGGTCGAATGACTCCCAATACACGTTTTTCAGGGGCAATTTTTGGTAAATCAGTTTGTTGTATTGAACGCAATGCTTTTGCAGAGGCAGTATTACAAGCCAAAATAACCAACGAGCAACCTCTTGAAAACAACTCTTTAACGGCTTCTAATGTGTATTCATAAACAACATCAAACGAACGATTTCCGTATGGTGAACGCGCATTATCTCCTAAATACAAAAAATCATGTTGTGGCAATGCTTTCTGTAATTCATTTAATACAGTTAAACCACCATATCCAGAATCAAATACACCAATAGGTCCTTGTTGTTTTTCCATTGTGTTGTAAAGCTACAAAAAAAGGGTAATCGTTGTGATTACCCTTTCAATTTTTTTATTGTTGAATTATTTTTTCATTGCCTCAGCATCTAATTTCAACACTTCTACAATTACTTCTGCTGTAACATCCATTCCACCTTTGAAATACAATGTAACAGATTCATCAATTACATAATTTAATTTTTTTCGGTCAGAAACAATTTCAACTGCTTTTTGTACACGCTCTAGAATCGGTTTGTTCAATTCTTGGCTATAAGCTTGCATTTCTTGATTCAATGTTTGCTCACGCTCATCATTGCCGCCGCCCATACCGGCGCCGCGATGACGACCTACCGCATCAATCTCATCAATAAAGATGATGCAAGGAG
>ERZ650308.1384-NODE-1384-length-12591-cov-9.254148_pt1 | contig 12591 bp, 7 predicted proteins | sample MGYA00376244_ERZ650308 | MGnify/ENA primary metagenome ERZ650308 (study PRJEB26733, sample SAMN07839295) | wastewater metagenome | biome: small river; feature: stream; material: water | place: USA: North Carolina | collected 2016-04-26 ...
CGTTGGCAGAGCCAGCTTGTGTTGCGATGCTGATGTCAGCCACTTTCAAACCATTATCAGAACCACCGAATTCGCCGCGACGGAAGCCCAGCAACGCGAAGTTGTCGTTGCCTTCATTGCCGCTTTCGACGGTGAATGACTTGTCAGACTCAAGACGCACATTGGCGTAGTGAGTGACAACAGCGGGGCCTGTGTTGTTGGTACCCACGTCAACACCAGTCAAACCAAGCTCAGTAGCGGTACCAGTCGAGCTACCGATAGAGATGTTGCGACCATCGGCTGCAGTCAACTGCACACCAGAACCCCAAGCAGAGGCCACCACACCGGTTTGACCCGAGTAGTTGTTGATAGCAGTCAACACGTCTTCACGGTTAGAGTTGGCATCCAAGTTGATAGCAATGGTCACACCGTTGATATTCAAGTCAGACACAGCACCTGCAGTGAAACCTGTACCGCGCAGCACGTTGGCTTCTGCCACCGCACGCACGCCCGTCAAGTCTGACTTCTTGTTGATGGCAGCAGCAATTGCAATAGCGCTGGCAGCTTTTGTAGATGAAGTACCGTAGGTGCTAGATGAGTCATCATCGCTACCGATAGCAGCATCAATGCCCACGCCGTTCAACACCAAAGTGTTGCCGCTCAATACACCGGTTGTCGACGAGCTAGGTGCTGCACCTGCAGCAGCCACAGCGCGGTCAATAGTGGACGCTTGAGCTGTATTGGCTTTGAATGTGCCAGTTGACAAACCAGCGTTATCCACGTTTTTGTCGACTTCGTGAGACACGGTGATGTCAGAACCATCCAATGTATTGAGTTCGTAGTTGCCAACGTATGTGTCAGCAGCACCCAAACCAGACACTTCTTTGGTCAACGTGTTGCCAAATTCCAACTTGATGTTGCGACCATCAGCAGCCGTCAAAACCACACCCTGGATATCGTCATGCGTATTGGTCGCAACCACACCAGTTTGTTTAGAGATGTTGTTGATGGCAGTCACCACTGAATCACGCATGATTTCGAGGTCAGCGTTTGAAGTAACACTCGCTGTAGCAACACCGTTTACTGTGATAGCACCTTCTTTGGATGCTGTGTAAGTCATAGCAGAACCAAACACCTCGGTTTTACCGACTGTGGCGTACACGCCGCTCAAGTCAGACACACGGTTGATAGCTGCCGCCTTAGCAATCGCGCTGGCATCCTTGCTAGCTGAAGACAATGTGTCATCCGTTGTCAAAGAAGCGCCAACCACCACACCATTCAACACCAAATCGCCACTGGCCAAGGCTGGAGTCTGAGTGGCAGTACCACCCACAGCTGACAAGGAAGCACGAGCACCCATACCGATGTCTTTGGTTTGCATTGAATCAAAACCGATAGTCATACGGTCGTTGGCGTTAACACCTGTTTGCAATTCAACCTTGCCTGCTGAACCGTCCAACAATTTGATGTTGTTGTGGTTTGTTTTAGTTGCGATATTCTGAATTTCTGATTTCAGCTCATCAACTTCAATTTGCATAGATGAACGATCAGCATCAGACACTGCACCGTTGCCAGCTTGCACCGCCAATTCACGCATGCGTTGCAGCATGTTGTTGACTTGACCCATCGCGCCTTCAGCGGTTTGAGCCATTGACAAACCGTCATTTGAGTTGCGAATCGCGACTGCATAACCACGGATTTGTGATGTCATGCGGTTGGTGATAGCCAAGCCAGCAGCATCGTCTTTGGCGCTGTTGATACGCAGACCAGTGGAGAGACGCTCCATGGACGCTTTCATCTTGCGCTCAACGTTGCCCATAGAAGCTTGCGCATCGAGAGCTTTTAAGTTGGTGTTGATAACGGACATGGTGTTTCTCCTTAATAGTCCAAAAAAATTCAGTTGAAGAAGTTACAAGAAGTTCTCTTGATAGCCAATGATTCGGCGCATTCGGAAATTACTTGAGCGAAATTTAAATTTTTTCGTTGTGCAAGAGCCCTTTGAAGTCTTCAATGCTGTGTGCCAGCTGAACAATGACTTCATTGGGAATCTGACGCACGATTTCGCCAGTGGTTGCGTTTTTGATATAGACGATAGGACGACCGAGCTTTTCATCCATCGCAAAGCTAACGCTACGCGCGTTGGCTTGCATCATGTCGTTGAGCTTGCCAATGGCAGCGCGCAGATCTTGACTCTCACGCTCAAGATCAATTTTGATTTCTGCTCTGGGAATGGGCGCTAGGTGAACTTTCACCTCAGCAACATCACCAGATGGAACCGCATGCGGACGCGGCACAGCATTGCCGACAGATGCATGCGTGTTGGATGAGATTTCTAAAGCCATAAGATCGCCCTTTCCACCCCACTGACATCAATGAGCACTACAAAACTGCTCGAAATAAAGGGGTGCGTTCGATCAAATCGACAGATAAGTCGACAACTTGAGTAAATATTTTGAAAACTTAATAAATGAATTCAAATGAATTCATTTATTGGTAGCGATTTATTTATTGGTATACGCGGCCATCATTCCGTCAAAAGTAGATTTCAAACTTGACTTCTGGCTATTGACACTGCCAACCAAGCTATCCATCGCAGCGAATTGCTTTGTGTAACGACTCAGCAACGACGTCATGCGAATGTCTAACTTGGCAAGCTGCTCTTTGTACTTGGTATTTTGTGTTTCAGCATTTTGACTGTTGCTGACGATAGGACCTGTAGGACCAAGCAGCTTAGTCAATTTACGTACAGCCTCACCCGCAAAGCCAGCAGGCTGCCTGCTGTAGGCACTCAAACCATTGGTGTTGCCGGTCATCATTTTGACCACATCATCAAAATTGCCAGCCAATGCTGTGTCGAGCTTGGTTTCATCCAAGCTCATGACACCTGTTTGGTCTACCTTGATACCGAGTTGCCACATAGACGCGACAGCGGTTCCTGGCGTTGTCGATGTACCTTGAACAAGCGACCGAACTTGGTTGCGCACACTGCGCACCGTTGAATCACCGACCAAGGTGGCGCCATATGTTTCAACCGTAGACTTAGGATCAGTGACAACACCCAACATGCTCATGGCATCGTTAAAAACGGTGACAAGATTGGTAAATTTCTCTTTGATGGCAGTCGTGTCACGTGTCAGGTTCAACGATGCAGCACCAGAAGTTGTACCTTTTAAATCAAGTGTGACACCTGAAATGACATCACTGAGCGTATTACTGTTACGGGTGTATGTGATGCCATTGACCTTCACGCGAGCATCAGTAGCAGTCTGATCCGCAGGATGCGTTCCTGAAAAATTCAAGCCTGCACTGCCCACCGCTGGCATATTGCTGATAGCGCCATTGGCTGCCATGTATGTTGCGGAAAGACTGAACGACCCCGCAGAGCCTTTAGCACCTGTCAAAACCAGTTGGTAGGGGTTAGCAGACCCATCTCCGGTATTGACCAACGTGGCAGTAACTCCCATATTTGCCAAATTAATGGCATCGGCGATGTCCTGCGGCGTGTCTTTACCCGCAGCAATAGAGACCGAAACTTTAGCTCCGCTAAGCGCAATGTCTGAGACATTCGCACCTGAAGTTAGGGAAGTGAAATTAAGAGTACCGCCAGCACTGGCTCCTGTATTGAAGCCTGTCAAGCTGCCTGAAAATGTACCTTTTGCAGGATTAGTCGGCGTTGTGGCACTGGCGCTCAAGCCCGCAAAGAACGTTGCCACTTCTGAGGCTGTAGTCGCCTGAGTCGCGGTGTAGGTCAGCCCAGCAACAGTGACTGACTGGCCCACCGTCATATCTTTGAAGGTAACAGCACTGCTTTCGTCAACTGAAGGCACACCTTGCACCGTCGTGACGCTAGGAGAAAGATTACCTGTTGTCGCTACGGATATATCGCTCACCTGACCTATTGAGGTGCTTGTAAACCTCAAATTTTGCGCGTTTGGCGCGGCAGCATTGAATCCGGTCAATGCGCCGCTGAATGTTCCTTGACTTGGATTCGCTGGCGTAGAGACGCTCTCGCTTAACCCAGCAAACACACTCGCAACCTCTTGATCGGTTAAGTCCTGCGACGCGGTAAAGGTCAAACCTGCAACCGTTACCGATTGTCCAGAAAGCAATGGGGCAAATTGAACTTCCGACGACTCTGCTACTCCAGACTGCCCTTGAACTGTGGTGAAGGTCGGCGTCCACGTGTCAGAGGTTCCTACGCCAAACGAAAGGCGCATGGCACGACCGGCATTCAGTGACGCGGTTGGAGAAGTAAACCCTTCACTCACCCTTCTTTGTGCCTTGGCCAACTGAAGCACTTCAATATCGTTGCTACCGATAGCGGCTGCCGTGGTCGTGGTCACAGAAAAAGCGTTTGACTGTGAGTTGCTAGAGGTTACCGAATTGAACGCAGTTTGGTCTTTTAATGCACTAAACGCTGTATTGAGCTCAGACACCACGAATGCCACAGCAGAATAACCAGATACACGAGAGTCGTTCTTTGTGATCTTGGAATTGATGATGTTTTTCTGAGGCGTGATTTCAGCACTCACCAAGTTTTGGGCAAGCGAGGCTGTGTCCACCCCAGAGCCTGCGCTCAACGATGTCAGTATTTTTTGAGCTGCAGCTTTATTTGCTGCAGCTATGTCAGCAGCAGAGTTGGCCGTAGATGAAACTGCAGTGGTTGCCATGATGTATCTTTTAAATCGGACCGAAGATGATTAACTTGAGCGCTATTAATTCAAATACTTAAACAAACTCAGTTGAGATATTTTGGCAAAGCTGCTTTGCGCGGCTTCCAAGGCCAATTGATCTTTGTTCATGCGTGTGATGGCCTCGGTGTAATCCAGGTCTTCGATGTCTGAACGGGTGGTTTGAAGTCGCAAGACCACTTGATCAAGCACGGTGTTTTGCATGTCCACCACGGATAAGTCAGCACCAATTTGACCCAGACCTTCACTTACACCGTTTTGTAAGGTATCAATTTCGGCAATACCGCGTTGGATGTTGGTGCGATCCGCATTTTTGACAGATTGGGTAAGGTCAGCCAAGGACTGAAAGAAGTCCACGCCAACTTTATTGCCCTTGCCATCATCGCGCACGACACGCGTGAACACGTCAGACCCGGGCAAGTTGAGGTTCATGCGGCGGTTATCGCCCACGTTGACCTTCATGCGCGAATGGTCACCTTGATAAAGCACACGTCCATCGGCGTCTTTGCTAAAAGCTGGCTCGCCTGCACGGCTACCAGAAAATAAATAGTTGCCGTTGCTGTCTTGGCTGTTGGCCATGCTCAAAATTTGATCACGTAATGTGTCCAACTCTAGCGCCACACTTTGACGGTCTTGCAAACTCAAAGTGTCATTGGCTGCCTGTACAGCCAGTTCTTTGATGCGAAACATCACATCGCTTGTATTTTTGAGCGCTGTTTCTTCTGCTGTTAAACGTACGTTGACAGCTTTGAGAGTGTCTTGATAACCCGCTTGGCGAGCAAGCTCAGACTCCAAACGTGTCACCAAGGATGCCTTGTCTGGTTCATCACTGGGCTTGACGATTTGCAGCCCTGTAGACAATTGCTCTTGCACCTTCGTCAGTTTGGCTTGCACCCCACCCAATTGTTGGGTGGATCGATCGAAGTAAAGACTAGTTGAAATTTTCATAATGTTTTACCTTGATCAGCGGATTTGAATGATGGAGTCAAACAACTCACCCGACACTTGTAGGGCCTTGGCACACGCCTGATAGGCTTGCTGGTAGCGAATGAGGGCGGCAGCTTCGTCATCGAGATTAACGCCAGCCACTTTGTCGCGTGAGGCAATGGCTTGGTCATTCACCACCGTGAGCGCTTCTTGCGTGATGATGGCTTGCTGTGCCAAGTTGCCGACGTTATTGATTTGGTCGATGTAGGTGTTGGCAATCGTTTTACCATTGGCTGTCGGCTTTTTATTCAAGTCCACCATGTCGAGCATGTTGACGTTGTTGCCTAAGCCATCAAAGTTGCCATCAACTTGGTAGCTGTCACCCACAGCTGGAGCATGGCTCAGTTTGATTTCTAAACCACGAAACTCAACAACAGGTTCTAACACTGAAGGGTCGTAATGACGGTCGGCTAATTCCGTGCCAGTTGCAGCATCCACAATGGTGTAACGGTCTGTCGCTGTGAACTTGATAGTCAGCGATTGCGCGCGCAGGTTATCGCGAACATTGTCTGGCTGACCTTCAAACCCTGCGGCAATTTTTGCTGCACCTTTACCTGTCATGAATAACAAGAGTTCATCCGGACAGCCATCTTCGATATAGGCGCCAGTGCGCAGACCAATCTTCGAAAGTTCTGCGGGGTCACCGAATTTTTTTGGATCACCATAACTGCCGAAAGAAATACGAATATCAGAATTGAAGTCGGGATCGAGCAGCTTAAGCTTCAGTCGTTCAGTGACGCTGAAATCTTTTGGCTGCAGGCCTAAGGCATTTGGTGTTTGATTGCCTAGAGCATCCAGCCCAGGTCCAACAGAAATGCTGCGCGTGCCTTTTTCATCTGTCGTACTAAGTTTCAAGTCGCCATACAAATCAATCTCGGCCACAACGCCAGTTTGTGCGCTTTTCGAATTAATTCGATCCGCAAATGCAGTCAGTGTTTTAATTTCTGTTTGAGGCGACAAGAAAACACCATCGGATTTGACAGTGAAGGTATTGTCTAAATCAGCATCGCTGACTTCGCCTTTCAGTGGCGTAATGATCAAGCGTTGGCCAGATGCCTCTGCTTTATAGGAAGTCGAAAATGTCGTATTGGCATTCAACGCAGTCACTAAAGCTGCAGGCGTTGCTGCCGATACAGACTGTGCCGAGCCAAATTTAATTTCGTAATTGGTTAAATGAGAAACCGGCAAATCGTAAGCAACCTCACTCATGCTCACGTTGTTGATCTGTAATGGTTTTTTGAAATCTATATCAGTTGCTGCGACGCGCATGTCACGTACAACCTGCACCATGCGAACTTGGGCGTTGTAGGTGGCAGGCTGAATGTCTAAGGCATTACCATCCGGCGTTGCGTTGATACGAATGGGGCTACCCAGCAGGTCTGCTAACAAAAATTCGCCATTTGGCTCGAGCGAGGCTTTAACGCCTGCATGCGATGCATTGATTTGATCGACCAACTCATTGACTGTGTTGTAGCCCGTGATAGGTTGACCGTTGATAGTCAATTCTTTGGAAAGGTTAATCTGCGCAACAGAAACTCTTACTTCAGAGAAAACTTCAGCACGCACATTGGTTTGTGAGACATTGCTGTTGGTAATTTCTACCCTTCCGCCAGTAGCAAAAGAGCCTGAGTCGGCCGGAATCAACGAAAAATCTTTAAAAGAACGTCCTCGCGCATCCGTGATTTGCAAATGCGTACCATCAACGATCACGCTGATATCCGTACTTCCATCTTTCTCACGGAACTGTGATTGCAAGTCAGAAGCTAAGTTATCTAGATCAGTCGCTGATGTGGGTGCAAGCGCAAATGCGACACCACCCAAGGTAGCTTGAAACTCTGAGAAACCTGGATTTGGGCCTGTGCCAAACATAGGGTTCAAGACTCGAGCTTGCGAGCCGCCGTTGATCCAATTAGCAACTTGAACAGCCGCAGAATACACCTGAACATTACCTGAAGTGGCTCCTGAAGTCGTCGAGGTCGGTGTTAAAGCTACACCGCTGACATCACGCCCCTTGCTATCTGTGATGCGTATATCCGCGTTGTTATTAATGGCGGTTGCGAACAGTCCTTGTGCTTGCAAATTTGTATTCAATGCAGCCGCAAGTTGAGTAATGCTGGTGGTATTTGCAGGCGCTATCTCAGTAGAGATTAACTGACCGCCGACCACAGCTTGAAAGTTGTAAGTTGTGGCAGAACTGCCAACGCTCATGCCTGAAATGACGATTTCTGACTCAGCATTGGCATTGAATGCGGAAAGAGCCAAACCGTTGACGGTAATAGCTCCGGCTGGAATTTCTGCATCGCTTGAGGAAATGCGTGATGTTTCCATCGAGGCAGCCAATGGCAAGGAATCGCCTTGCGCTCCGTATTGGTCGTAACTTTGACCGTATAGGACTTCAGCTTTGGCACCATAAAACAGGTCTAACTTGCGATAAGCTTTGTCATCCGTTTGATTCAAATAGGCATCTGAATAATTGGCGTTTTCATAGAAACCGTTATCAGGCGTGAATAACTGAAACTTTTCGGTTTCGCTCAGAGCTTGGCCCAAGAGCTGACGACCATCACGCGTCATCACCTGCAACTGTTGACCTGGTTCGGCCTCATCTAAATAGAACGCAGCTTTGACACCTGCAGACAATGTGGTCACTGGTGAGTAAACCCGTGCACCATCGACTTTGAAGGTGACGCCTGCAGCAGCGTTAGGGTTGTTCACGAGCAGCGGATTACTCAGCTGCGTCGCAGGCGTGGTGTCAGTAAATTTGACCGTGGCACGCGTGGTGGTGATGTTGGTATTGCCTTCACCGACTCGGAACTGAGCAGCTGTTGCAACGCGCATTCCGTCGCTCATGACCAAGCGGATGCCTGCAGCTGGACTAGTCACTTTCGGATCAAACGCGTAAAGGTCCGCGCCCATTTGACCGTAACCGTCGATACCATTCTTTTGGATCGTGTTCGTTTCAGCCACAAAGGTTTGAGCTAGTGCAGATAAGTTCTTTTGCGCAGGCTCAAGAACCTGACTGATGAAGCTTTGATAACCACCCAATTGACCACCACTGGCGCTGGCCAGTGATTCAGTTTTTCCATAGGGATCCAGAACCAACTCGATCTTGCCTGGCACACTGGTGTCTACACCAATCGGGCGAGCCTTGTTGCCGTTGACCACCAAGCCTTGGGTCATGGTGGTACCCAGGCTCACATTGACTGTGCCATTGGTGGTGAAGCTGACTTTGGTACGCACCAAATCCGACAGCTGACGCAATGTCAAATCACGACGATCCAACAATTCAGCGGGCTGCCCTTCAAAAGTAGGTGATTTAGCCAAGCTTTGGTTGATCAAAGCCAATTGGCTGGTCAATGTGTTGACCTGCGCAGCGACGCTTTTGATGCCTTCACTCGTCTCGACGGCAATCAAATCAAGTTGCGTGTTTAATTCACCAAATCGAGAGGCCACACCATCCGCACTACGCAAAAAGCTGGTTCGCTGCACGGTCGAAGCTGGATCTGCAGACAAGGCACCTGCTGCTGCAAAAAAATCATCAAATGCCGAACTCAAGCCAATGCTTTTGTCGCCCATGATGTCCATCACGCGTTTGGCGTAATCGACCATGGGTTTTTGACTGGCTAAGTCGCTCGTGCTATTGCGTAAGTTTGATTCTGCAAATGCATCGTATTGACGTTTGATGTTTTGCAATAAAACACCGGTCCCCACGTACATGCTGGCTAGTTTTTTAGGCGCCGAATCTTTGAGCACCACGTCTTGACGCGAATAGCCCTCGGTGTTGACGTTCGAAATATTGTTGGCAACCGTGCTCAAGGCGCGTTGGTACGCGCCAATGGCATTACTGCTGATACCGAGCATGTCACTCATTTACGACCTCCAGAAAAAGGGGCCTTGAACTCTTGCAAGCTCTTGAGTGGCAGTGCTTTTTCCAAAGCAATGCCTTTGTTCAACTGTGCCGCTGTTGGCAAAGGCATTGGCTCTTGCTTAGGATTCAATGGAATACCTTGACTGCGCGATTTCAGCAACGCATCGGTGCTGGCGACTGGCGTTGGCATTTGCTGCTTGACGGCGCGCTCCATGAAATCGGCCACACCCAAAGCACCTCGTTTAGACATTTGCAAAGACACTTCTTTGTCAAACATGCCTTCAAAGGTTTCGAGGGCGTGTGATTTGTTTTCTTCGTCCTTCATGGGCTCATTGGCCTCACGCATGGACTTCAGCATCATTTGAATGAACAGGCCTTCAAACTGCTGTGCGGATTCGCGCAAAGCACTGTTTTGGTCTTTTTGCGCTTTGCCACGCAACTCACCCAGACCTGTGAAGTCTGTGTAAGACCTAGGCATTGAGGTGTCGACAGGGCTGCTCATGACTACTCGCTTTAGATGATGACCAATTCGGCGCGCAAGCTGCCAGAACTTTTCAAGGCTTCAAGAATGGCAATCAACGCAGAAGGCGTGGCGCCCACTTGGTTAACCGCATCCACAATTTGACGCAGCTCAACGCCGGGTTGGAACAAGAACATGGGCTTGTTGGGCTCGGCCACTTTAATGTCAGCGTTTTGCACATCTGCAGTTTGACCGCCAGCAAGCATGTTGGGCTGTGACACCTCATTGGTCGCCGTGATGGCCACCGAAATCGTGCCATGCGACACTGCCGCAGCGGTGACTCGCACTGAGCGGTTGATGACGACTGTGCCTGTGCGTGAGTTGATGACCACGCGTGCAGGCGGTTCTCCCGGTGTCACTTCGAGGCTTTCGACCATGCTCATGAAAGCGACGCGTTGATTCAAGTTTTGCGGAGCTCGTACCGATACCGAAGTACCGTCAATGGCTTGTGCCACGTCTCCGCCAAATTTTTTATTGATGGCATTGACGATAGCAGTCGTGGTGGAAAAATCGTTTTCACGGATGTTGTAAATCACGTTTTCGGCGCTCTCGAAAGGCGTGTCCACGATGCGCTCAACAATCGCACCACCAGGGATGCGAGCAGAGGTTGGCACACCGATTTGCACCTTTGAGCCGGCTGCACTGGCATCGATACCCGTGGCAGTCAGTGCGCCTTGGGCCAAGGCATAAATTTCGCCGTCGACGCCACGCATGGCGGTCATGATGAGGCTACCACCACGTAAATTAGTGGCCTTACCGATGGCCGAGACATTGATGTCAATGCGCTGACCGGGTTTGGCAAACCCCGGCAAGTCGGCTGTCACCAACACCGCGGCTGTGTTCTTGATGTCAACACGCGCAGCAGTCGCCGCAGTTTCAAAGTCTGTCAATGGACCGTCAATACGCACACCCATTTGGGAAAGCATGGCTTTCATGCTTTGGGTGGTGAACGGCACTGAGGCATCGTCACCCGTGCCTTGCAAACCCACCACCAAACCATAACCAATCAATTGGTTGGGGCGCTGAGCAGCGAGTGTGGCCAAGTCTTTGACACGGTCGGCGTGTGCAGCACTTGCGGCCAATACACACAGACTGGTCAGGCAGACACGGACAAAAAGAGAGAGGCGATGCATAAGTGACTCGTTCATTCAGAGGGGCTAGTTAGAAAGGCCAGTACTTGTGCATGAAGCTCGTGCCCCAGCCCGCCTTCGTCGCGTTGGCTAAGTCACCAGAACCGCGGTAAGCAATTTGTGCATTGGCCAAACGGCGAGATTGCACCGTGCTGTTCGGGCCCACATCTTCCGGACGAATGACGCCAGAGACTTGAATCACTTCCGTGCCTTCCGACAACCCAAGCTTTTTCTCGCCACGGATCATCAAATTGCCATTCGCCAAAATTTCGACAACGGTCACCGCCACTGAACCAGACAAGGAGGCTTGTTGGTCAGCCTTGCCTGTGCCTTTGCTGCTGTTGTTGTTGCTATTGATATTCACGCCATCCAGAAACGGCGAAATGTTGCCGATCTTGGTGTTCATGCCAGATGGCAATGAATTTTTAGACTCACGGCTGACGTCGGTGTTTTGCGTGCGGGCGGCTTGGGTGGATTCATTCAACAAGACGGTGATGATGTCCCCGACTTGGTAGTTGCGACCTCGGCCGAACCAGGCATCACTTTGCCGGTTGCTGTAAATGCCGCCGGTGGCAATTTTTTGCCGGTCAGCGGCAAGTGGGTACACCGGTTGAAACTCTGGCGAGGGTCGTAAGACCATGTCGACGGGTTCGGCGGCGCAGCCTTGCAGCAAGTAAACGATGGCAAACAGAGCGAGAAAGCGAAGGGCAATCATGATGAACCCCAATCAGATGTTTTGGTTCAAGAACTTGAGCATGCCGTCCACCGCGGAGATGGACTTGGAGTTCATCTCGTAAGCACGCTGTGTCTCAATCATGTTGACCATTTCCTCAACCACGTTCACGTTGGAAGCTTCAAGTGAACCTTGCTTCAAGGCCCCAGCGCCGTTCAGACCTGGCGTGAGCACTTGGGCCACACCACTGGCTTGAGAGGCCTCAAATAGGTTGTTGCCAAGAGGCTTCAAGCCGCTTGGATTGACGAAGCGCGCGATTTGAATTTGGCCAATGTTTTGCGACCCTCCTCCCGCCACGATTTCGGCAGACACCGTGCCGTCTTGTCCGAAAGTCACGCTGGCTGAGTTTTCAGGGATGGTGATGTTGGGAATCAACGGGAAGCCTGACGCTGTCACGACTTGGCCGGTGTTGTTGATCTTGAAGTTGCCGTCACGGCTGTAAGACGTGGTGCCGTCTGGCATCTGAATTTGGAAGAAGCCACCACCCATGATGGCCAAATCGAGCGGGGACTGGGTATTGACCAAATTGCCCTGCAAGTGCAGCTTTTCAGTGGCATTGATCTTCACACCGGTACCCAGCATCAAGCCAGTCGGTGAGAGTGTGTTGTTGGTGGTTTGACCGCCGGGCTGCTTGACGTTTTGATAGAGCAAGTCTTCAAAAACGGCACGGTCGCGTTTAAAGCCGG
>ERZ650308.1385-NODE-1385-length-12591-cov-5.677329_pt1 | contig 12591 bp, 12 predicted proteins | sample MGYA00376244_ERZ650308 | MGnify/ENA primary metagenome ERZ650308 (study PRJEB26733, sample SAMN07839295) | wastewater metagenome | biome: small river; feature: stream; material: water | place: USA: North Carolina | collected 2016-04-26 ...
TATCTTGCGCACTTAAAAATTCGCCATAATGAACAAATTTAAGTATTATTTTATTCTATTAGTTACAACCCTTTCTTTATTTTCATGTTCTAAAGATAATCCTGTTGAGACAGAAGCAATTAGAGAATACTCAGTGCAATACACTACTGATTTAGCCACTATAGAAGAATATCTAAAAACTAATTATATTACTGTTACCAATCGTCCTGGATTTTTAGATGATCAAGATGTTATTTTTACAAAAATTCCATCAGGCGGTACACAGCCCTCAGTAATGTCTTATCTGAATAGTACTTCATTTCCTAAATTAATGACAAGAGATGTTAAATTACACGACATCACTTATAAAGTCTATTATTTGGTACTTAGAGAAGGTGTTGGCGAAAAACCAACCAATGTTGATGGAGTTTTGGCTTCTTACAAAGGAGAGTACTTGACTCAAGTTGCAGCAACAACAACTACTGCGGCAGCATTGACAGCGACACAATTTGAAGAGTCAAAATACCCACAAAGTTTTTTTGGTCTTACCAATACCATTGTAGGTTGGTCAGAAATATTTCCTCAATTTAAAAAAGGAACCTATACTTCAAATACTGATGGTACCGTTTCGTATGCTGATTTCGGAGCAGGTGTAATGTTCTTACCATCAGGATTGGCTTATTATGCTTCTGGAAGTGGAACAATTCCATCTTATAGTCCATTGGTGTTTAGCTTTAAATTATATGAGATTCAACGATTAGATCATGATGGCGATGGGATTTCTTCGAATCTTGAAGATATAAATGGGGATGGTTATGTGTATGATTTCAGAAATACTATCAGTTATCCAGTAACTCCAACAACTAATGCTGATGATACTGATGCAGATGGTATTCCAGATTATTTAGATGTAGATGATGATGGAGATAATTACACTACCAAATTAGAAATAAAAGACGCTAACGGTGTAATGATTCCTTTTGTTAATATTCCGGACTGTAGCGGTAATACGACTAGTACTACCAGAGTTAAAAAGTATTTAGATAAAAACTGTCACTAATAAAAGGACTAAAAATAAAAAATCCCGATTTCATTGAAATCGGGATTTTTTTTATGGTAGATAAAAGGATTATTTTCTTTTAATCACTTTTTCAGCCGCTACAACAATTGCTTGATTGTTTAGCTTATATTTTTCCATTAACTGCTCAGGAGTTCCTGATTCTCCAAAGCTATCATTTACTGCAACAAATTCTTGTGGAGCAGGGTGGTGTAAGGCTAATACTCTAGAAACACTTTCTCCTAAACCTCCTAAGATGTTATGTTCTTCGGCAGTAACAATACATTTTGTTTTAGCTAATGATTTCAAAATCGCTTCTTCGTCCAATGGTTTAATCGTATGGATGTTGATCACTTCAGCAGAAATTCCTTTAGCTTCTAAAGCTTCAGCAGCAACCAAAGCTTCCCAAACTAAGTGACCTGTTGCTACAATAGTAACATCAGTACCTTCGTTTAAAAGAATGGCTTTCCCAATTACAAAAGGTTCATCAGCTGGCATAAAATTAGGTACTACTGGACGTCCAAAACGCAAATAAGCAGGACCGTGATGTTCAGCCAATGCAATAGTAGCTGCTTTAGTTTGATTGTAATCACAAGTGTTGATTACAGTCATTCCAGGTAACATTTTCATCAATCCGATATCTTCCAAAATTTGATGAGTCGCTCCGTCTTCCCCAAGAGTCAATCCCGCGTGTGAAGCACAAATTTTTACATTTTTATCTGAATAGGCTACAGATTGACGAATTTGATCGTAAACACGTCCTGTAGAGAAACTAGCAAAAGTTCCTGTGAAAGGAATTTTACCACCAATAGTTAAACCTGCGGCAATTCCAATCATATTTGCTTCTGCAATTCCAATTTGGAAAAAACGTTCTGGGTGATTTTTTTTAAACTCGTCAAATTTCAATGAACCAATTAAGTCAGCACAAAGCGCTACTACATTTTCATTTTTTTGACCTAATTCAGTCATTCCCGCTCCAAAACCTGAACGAGTATCTTTACTTCCTGTATTTGTATATTTTTTCATTTGTTGTGTTGTATTAGTAGTCTGCTAGAGTTGAAGTGTTTTGAGCCAAAGCTTGTTCCAATTGCGCATCGTTAGGTGCTTTACCATGCCAAGCATGACTGTACATCATAAAATCTACTCCGTTACCCATTTCGGTATGTAATAACACACAAACTGGTTTTCCTTTTCCAGTTCTTGATTTAGCCTCGTTCATTCCAGCAATAATCGCTTCGATGTTGTTCCCTTCTTTAATTTCAAGAACATCCCAATCAAAAGCTTCAAATTTAGCTTTCAAGCTACCCATACACAATACTTCGTCAGTAGTACCATCAATTTGTTTTCCATTAAGGTCAACAGTAGCAATTAAATTGTCTACTTTTTTTGCAGAAGCATACATAATTGCTTCCCAGTTTTGTCCTTCTTGCAATTCGCCGTCACCTAAAAGTGCATACACAAGATGGTTGTCTTGGTTTAATTTTTTAGCTTGAGCCGCACCTATCGCAACCGATAAACCCTGACCTAAAGAGCCAGAAGCCATGCGGATTCCAGGCAAACCTTCGTGAGTTGTAGGGTGACCCTGAAGACGCGAATTTAATTTTCTGAAAGTTGCTAATTCAGCAACTGGAAAATAGCCACTTCGTGATAAAACACTATAAAAAACAGGTGAAATATGCCCGTTTGAAAGGAAGAATAAATCTTCACCCAAACCGTTCATATCAAACCCAGCTTTGCGTGACATGGTATTTTGATAAAGTGTTACTAAAAATTCAGCACATCCGAGTGAACCTCCTGGGTGACCCGAGTTTACAGCGTGCACCATTCGAAGAATATCTCTTCTAACTTGGGTCGTAAAATCGTTTAGTTGTTGTGTGTTTGACATTGTTTGTAGTTAAAATTATGATACAAAAATAGGCTTATTTTTTGGTGTAACAAATGTTTTAAAATAGAAGTTATTAGCACTTTTTAACAGCTGTTTAAATTGCAATTAGTTGATTAAAACCGGTAATTTCAAGATAATAAGCATGCACTTACATCAACTAATGACCCTCAACCAACAACCAAAAGTCAGTTTCTGTGTTAATTTGGGTTAAATTTATGTTGTAACTAATTTTCAAATTGTGTAATTGGCTTATATTTGCCAACTGAAAACGATTTTATGAAATTTGAATTACATACCAAAGACCCACTTTCAAAAGCACGTGCCGGTAAAATAACTACCGATCATGGAGTAATTGAAACACCTATTTTTATGCCTGTTGGAACAGTTGCTTCTGTAAAAGGAGTGCACCAACGCGAGTTAAAAGAAGAAATCAATCCCGATATTATCTTAGGAAACACCTATCATTTATACCTCCGACCACAAGTTGATATTTTAGAGAAAGCAGGTGGTTTGCACAAATTTATGAATTGGGATCGTAATATTTTAACCGATTCGGGTGGTTATCAAGTGTATTCATTATCAGCCAATAGAAAAATAAAAGAAGAAGGGGTAAAGTTCAAATCACATATTGATGGATCGTATCATTTTTTTACACCAGAAAACGTAATGGAAATCCAACGTACCATCGGAGCCGATATCATTATGGCCTTTGATGAGTGTACGCCATATCCATGTGACTACCATTATGCGAAAAGATCGATGAAGATGACCCATCGTTGGTTAGATCGTTGCATCAATCACCTGGAAAAAGTGCCTGTAAAATATGGTTATGAACAAACTTTTTTCCCGATAGTTCAAGGTAGTACGTACAAAGATTTACGTATGCAATCGGCAGAATATATTGCCAATTCCAACCAACAAGGAAATGCTATTGGCGGATTGTCTGTGGGGGAACCTGCAGAAGAAATGTATGCCATGACTGATGTAGTTTGTTCTATTTTGCCCGAAGATAAACCACGTTATTTGATGGGGGTCGGAACGCCAATCAATATTCTTGAAAACATAGCTCTTGGGGTTGATATGTTCGATTGCGTAATGCCAACACGTAATGCCCGAAATGGGATGTTGTTTACGGCAAATGGTACCATCAACATAAAAAATAAAAAATGGGAGGATGATTTTTCACCCGTGGACGAAATGGGAATTACCTTTGTAGATCGTGAATATTCGAAAGCCTATTTGAGGCATTTATTTGCATCCAATGAATATTTAGGAAAGCAAATTGCAACCATTCATAACTTAGGGTTTTACATGTGGTTGGTGCGCGAAGCAAGAAAACATATCATTGCAGGTGATTTTAGAACTTGGAAAGAGATGATGGTAAAAAACATGAGCCAACGATTATAAATAGATAATTATGCTAAGTATTATTGACAAATACATATTAAAACGTTACTTAACTACTTTTGTCGTGATGTTGTTGATGTTTGTCCCAATCGGAATCGTTATTGATGTTTCTGAAAAGGTGAACAAAATGATTGAAAACCACGTTCCAATTAAAGCTATTGCGTTGTATTATGTCGATTTTACAATCTATTTTGCCAATCTATTGTTTCCAATATTTTTGTTTTTGTCCATCATTTGGTTTACTTCCAAGTTGGCAAATAATACCGAAATTATTGCAATATTGAGTTCTGGAATATCGTTTACTCGATTTTTGAGACCCTATATTATGGGAGCTACCCTTGTATCGCTATTTGCATTGCTGATGGGCTTTTTTCTTGTACCTAAAGCCAGTGAAGGGTTTAAAAACTTCAGGTACATGTACTTGATTGGGAATGGTCAAAACGAAATGCGCGAGAATTCCAATGTTTTGCGTCAAATCAGTAAAGATGAATACATTTACGTAAGTAGTTTTAATAACGATGCGCAAACCGCGTTCGATTTTTCGATGGAAAAATTTGAAAACGACAAACTTAAATACAAAGTATCGGCAAGTAGAATTAAATGGAACGAACAAGATAGTACCTATACCCTTTTTAATTATCAGAAAAGGAAAGTAGGCGAATTAGGCGATCAATTGATCACACTCGAAAAAAAGGATACGGTATTTAATTTTGATTTGGAAGATTTAACGCCGCTAGTCTACATTGCTGAGACACTTCCTTATTTTGAATTGAACAAATTTATAGACAAAGAAAGAGAAAGAGGATCGTCCAATATCAACGTGTATTTGGTTGTATTGTATAAAAAGTACAGTATTCCAGTTTCGGCATTTATCCTTACCATTATTGCTGTTTCGGTTTCTTCCATGAAGCGAAGAGGTGGCATGGGGATGAATTTGGCCATCGGAATTTTACTTGCATTTGCTTTTGTCTTTTTAGACAAGGTTTTTGGGGTTTTGGCCGAGAAATCAGCAGCACCGCCTATCATTGCCGTTTGGATTCCGAATTTCGTTTTTGGAATATTAGCCATTTATTTACTTCGCAATGCCAAACGATAATCTCAAAAGTTATTTACACCTGCACCTCATAGTTTTTATTTGGGGTTTTACCGCCATTTTGGGTGCTTTAATTTCGTTAGACGCACTGCCATTAGTTTGGTTCCGCATGTTGTTCGCAGTAGTATTTATTTTTGGATACATCAAATTAAAAAAAGTCAATTTACAGGTTTCTAAAAAGGACATATTGCGTTTTCTATTAGCAGGTTTTGTCATTGCGCTCCATTGGTTTACTTTTTTCAAAGCAATCAAAGAGTCCAATGTTTCTGTAACTTTAGCCTGTCTTTCTACAGGTGCATTTTTCACCTCATTAATTGAACCTATCTTTTTTGGTAAAAAAATTATTTGGTATGAAGTTTTCTTCGGATTACTAGTTGTGGTAGGTTTGTATATTATTTTTAATGTCGAAATCAATTACTATTACGGCATGGCTTTGGCCTTAATTTCAGCCTTTCTTTCGGGGCTTTTCGCTGTGATCAATAGTAAGTTTGTCCAAAAAAATGATCCGGTTGTAATTTCATTTTACGAGCTTTCTGGCGGCACCTTGTTTTTTAGTTTTTTGCTTGCCGTTACCTCAAGTTTTAGTGCCGATTTCTTCAAATTATCAACTTCAGATTTTACGTATTTGTTAGTGTTAAGTTCGATTTGTACCGCATACGCCTTTATTGTTTCAACCTCGGTAATGAAATACTTGAGTCCGTACACGGTTATGTTAACCATCAATTTAGAACCCATTTACGGTATTGTACTAGCTGTTCTTATTTTTGAAGAGAAAGAAAAAATGAGTCCAGCTTTTTACGTTGGGGCATTGATCATCTTAGGAACTGTCTTACTCAATGCTTTCATCAAGTCGAGAAAAAAAGCATAGTATTTTTTCGGCGTCATAATTAATTGTCTTCATTTCATTCCCCAATTTTTATAATCGTTTTAATCTTCGATAATATCAAAAGATTTGATCAAATTGCTTTTACAAAAGAGATAATATTTTATCTTTGTAATCCAATAATTAAATAAAAACGCACAAATCCTATGGAATATTTAGATTTTGAGCTTCCCATCAAAGAATTAGAAGACCAATTAGACAAATGTGAGATAATTGGTTTAGAATCAGACGTTGATGTAACCAATACTTGCAAACAAATAGAAAAAAAATTAGACGAAACCAAACGTAAAATTTATAAAAATCTTACCGCTTGGCAACGTGTGCAATTATCTCGTCACCCGAGTAGACCTTATACCATGGACCATGTCAATGCCCTTTGTGGTGACTCATGGTTGGAACTTTTTGGAGATCGTAACTTCAAAGATGACAAAGCAATGATTGGTGGATTGGGTAAAATTGGAGGGCAATCGTTTATGATTGTGGGTCAACAAAAAGGATACAATACCAAAACCCGTCAATATAGAAATTTCGGAATGGCTAATCCAGAAGGATACCGAAAAGCGTTGCGTTTGATGAAAATGGCAGAAAAATTCAATGTTCCTGTAGTGACTTTTATCGATACACCCGGGGCTTATCCAGGTTTAGAAGCAGAAGAACGCGGACAAGGTGAAGCGATTGCTCGAAACATTCTTGAAATGATACGTTTGAAAGTACCAATCATCTGCGTTATTGTAGGAGAAGGTGCTTCAGGAGGTGCCCTCGGAATTGGAGTAGGTGACCGTGTATTGATGATGGAAAACACGTGGTATTCTGTGATTTCACCAGAATCGTGCTCGTCTATTTTATGGAAAAGCTGGGAATACAAAGAACAAGCTGCAGAAGCTTTGAAATTGACTTCAGCTGATATGAAAAGACAAAAATTAGTAGACGATATCATTCCAGAACCACTTGGTGGCGCACATTATGATCGTCCAACTACTTTTAAATCAGTGGAGCAGTACATTACAAAAGCCTATAACGAATTAAAAGATTTATCAACAACAGAATTGGTGAGCCAACGAATGGATAAATACAGCAAAATGGGTGAGTTTAAAGAATAATCCTATAAATTCGTATACAATCATCCGTCTTGAATTTTTTGAGACGGATTTTTTTTTGTGTTATTAACAGAAAGCACCGACTTATCAACAGGCTAATGTAATAACTAAACTTTCCAAAAATAATAAAAAAAACTACTTTCGCTTTCATGGAAAATCAACTCAGTACAAGACCCACATTTGTAGAAAAAACAACCGTTATCAATCTTGAAAAAGGAAAGATACCTCCACAGGCATTAGACCTTGAGGAGGCCGTATTGGGTGCCATGATGATTGATAAAAAAGGAGTAGATGAGGTCATTGATATTCTGCAATCGGATGCATTTTACAAAGACGCCCACAAACATATTTTTGAAGCCATTTTTCAGTTGTTCACAGATTCGCAACCTATCGACTTGTTAACAGTTTCGGCACAATTAAAAAAGAATGCAAAACTTGATTTGGCCGGCGGCGATTATTATCTGATCCAACTCACACAAAACATCTCTTCTTCGGCACACATTGAGTTCCACTCGAGAATTATTTTACAAAAATTTATCCAACGAAGTTTGATTCGTATTTCTTCTGAAATCATTGAAGATTCTTACGATGAAACCACCGATGTTTTTGATTTGCTTGATAAAGCAGAATCAAAATTATATGAAGTAACCCAAGGAAACATCAAACGAAGTTCAGAAACGGCGCAAAGTTTGGTGAATCAAGCAAAGAAAAGAATTGAAGAGATTGCCAATAAAGAAGGTTTGAGTGGAATTGCTACCGGATTCGAAAAGCTCGATAAAGTTACTTCGGGTTGGCAACCCTCCGACTTAATCATCATCGCAGCCCGTCCGGGTATGGGTAAGACGGCCTTCGTACTATCGATGGCTCGAAATGTAGCTATAGATTTTGGACACCCTGTAGCGTTGTTTTCACTTGAAATGTCTTCTGTCCAATTGATAACACGTCTTATTTCTTCTGAAACAGGATTATCTTCAGAAAAATTGAGAACTGGAAAACTAGAGAAACACGAGTGGGAGCAATTGAGTGTGAAAGTAAAAGACCTTGAAAAAGCACCTCTTTTTATTGACGATACTCCTTCGCTTTCAATTTTTGATCTTCGTGCCAAAGCCAGACGTCTTGCTTCGCAACATGGCATAAAATTGATCATTGTGGATTACCTGCAATTGATGACTGCTGGAGGAAACGGAAAAGGAGGCGGAAATAGAGAGCAAGAAATTTCAACCATCTCTAGAAACCTTAAAGCACTTGCCAAAGAATTAGAGGTACCTGTAATTGCACTATCTCAACTTTCTCGTGCTGTAGAGACACGTGGTTCAAGTAAACGTCCGTTACTTTCTGACCTTCGTGAATCGGGAGCGATTGAGCAAGATGCCGATATCGTATCTTTTATCTACCGTCCCGAATACTACAAAATTGATGAATGGGATGATGATGAGCAAGGTCCAACCAAAGACCAAGGAGAGTTTATTATTGCGAAACATAGAAACGGTAGTTTAGAAAACGTTCGTCTTAAATTCATTGGACATCTAGGAAAATTTGACAATTTGGAAGACTATTCGGGAGGATTTGATGACTTACCTTCGAAAATGAACCTGGATGAATCGGCCTTTTTAACTAGAAATTTACCATCTGCTAATGAAGCTTTTGGAAGTAATTTTAATTCAAACTCAGATGATAGCGATGTCCCATTCTAGTAATGTGCCTTTGTTTTTTCTATTTACTTTGAAATAAATCTCAAAAATGCCTCATAAAAACTATTTCATTTGTTTGTTTATTTTGTTGTCATTTGCAGCCAAAGCTAATTTCATCTTGCTGCCTATGGACGATGTCTCCCAAAAAAATCACCTCAAGGCCTACGGAATTACCTATTGGTGTTTAAATAAAGAGTACAAGGCGAGTTGGTTACTCAATTACCGTGGAGGCTCCTTTTTACTTCCTGATGCACCCGAAATAAGAAAAGAATGTCAAATTAGAGGGGTTAGTTTTGAAGTACTTTCTGATAACGATGCCAACCAAATATTGAACGAAATTGCGAGTCCATCTCAAAATATGGAAATGGTGGTATTAGAGAAAGCACCCAAAATTGCAGTATATACTCCCAAAGGAAAACAGCCTTGGGACGATGCTGTTACCATGGTTTTGACGTATGCAGAAATACCTTTTACTCCCATTTATGATCAAGAAGTACTATCAGATCAATTGATATTATATGATTGGTTACACTTGCATCATGAAGACTTTACGGGACAGTATGGAAAGTTTTACGGTGCTTATCGGAATGCGCCTTGGTATATTGACCAAAAGAAAGAGGCAGAGAAATTAGCCGTTCAGCTGGGTTTCAATAAAGTTTCAGATGAAAAATTGGCCGTTTCAAAAAAGATAAGAGATTTTGTAATTGGAGGCGGATTTATGTTTGCGATGTGTTCTGCTACGGATAGTTTTGACATTGCACTTGCCGCTGAAGGAATTGATATCTGTGAGCCTATGTTTGATGGTGATGGAAGTGAACCCAATTATCAATCCAAAATGGACTATTCTAAGTCTTTTGCTTTCAAAAATTTTATCGTAGATCGAAATCCAGAACATTATGAGTTTTCAGATATTGACATGACGGAAAAGCGCAAGATACCCATGGAAAAAGATTATTTTACGTTGATGGAATTTTCTGCAAAGTGGGATGTGATTCCGAGTATGCTCTGTCAAAACCACACGCAATTGGTTAAAGGTTTTATGGGACAAACCACGGCCTATCAACTTGAATTGATCAAATCGAATGTCTTGGTACTTGGAGAAAATCAATTATCTACTGAAGCGCGTTATATTCACGGACAAAAAGGGAAAGGCTTTTTTACATTCTACGGTGGGCATGATCCAGAAGATTACCAGCACCGAGTTGGCGATGAGCCAACTTTATTAGATTTGCACCCAAATTCACCTGGATTTCGCTTGATTTTGAATAATGTGTTGTTTCCTGCTGCTAAGAAGAAGAAGCAAAAAACCTAAGATATATCAGTAGGTAAGGTATACGCATAAAAAAATCCCAATTTTTCAATTGGGATTTCTTTTATAAGTAAGTTAAATAGGTTGTACAAACGTTTTTATTTCACTTTTTTCACAACAGCTTTGAAAGCTTCTGGGTGATTCATTGCTAAATCAGCTAATACTTTACGGTTCAATTCGATTCCGTTTTTCTTAACTTGTCCCATGAATTGAGAGTAACTCATTCCTTCCAATCTAGCTCCAGCGTTAATACGTTGAATCCATAATGCACGGAAGTTTCTCTTGTTTTGTTTTCTATCGCGATATGCATATAACATCGCTTTTTCAACTGCGTTTTTAGCTACAGTCCAAACGTTTTTACGACGACCAAAGAAACCTTTGGCTTGCTTCATTATCTTTTTTCTTCTTGCTCTTTTAGCAACTGAATTTACTGATCTTGGCATAATTTTCTTGTTTTTTTGTAGTAGGCGTCCCGAATTTAATCAAGGGAACTTTGTAAGCCATACTCCAAGGTTATTAAAATTGTTTTAACCTAAAGAATTAAATAGTTTGTGGTTTTTGATTGTTCGTTTTTGGATTACATCCTTTAACTACTACCTCCAACCCATCGCAATTTAGATAATTCTTAATTGTTGTTTGATGCTTCTTTCATCTGTTGGGTGTACCAATGCAGAGTGAGTCAAAGCTAATTTACGTTTTTTAGATTTTTTAGTCAAGATATGACTTTTAAAAGCATGCTTTCTTTTAATCTTTCCAGAACCAGTAACTTTAAATCGTTTCTTGGCGCTAGATTTGGTTTTCATTTTAGGCATAATTTCCCTAATTTATTTAAATTTAACTTACTTACTTTTTCTTTTTTGGAGCAATGTACATAATCATACGCTTACCTTCCAATACAGGTAATGCTTCCACTTTACCAAAATCTTCAAGATCTTGTGCTAAACGCAATAACAAAATTTGTCCTTGCTCTTTATAAATGATAGATCTACCTTTAAAAAACACAAACGCTTTAAGTTTGGCGCCGTCTTTTAAGAATTTCTCTGCATTTTTTCTCTTAAAATCATAATCATGCTCATCAGTTTGAGGTCCAAAACGAATCTCTTTTACAACAATTTGAGTAGATTTTGCTTTCAGTTCTTTTTCTCTTTTCTTTTGCATGTAAACAAACTTTTTATAGTCCATTATTTTACATACAGGCGGTTCTGCATTGGGAGAAATTTCTACTAAATCCAATTCTAACTGATCTGCAAGACGCATGGCATCAGCAGTTTTAAAAATACCTGGTTCTACGTTGTCTCCTACAAGACGCACCTCAGGGACACGAATAAAATTGTTTATTCTATGTTCGTCTTTTTTTTCTACTCGAGGCTGGTAACCTCTGTTGTTTCTAATTGCTATGGCTTTATTATTTTAGTTAAACTTCAAATGTTTTTAATGTTTTGGCAATTTCTTCGTTTACAATCTTAGCAAATTCTTCAATTGTTACTGTGATATTACCTTTTCCTTCTTGACCGTGACGACGTACAGATATGGTTCCGTTTTTTTCTTCTTCCTCACCTACAATCAGCATGAACGGCATTTTTTGAACTTCTGCCTCTCTAATTTTCTTGCCAATTGTCTCGTTGCGATTGTCAATTAGGGCGCGAATTTCGTGATTTTCTAGCAATTCTAAAACTTTTTTCGCATAATTTTCATATTTCTCACTCAAAGACAAGATAATAGCTTGTTCAGGCATCAACCAAAGTGGGAAGTTTCCTGCGGTATGTTCTAGTAAAATTGCTATAAAACGTTCCATCGAACCAAAAGGCGCACGGTGAATCATAACTGGGCGATGTAACTTGTCATCCGCACCTTTATATGATAATTCAAAACGCTCCGGTAAATTGTAATCTACCTGAATGGTTCCTAATTGCCAACTTCTGCCTAGAGCATCTTTTACCATGAAATCTAATTTTGGACCATAGAAAGCCGCTTCACCAGCTTCAATCACATAGTTTAATCCTTTGTCTTTCGCAGCACTGATAATTGCATTTTCTGCTTTTTCCCAGTTTTCAACGCTACCTATATATTTATCTGGATTATCTAAATCACGAACCGATACTTGAGCTGTAAAGTTTTCAAATCCTAACGAACCAAAAACATACAATACCAAATCAATTACTTTTTTGAATTCTTCGTCCAATTGTTCTG
>ERZ650308.1386-NODE-1386-length-12583-cov-4.019157_pt1 | contig 12583 bp, 17 predicted proteins | sample MGYA00376244_ERZ650308 | MGnify/ENA primary metagenome ERZ650308 (study PRJEB26733, sample SAMN07839295) | wastewater metagenome | biome: small river; feature: stream; material: water | place: USA: North Carolina | collected 2016-04-26 ...
TTAAACTAACTGCACGTGTACGGCACATAATGTCATTAGACAATAAAACCGTTTCTTCCGGCATTTTATAAAATGTTGTTGCAAATTCAGCGGCTTTAATAATCTTGCGGTCATTAATAACTGATGGGTCAACACCTTGCAAACCGTAATCTTTGAATGAGATGATATCAATTAAAATGTCCTTAACTTTCAAAGACATAATTGTAACATCTTTCTTTGCGCCGGACTTTCGTGTTTTGATAACTTCTGCTTCAGATAAAATTCTTCCAAACTCACGAGCTTGGAAATTAATTTCATTGAAACCAGATTTTTTAGCATCGAGTTCGTCAATAACAGTTTCTGGTAGAATAATCAAATTCTTACCACCTTGACCGATGGTGATTAATTGGTTAGCGTCTTCTAAGATAATGTTAGTATCTAAGACATAGATTTTTTCAAAGCTCAATTGATATTCCTTATAAAGTGAATTTTGCCGCGTCGTCATTCTGAATCTTTGGAAGAATATATTTACCACCAAAGAAATAAGGAGTCTCCGTAAATTTGATTAGTGTATCATTTCCACGAAAAATCTTAAAGTTTAAATCAGCCTCAAATTTTCCAGGCTCATTATGCTCTTGAGTTTTTTCTAATAATATCTGGCTTGGGTTTAAAAAGCCTTTTACTACCGGATGTACTGCTAAACAAACTTTGAACTTATTATTATAATACTTGCCCATGAACCAAACTTTTCCTGGGAAGTCTTTAGTAAGTCGTTCACCTTCTTCCCTATTTTTAATGGTAAAAAATAATGCGTAGTTAGATTGTCGCGCTTCTTTTAATGGTTCGTTCTCCACGAACTTAAGCAATGCTTTAGGGCCATTGTCATTGTCTCGTCTCAATAAGAGATATTCTTCGTTTGGTCTTAAAGGTTTGACCGTATTTACCATCCACCTACTTTCAGCGTCGGTTGCCTGGTCATAATTTACCAAAATCGGTTTCTGATCTAACTGAAAATACCAATTAAACGGTGGTTTGATATTAATAAATTCTTTATATTGCACATTATTATTTTTAAGCGCTTCTTTACATTCATTATAAAACTGAATGTTGTAATATGGGTCAATGGTAATAAACATAATTTCTTCGTTTTATTTTTATTTATTTCTTTTCAACGTATTGATATTTAATAAGTTGAACAATGTGCCATTGATCAGCCATCATTGTTCCTTTAATTAATCCACTAGAACCTGAAACGGTCAACACATAATACATATTAATCAATGCAATCCATGCTGGATATGTTGGAACAAAACTCATAATATTCGACATCAATACGCGGTACGACGGCGTATATGTACTGATATAGAATTCACGTGTTTTTGCAAACATTCTGAATTCCATTAGTTCAGATGGACTTAAAAACAGTCCTTTTATAACCATTATTACAAATAGAATAATAACAGTTGCGATATTGATAATCCACCCGAAAACCGCGAATTCCCAGAGTAGATCACCACTTATTCCGAATAACTCCATTAGAGTTCCTCTGCCCATAATTGTTCAATTGATTTCTTAATCAATGTGTCTAATTCAGATTTCTTTTGCTTGATATCTGATTCAAGTTTATTCATACGTTCTTCTGTTAATGACATGATGTTCATGTTTAATAGATAATCATATGAATCATCTTTAGAAAGGATGTCCTTTACTTTATCAAGATCTTTAACGATGTCAGCTTTTTTACGCTTAGACACGATTAATGTATTATCAACAATCATTTTAATAAAGAGATATTTGCTATAATCATAGCGAATTTCTTCATCTAAACGACCCTTCATATGCTCTTTACGATCAGCCAAAGATGCACGTTTAACGCGAATGTAGTGATCTAAAATTTGCTTCGCGCAATCATACACAACGATTTTATTATTTTCATCAATAACGGTATAGTTTTCAGATACCTTCTTAATGAGTTTAAGTTTGTTCATGAGTTCTTCTTCTGGCCATTCTTTTAAGAATTTGCTAGGAACAGTAACTTCAAAATAGAAATTGTCATCTTCTGACTTGTCTCGATAACTTTGAATCACTTTACGCTCTTCAAGATCATCCAAAACAGCAATATAAGATTTGAGGTCGTAACCAATAGGTACCTCAGTAATTTCTACTTTGTTAACACCGATGATCTTCAGAACACCCTTGATTAACCACTGAGATGAGTTTTCTCCCACTTCAATAGTACCTTTAAACCCTTGGTAAAAAGGTGTTAGAGGTGTTTTAGGTTCTTTACCGTTTAGTTTTGTCGTGATGTATTTTTTAACATCATCAGGATTTCGTGGTAGGATTTTTTGAGCAAAACCACTTGATACACCTTCACTGCCATTAATCAATAGCATAGGAAGGGTTGGGACGTAGTACATCGGTTCAATCTGCTGGCCTTCAAAGAATTGATGCTTAAGAATAGCAGTATCGTCTTTCTTAAACAATTCAAAAAATTGAGGTGTACCGTATGTGTAAATGTAACGAGGTGCCGATGCTTCCTGTGAGAAACGGGTGCCAAAGTTACCTTTCTTTTGAAGCAATGGAAGATTATTTGAACCAGGGAAATCTTGACCAAGGTTAACAATAACTCCATCAAGAGAACCATGCAAGTACTCTGCAAACTCGGCTACTTTAGAACCAAGTTGAGATACTTTAATTTTTTCCTTGACGTTTTTCTCAAGAATTGTGTACAGAATTTTGCGAGAAGCGTTCTTTTGACCATCAACCAATGACGCGATCTTACGAAGGTTGTCATAAGAAGCTTGATCAACGTAATCATTGTTAAAAAATTCTGAAATTTTCATGTCTATCCTTTCCATTCGGTAATCAATTATATCATACCAATTTTAAAATGTAAACGAAAAATGGGCAAAATGCCCATTTATTCGTGTTTGCAAAATTAACCTAATGCTTTAAGAGTCTTAAGCTCTTCTAACGCTGACTTAATATTTTTAAGTTTTGTAGTAATTTTAATCATTTCAGTCTGAATTACTTTCCACATGGTCTCCATTTCTGAAGTCCAAATGCCAGCGGTTGTCATAACAGTTTTACGAGAACCCATCATTGTGTTTTGTGGATTGTCATACTTATTTTCCCACTTGTGCGCATCATTTGCCGCTTTTGTAATGGCTTGCAATTGATCATACTTCGTCTCAAGTTCTTTAATCATTGCCAATGTATCAGCATCTTTAACGTTCTTGTGCCAGTATTTAGTTAAACTATGCACGTCAAATCGAGCAGATACGTCAATAACCGTTTCAATATCCGCTAAACCTTGATCAATACGGAAGTCTTTGCGATCAATTTTGTCCATGTATTTAGCTAGAACTTTCTTGATGAAATCTTCAATTTTAGCTTCTAAAGCCGTCTGAATTGTCTCAGCATGCGAGTATTTTGATAGCACATAACCTTGTTCGTCTTTAAGACCACGAGGAAAGTCGCCGTCATTATAGTATCTATAATATTGGTTGAACAAAGAATCTTTCTTACTCTTTTCACCTTTATTAAGGATGTCTTTATCGTACATCCATGATAAAAGTTTATCAACTTGCTTAAGTTTGCCACCCCAGGCGCGCATAGCTTTTGCTTCGTTTAAATATTCTTTAAAACTCATTTTTATCTCCAGTTTTTTGAATTATTTATAATTTCGCAATGCTAAAATCATTCGCTAAGATATATTTTTTACGGGGTTCAGAATCATCGCCTAACCATTCTTCAATAATTTTGTCATTATCGAATTCAATGATGTTGATCATTTTACTTAGACCATCTTTCTTTACGACATTTTTCAGGTCTTCAATGTCCCATGAACCAAGACCTTTATAGTAGTTTGATGTCTCGCCGGCTTTAAGTTTGACGGCGTCATTTAAACTGTAATACCACGATGTTAATTCATCCTTCTTGGTAACACCGATAACTGGCGTTTGCAGCATACCAAGTTTACCCTTGAGTTCAGGTAGATATCGTACAAAGAACCCAGTGAGTAAACCACGAATGTGGTAACCGTCCAAATCTTGGTCAGTTGCGTAAATCACATATTGATAGTCTTCGTTCTGAATGATTTTGTACAATTCAGACAATTCTTTGTTTTCTGTGAATTTTTTCTGCTGGGCAGAATATGCATTCAGTGGCTTACCTTTTAGAGTGTAATAACCACATTCTTTGCGGCCAAGAACGGGTGATAGACCACCAAGAGCCGATTCACCTTCAACCAATAGCAAATATTTCTTAACACCAATCGACGGTAAATACTTGTCTGACTTGATTCGTTTAACGGTTTTATTAAGATCTTTTAATTCTTGACGCTTTTTGAACTCTTCTTTAATTCGATAGACTTCTGTAATAGGATCAATGATCGCAGCGTTCTTAAAAATCTTGTTTACAATCTGATCAAACGGGATAGCACCAAAATATTCATTGATTTCGGATGTGCCGTTTGTAATCTTTTCTTTTGATTGTGAGTTAAACTTTGTGTTCTTGACATTTTTTAGGAATGCGACAACCATAAGTTTGTTCTTAATATCACCAGGTTTAATGTCTTTGAATTTCTTGACTAGTTTCTCACGAAGTCCTGAAACGACATTATTAGTGATGATATCGATATGGGTTCCGCCGTCAGGGATCTTCAAACCGTTTACATAACTGAACTGACGGAAGTCATCTTCATGGTTAGGTAAAATAGCGAAACGGTAATCTTCACTTTCGTAAATTTCAGATGATTCGCTGAATAAAGCAACGTATTTCTTGAATGAGTTGACATTGATCTTCTTACCATTGAACTTAAAGGTGATGTCAGGGAACGACATACTTAAGTTAATCAGGCGTTGCTTGATAACATTCATGTGAACATCATCAATTTCCTTCAAACCAAACTTCTCTAAATCTGGCCAGAATTTAACGTTAACACCCGTTTCTTTCTTGGATGCTTCTTCTTTTTCAGTAAAAGATGCAGCGTTATCTTTGAACGTAATAGTGTATGACTTTTTGCCGTCGTCCGTTTTGCCAACGAATTTCTTAGAGAAACAGTTTGTAGCAAATGAACCTACACCGTTCATGCCAATTTGAGTACGGTTTGCATCGTCATCAAAGTTTGAACCTGCGCGGGCGTGGCCCCAAGCGAGTTCGGCAAAGTACTGACCATCAGCGTTCTTAACAACTGGAATACCTGTACCGTTATCCTGTACTTCAACGTTATCTTCAGTAATCTTTACGGAGATTTCGTTACTTGACTTAAAGTTTGTTTTAATCGCAACGTCTACAGAGTTGTCGATAATCTCATTGATAATTTTGATGAGGCCAGGCACATAGGAGATCTCCTTGTACACGATCTTGTCATCTTCAAATACATATTCATTAACCTTTGTAAGGTCAACTGCACCAATGTACATTGAGGGGCGCTGAATAATATGTTCGCGCTCAGATAGTTTCTTAATCATTTCAATCCTTTTCTTCGAAATTTGGTGTATTATATACCAATACTTTTAATTTATATCGCGAATTCAGGGTAAGAACTCTTCACTTCCTCGAAAAGTTCTAAGTACTCAGCATTTGTTTCATCCAACAATGCGATAGACGCAGACAACTCCTTGATCTCATCAATTAGTCTTTCAGTGTGGTCTTTGTTATCTTTGATGATTTCGCAAACTGGGCAGTGTCGACTGTCAAAACAGACTTCTTCATGACCATCGTCGCATAAGTTCATGTGATTCTTTCATTTAGCAATAATTCGTATTATAACACAAAACTTGTTAAAGGTCTGGTGAAGTATAAATAATACAAAATAATGATTTAGGACGACAAATATGTTTCATCATGGTACAATTAGGAAATATACTGCTGCTATGTTGGATCTTTTCAATGACTTGGAGATCCAATACACCGATAGCAACGGTAATACCCGTTCGCGTAATATCCCAGTAAAATATAGTAGTATTGAAAAGCATAAAGAACTGGATAATTTTAGTTCAGAACAACTACTATCAGGTAATACAAACGTTTTACCTAGAGCTGCAATTGCCTTAAGCACAATGATCAAGGCTGAGCAAAGAATTCAGAATAAAAACTTAAAGATTAATAAAGTAAAGTCAGAAAATTCTTTTGAGTATATGTACAATTCTGTGCCATATGAATTCACTTATGAATTGGCAATTATTTGCCGTGGTATGAACGAAGCCGCCATGATCGTTGAGCAGATCGCTCCAAAATTTAACCCAACGGTCAATATCGATGTCTGGGATGCAGAGAATTTAGATGAACCAACTAGAATTCCCGTGAAATTACTTGACATTGGTCTTGAAACTAATGAGTATGACGAACTTAGCACAAACTTAATTACCGTAAGTATTGGTTTGTCAATTATGGGTAACTTGTACCCACCGGTTAAAACGGTTGAACGCGTTAAAGAATTCAAGATGTTGATGAGTCATCAGATTGACAATAAGCATAAACGAGTTAGCATCATGAACTTTGACGTTGACTCAACCGGTCAATTACATGAAGGTGAATTCGTTCACATTGAACGACCAAACTTATATCCACCGTCAATCATTAGCATTGTTGGATCAAACGTTATTATTGGCACAAACCAGTTATCAGTTATATGCGATGACAAAGATGGTAAACTTAGTGAACTAACATTTCAATGGGACGTGCTTAATGGCAATGCAACTATTATCGGTACTGGCGCATCCGCGTCATTATCAGTTACTGGGTACGGTGATGTTGAAGTACAAGTTACCGTAACTGACACGTACGGAAACTATAGTTCATTAATCAGAACATTCAATCTTGATGATCCAAGCATTGTGTTACCAACAGATCTAATGAGCGGCACTAACATAATTGATCTCAACACCGGCGATCTAATTGACACAGATTTAAATTAAAAGATTTAGGAGAATAAAATGGCAACAACATTACAATTAAGAAGAGGCACTGCTATTGAGGCAGCGGCATTCACCGGTGCTGTCGGTGAATTATATGTCGACATGACAAATAAAAAAGTATATTTGCATGACGGTGTTACTCAAGGTGGTCATCCAGTCGATACTACATTAGATGAAGCATTACTAATGTCAAAACAAGACGGGTTGGAAAGTGGTACAAATATTAAAACCATCAACGGTTCAACATTACTTGGTGCCGGCAATATTGTTTTAAATACATTACCAAGCACGACAACCGAATTAACAAATGGTTTATATTCTCAGCCATTATCGTTTACCGCGTCATGCGCATTAGATAACGGTAATTTAAAAGGCACATTCACTGGGTCAATTAATAATCAAATGGCTATAGATGATTTAACTTTGCACGCCTTTGGTAAGTCATTACATACAACTTCAGCATATCAAATTTTTATTGGTGATCGACCACCGTTGACGGTTGCTTGGAATTTACCTAATGACGAGTTAGATAGAACATTCTTATGTGTAACCATTGATAGAACAACTGAAGTTGATAATGGTAATGGTACATTCACATACACTTGTAATTTCTTAAAGGCATCTATTCCATCAGCATTTGTTAATGGCGTACCAACAAGTTGGATTACAATGGACGGCGCTCAATTGACACAAGCACTAAACGCGCAAGACGTTATTGGTAATGATGTATTAACCGGTCAACCAATTGTACTGGTTACTGGATCTGCACAGTATGCTCAATTAGTCCATGATCTCTTGGTTGATTTATCATGCTTTTCTAAGTACACGTCAATCATGCATTTGGTTGCTGCATCTTTAGGCGACTTTATTCAATAAGATTCCGCAGACAGAAAAAGGAGGCGTAAGCCTCCTTTTATTTTGTCCAAATGCTCTTAAACTAAAATCTTTTCTTTAGGATTTAAGATAATTCCTGTCGTTGCTTGTAGGTACGCATTATTAGCATCTTCAAATTCGTCAAGCGGTACTTGCCAAATAATATTCATTGGATGAATTTGAATCGCTGCTGGTGAAGCCACCATTACATCTATCATATATGGCATAATATTGCCATTCTTTGCTGTATAAGGCTTCTTAATAAGAATCTCTACAGGTCCTTCCCCATGTTGAATCGTCTCACAATCTCCAAATACGACCTCGTCGTTGATCAATTTGAAGAATCTCTTTCCAATCTCTGCCATAATTATCCTTTAGTTATTCCAGCTTTCTTCGTGTTCTGCTTCACACACGGCACAATTAAAAACCTTGTGCTTTTTACACTTCTTACCCTTTTGGGAATGTTTTTCGTATCTCTTGACCATATCAAGTTTATTATCGACAGTTGCAATGTCTGCTGATGTTGTTTCTTCAGCTAAACCTTTTAGATATTTCTTGAATTTCATACGGTGTTCCTTATTTCTTACATTATATCAAGATTTACGTCAAATATTTATAATTTATGAAAATTGTTGACAAAAAATTAGAGAATATTTTTCCTTAAGTAAACTTAAATAATACTTTTCTAAGCCTACATTGGTAGGAGTTTCAATAATTAGATCATCTCCGCCAATGCATGTTGCTTTATGAACCTTTCTAGGAGCTGTAATTGCATAAATGTCGACACATTCAATTTGAAGTTCGTTCATTGCTCTGATAATTTTGTCATTTGTGGCATCTGCGCCAAGGCCTCTTTTATATTGGCCCATTCTAGAATAAAAACCGCCACCACCGCCAGCTTTGCCTACTTTTAAAACATCGTCTCCATAGACCATGAAATAAACAACATCACCTAGTGCCAACATTTCTTGTCTATCTAATGCTTTGTCAAATTCTATTTTGTCGCCATTTAATTTAAATGATCCTAAATAGATTTGTTTCTTAATATTCTCCAGCATCCATTATGTTTCCGTAATATATATCTTTATTTATTAAGATATACGCCTACGCCGGAATTTCACCGGCAAAATTGAACTATGCTAACGCTTGTTCAATTTCTGTTTTCTGCACAACACCAGCAAATGATTCAAACATACTTGACTTATGTGGTAAAATAACCAAATGAGTTTTATATTTTGAACTAATTAGGTTTTGCTGATTATTAATATCGAAAGTACACGCGATAGGTTTAACAATCATTGTGCCAGACGGATCGGTCTGAATAATAGAAGTCGTGTAAATTTTTGTGCCGCTATCGTCCATTGCCGGAACTTCGTCTTTTAATCTTAGTGGTCTAAAGAACGGATTTTTATCAATTTCTTTTCTACCCATTCTTGACATTGACACAATTAAATCTAACGGTTCAAATGCATTTTTATCTAAAATTTCCATCGCATATTCGCGACGTTTTTGTGCAGAAGTATGGCCGTCTCCATCCTTTGGCTGGTAACCGAAAGAGTCATCTAAAACGCCGGTGTTTGTGCGAACAACTAAATAATCTTCTTTGATTTCTAGAACTTCAGTAACGAATTCTTCTGGTGGTACAACGTCTTCAAAGCGCTTGCCATCCGTAACTTGATCTCTGTATTTATCAGCCGTTTCCTGAGGTAATGATGTCTCAATGATAAACAATTGTTCGCCGTCGGTGATTAATGTACAACCATCAAATTTTTCGGTTTTAATTAACTCAACAGCGTCTTTGATATGCTTTGATTTTAAAGCTTTACGAATAACTTTGCCATTATTTGAAATAGGTTTGTTATTGACTTCATTTTTACCTTTGCCATCTTTCTTGTCACTGTGGTTATTCAAAGCAGAGTTGATCATGCTTAAGTATGAACCATCTTCAAGAACAGATACGCCTTCTGTCCAATCGGTTTCAGTATCAATTAAGAATAATTGCGATGCACCGTGTTCTGCAACGGTATATCGTCTTACCTTATAATCGGCATCATAAATGCGATCTCTAATTTTTGCAAGACGCCACTTAGCATCTTTAGTTGGTTTGCCAGTCTTTTTATCACGTGGCAATTTCATCGCGACAGTAACGCACATAATGCACTCCAGAAAGTATTGATTTATTTATACTTTTAGACTAACAATTCTGGTCTCTCGTCTATCCAGGCAATAACGGGATTAAAAATTTTAGGTAATTCTAACGTATTATATTGCCTATCGCCGTAATAACTAGTTTTTATCAAATTTTCAACGATAGATTTAGTACTACCCTTTGGCTTTATATGTAAACTAACCCCAGTAAACAAATCATGAATAGGTTTAAATTTAAGAAGTACAATTCTTAAATGAGCGACGTCGGTAATTTTATACGATCTAAAATCTTCTAAACCATTAATATCAATATATGAAACGCATAAACTGATTTCAATAGGATCACCCTCAAGAGCCTGCCAACCGGTCATCTTATTACCAGATTTAACATACGAAATTCTGAGTTCATCAAGTTTTGGTGGTTCGCACGCCAACAGTTGCTCAATTTCTTGAGCAACCATTTCTTTTATAATTGGACTAAATAATTTATGAATTAACTTTTTAAGCATTTAACCAATAAGGGACATGGCGATTCGTATATTTCGATTGGGTTTTCTTTGCGCCGATGTAATACGTGCGGTAAGCTTTAACAGAATCATCGCAATGATATTCTTCTGGCATGGCTTGAGGCATTTCGGTCATACCGGTGTCCTTAATATTTCTAGGTGCTTGACTTAGAATAACTGCGAGCTTGGTACACGTTGCATGTACCTTTCCATATCGATGTGTGTACTCATAACAAAGACTTACAAATAGTTGATACAACCACATGTAATTAGATTTTGACTGTCGTGCCCACACATTGGATGGATGATTCATATGGGTAGCTTTATATAAGCGTTCTTCCATAAATGAATCATTCATTTTCCAACGTTGAATTTTTCTTCCTGAACTGCAATCAATGTATTGCTCGCCGTCAATAACGCGATGTGCTGTACTCAATAACTGAGCCGTTTCAAGAATCATTTTAACAACATGCTTGTCATGATGATATTCGGCGGCAATTTGTGGATTTTTGTCCAAGAAGAAAATATTCATAAATTAGTCGTAATAGCGGTTGTCTTCATCGATGTCGGCGTCAAAATCAGAATCATCGATATCAGCATCGAAATCTTCGAAATCCTTAACATCTGCATCGATAGGAAAATCATTATTGATCATCATATCTTTAACATCAGCTTCTGACATGTATTCTAAGCAAGCTTGAATAACAATATCTTTATCGACAGAACCGTCTTCAACAAGTTCTAATAGACGACTAGTGTATTTACGTGACATTTTTCCGTTTCCTTAAGTTTATTTTCTATGTATATTATAACACAAAAATTTAAATTTTTAAATAGTTTTTAACATAATTGTCAAGAACTCGTGCCTTGCCTTCTGAGCGGGTAATCATGTCAGCAAGAATACCGCCTGTGTAACCACTCGTTCCTTCAGCATCTTTATGCACTGTGTATGTGCTACCACTATGCCCATAGAAGTGAATAAGATCACCTTCTACTTCGACACCGCTGATGCCAGAATTTAGGCGCCATGAATCTCCATTAGCATAACCGCCTCGCCATGTTCCGAAGACTTTTAAGATGGTTTCGTTTTGGCCATCAATTTCAATAATTTTCCAGCAATCTGGATTGTATTCACTCATGAGTTTGCAACCTTTACACAAATAGTTTTGAAATAACCAGGAATTGTTTGGTAGTTTTCTACAACTTGAACATAATCAGAGTATACCTTTCGAATTAATTCTTTGTCTTCGTTTGAAGCATAAAAAATAACGTCAAATAGTGCTTGCTTAAATGCATCAGCATTACCATTCATGTAATCAAAAAATTCAAACTCAACAGGTTCAGCAAAATATTCCACAACAGTTCCTTTTCAATTAATAGGTATAAATAATATCATAGAAGAACTTAAAAAGAAGGATTTCATGAGTTTAAATTCAATTCTAGATCAACCGACTATTGACTATCTTAAGGCCAATAAGCACGAAATTACAACAGAATTATTACACGCTATACGTCAGCACGGTAATGAAGGCAAGCAACTTGCCTTAGAAATTCTTGATCTTGACAAAGACAACGAGCAATATTATTTAGATGCATTCGGCAATAGAATGTCATTTAACGGTAATCGTCGTTTGAAAAAAGCATTCACAAAAATGCATCTTTATCCTATTCACATTGCAGAATTAGAAAAATGCGCAATGGACATCCATCATTTTAAGGACAATTACGTAAGAATTAAAACAAAATCTGGCGTAAACTTTCCAGATTTACGACAATACCAAGACGATTTTATCAATAGCATTATACCTGACGAAAACGAAGACAACATTGGTTTAATGGGTCGTCAATCTGGTAAGTCTATTTCAACAGCCATTTATTTATCACACAAATTTAATTTTAGTAAAGAAATTAACATTGGTATTGTGGGCAACAAAGGCGCCCAAGCTAGAGAATTCTTAGCAAATACTAAAAACATCTTAATTGAACTTCCTGTTTGGATGCAACAAGGTATAAGCGTGTGGAATAAAGGTAGTATTGAAAACGAATCTAAGATGCGTATTCTTACCGACGTTCCAAACTCTGACGCGTTTCGTGGTTATACAATTGCAATTTTAGTTGTTGACGAATGTGCGTTCATTAAGTCAACAGTTTGGG
>ERZ650308.1387-NODE-1387-length-12581-cov-10.612805_pt1 | contig 12581 bp, 7 predicted proteins | sample MGYA00376244_ERZ650308 | MGnify/ENA primary metagenome ERZ650308 (study PRJEB26733, sample SAMN07839295) | wastewater metagenome | biome: small river; feature: stream; material: water | place: USA: North Carolina | collected 2016-04-26 ...
TTAGGCCAATCATGTGCACAATCTCCCACTCGAGCCCCTTGGCCGCATGGATGGTCGACAGGGTAACTGCGGCCTTGATCGGTTCATGTTGTGAGCGTTGGCGCTCATCTAGTTCGGAAGCAAAATCGCCGATGGTTGCTTCGGGCGGCAGCTCGTCGATGATTGCGATTAGGGAATTCAGCGATTCCCACTTATCGCGAAGCAGACCTGGCTCGGCCGGCGGCTGTGTCTGCCAACCCAGCGAACGACAGATTTCGGATACTGCCTGGAACACCGGCTTATCAGTTGGGGCCAGGGCTTCGGCGCGAATCGCTCGGATAGCCGCCTGAATTTCGACTCGGTTGAAGAAACGCTCTCCCCCGCGAACCTGATAATCGATGCCAGCTTGGGCCAATGCGTTTTCAATTGCCTCAGATTGCCCGTTTACTCGATAGAGAACTGCGATGTCACTGGCTTTGATGCCCTGGTCGATCTTGTTCTTGATCGAAGCGGCAATCGCGGAACACTCATCCTGGATGGTTGCAAACGAAATGGTTCGAGGGGCAAGACCAACCTCGCCTTGAGACTGAAGCGGTTCGACGAAGCCGGATTCTTCGGTTAGTCGATTAGCAAAGTTCACGATTTGCTGGGTCGAACGATAGTTGCGAGTCAGCTGAACAACGTTGGCGTCCGGGTAGGTTTTCGAGAAATTCTGCAGGTAACTGCTACTAGCACCGGTGAACGAATAAATGGTCTGGTTCGGATCGCCGACAACGCAGAGTTCGTTTCGGTCACCTAGCCAGGCGTCGAGCAGCGCGTGCTGGAGCGGCGAGATGTCTTGGTACTCATCGACAGTGAAGAAGCGGTAGTGCTGATGAACGTGCGCCAGGGCGCGAGGTTCTGCACGCAAGAGGCCGAGGGTTAGGACCAGAACGTCTTCCCAGTCGATGCGCTGGGCCTTGATTTTGGCGTCTTCATAGGCGGTCTGAAGTTCGACGTTTTTAGCCGGACTCAAACCAGCAACCTTTGGTCGATTTACGGCTAGGGCTGCGTATTCATCCATGCTGAGCATTGAGAACTTGCGCCACTCGATTTCGGAGGCGAGTTCACGGACTCCCCCGGTCTCGAGACGGATTTTTTGTGATTCGGCGACCTTGGCGATCAGCGCTGCCTTCGATTCGAGCACCGATGGCGCCGGAACACCGGCAAACTGTGGCCAGAAATATTCGAGTTGCGCTAGCGCTGCAGCGTGGAAGGTTTTCACCGACACGGCGCCGATGCCAAGTTGGCGAAGTCGAGCGCGCAATTCGCCAGCAGCCCGGTTGGTGTAAGTCAGGGCAAGCACTCGGTTCGCGGCGAAATACCCCTTGGCGATTCCATAGGCGATGCGATGGGTGACCGTGCGAGTCTTGCCAGTGCCAGCGCCAGCCAGGATGCAGGTTGGACCGACCAGCGAACGAGCAGCCTCTTGCTGCTCTGGGTCGAGGTTATCGAGCAGTAATTCAGGATCCAATTGGACCCCCATACCAGTGCTCGATTAGAGCGCCGGCGATTGAGAGTTTGCCCGGAAGCAGCAAATTGGCTGAGTCGGCAGCAATTTCTTCACGACTAAACCAGCGCAGTTTTTCAATTTCCACACCGTCTGGATTCAACGGCACACCCGTGTGGGCCGGGTCGACGCGAGCGGTGAACCCAACCATCAGCGAATAGGGGAAAGGCCAGGACTGGCTACCAAGATATTCAGGGGCGATGACTCGAACACCCGATTCCTCGAAGACCTCGCGCTGCACTGCTGCGGCCAAAGACTCACCTGGCTCGACGAAGCCGGCGAGAATCGACCAACGATTTTCCTCCCAGACGCCCTGTGAACCGAGCAGGATTCGATCCTGGTCGTCAATCACGCTGACGATGATTGCTGGGTCGGTGCGTGGGAAGATCTGGTGACCATCGACCGGGCAATCGCGCACCCAGCCCGCTTCGGTTACTTCGGTTGCCCGGCCGCAACGCGGGCAATAGAGGTGGCTTTCGTGCCAGTTGGTTAGCGCTAGCGCCTCTGCATAGAGGCCTGCGTCGCGCGCGCTAAGCCCAGCACCCGTGCGGCGAAGGCCGTGCCAAGCTTCAGGGTCGGCTTCGATTTCCGCGGCGCCGGCGGCGTCTACCGAGGCAAGCAAAATCTTGGTATCCACCGGGATGCCGGCTTCAGCAGAAACCGTGAAACCTAGGTAAGCCTCAATGGCCACGCTTTCGGCGGCACGAGAAGTTTCCAGATCGCTTGTGGCTAGCAGGCGCAGCTGAGGGCTCGGTTCATCAGGAGAGCCAAGCAGTAGGGTCTTGCCATCCCAGAGCACCAAGACTCGAACCGAATCATCTTGCCAAAGCTTGTTTAGCAAACCTGGTTCGGAACGAAGGACGTTGTCGCGGTCGATTGCCGAGCGTGCCAGCGGAAGGCTGAGCGGTTCGTGCATCTTGACTTCCTTCGTCGGGGGCGTGGCGGTGCAGTGTGATTGGCTAGTTTTTGTCTACCCTGAAATACATGGCCAAATCTCCCTTGATTTTAGCTGCGCTAGCTAAGGACGCTGTCCGCCACCTTGATTTCGTTCAGGTGAAGAGTTTGAACGCAGGCGCAGACGGCGCATTTGACACCGCTCTTTTGACCGCAACCACTGGTGAGCACTATGTGGTTCGCATCGCGAACACCCAGTCGGCAGGCACCGAGCAAGAAGTTGAACTTCAGGCACTGCGTGCACTTGGCGCTTCTGGTCGCGAGGCATTGCCTTTCAAGATCACAAACCTGATCGGTGAAACCAAGGATGACAAGGGCGCCCGAGCCCTGATCTTCGACTTCGTCTATGGCAGCCCAATCAACGTCGGCGCAGTGAGTGGCGAATCAGAGTTGGCTCGAAACATTGGTCTGGCGATTGCCGCTATTCACAAGTTGCCACTTACTGTCGTTGAAAACGCACACCTGCCTGAGTTCCAGCCAGAAGACATTCTTCGCGCCCGTACCGCAGAACTAGATCGCTTTGCGGCAACCGGCAAGGTGCCGCCGGCTCTGCTTTCTCGTTGGGAAGCAGTGCTCGAAGATGCAACCCTTTTCCGCTTCCAGCCGACCGTGGTTCACGGTGCATTGAATGGCGACACTGTTCTTGAAGAGGATGGCCGCACAGTTGCAGGCGTTCTCGCTTGGAGCAGCCTGAAGATCAGCGACCCAGCTGAGGACCTGGCCTGGATTCTCGGCTCAGAAAACGACCCATTCGCCGATGCCGTTTTGGCTGCTTACGTTGCAAACCGACCTGGCGTAGACAACTCAGTTCGTCAGCGCGCGGTGCTTTACAGCGAATTCGAACGCGCTCGCTGGTTGATGCACGGCGTAAACAAGGGCGACCAGTCGATCATCGATGATGCCGTCGAAATGTTGACCACCCTGGCCGAGGACGTTGAGGCCGGCGTTATCGGTCGCCTAACCGCAGCGCCAATCGCCGCATTTGTGGCCGAGCCGATCATCGAAGAGATCTCTGAAACCTTCGTTTCGATTGAGTCTGACGACGAGTTTGAGGTCATCGAGATCAACGAGGTCAACGAGACTGTTGCTGATAGCGAGGTTTCACTTGAGACCGCGCCGATTGACGTGATTGCCGAAGATTTCGAGCTAGATGAACTTGCCGAAGATGATTCAGCCGCCGAACGCTCAGGCGAAGTGGACGACAAGACCAAGCCAATCGAGTTGCCTGAAAAGTCAGACAACGAACTCTTTTAGTTCGCGATAGTCGACTTCCAGAGGTCGATCAATTCAACTTCAGTGAGCAGTTTCACAGGCTTAATTTCGACGTTGTCGGCTACGAAATAGAAGCTGGCTTCAATTTTCTCGAGCGGCAACCCGCTGAATCGCGAATAGGCCAAACGGTAGAGCGCCAGTTGCAAGGCACGCAGCTCTTCATCCGCTTGGTTCTTAGGTCGCTTGCCGGTCTTCCAGTCGATTACCTCGACACCGTTCTCGGTTTCAAAAACGGCATCTAACTTGCAAATAAAAGTGTTGCCTTCAATGGTCAATTGAATCTCGCGCTCAACTTCTAGTGGCTTTAGAGCAGCCCATCGCGAGGTTTCGAAGTTTGCCTGCAGTTCAGCGATCGCCTCAAGATCAAGACTGCGGTTTTCGTTATCTGAAGATTCGAGCTCTTCGGCTAAATGTTCGGCCCCGTATCGCGCCTCGACCCAAGAGTGAAAGAGCGTGCCCGCTCGGGTTTGTTTGTATGGCTTGGAGGGCATCGGTCGTCGATACCGCTCGACTAGAGCCGGCAAGTCGGAGACAAAGTCTTTGAACCTGGAAGCTGGCACACGCACCGGAAGTTCTACAATTTGGCTCGCAGCTTGCTGTTCGTCGCGCTCGGCCAACAAAAGGTCAATGTCTGCCTGCACGCGATCGCCAAATTCGATTCCAGCCGCCAACTCGGCTTCTCTTTCGATCGCCGAAAGCGTGCGATCGCGGGCACCTTCGACCGCCGAGCGGTGACGCTCACCCAGTGGGTCCAGTGGCCAACTCTCAAATTTCTGCACCTCGATGAGCGGATTCACCTCGGCTTCGAGTTCCGGTAACTGAACACTCGAAAACGCGTCCACCTCGAGCGCGCTAATGAGAAAGCGTGAAGCTGCGCGAGGCTTTTTATTGCCCGGCTTCCAATAGGAACCGGTGAGCAGGAGCTCTGACTTCGGTCTGGTCACCGCAACATAGATCAAGCGAAGTTCTTCGAGGAGCTGGTGGGCTTTGGCTGCCGCCTTGAAATCCTCGTGGCTCTGTTTCGCTTCAGGCTGGCTAGCGACGCCGCGGAAGTTCCATTCCGGCAGCGAATCGCGGTCGCCGCGAAGCGGGTATGGCAAGCGGCCCAAACCGAGCCACCCGGTGCCACCCTTGCCATCGCCTGGGAAGTCACCTTCAACCAGATTTGCCACACAGACGTTGTCCCATTCCAAACCCTTCGCGGCATGGATGGTTAGCACCTGAACAACTCCCTTTTCGGGGTTGGTGCTTGGCACTTCAAAACGTTCTCGTTCATCGGCAAATTCGAGCCACTCGAGGAAGGCGCCCAAGTGCGGCCGGTTGTTGCTGCCGGCATAGCTGGCGACTACCGCGGCAAAGGCATTCAAGTGAGCCATCGGGTTCTTGCGTCTCGGGTTAGCGGCAACCTCGATGTCGAGCCAGAGCTCTTGCTCAACGACGCGAACGTATTCGACTAGCGGCATGCCGGTGCGACGTCTGAAGTTGCGCAGGGTCAGTGCGGCATCCTTGAGACGCGGTAGCCCGACGTCACTGAAACCAATCTTTTCGGGGGTCTTCTCGTCGAGCAGAACATCGAGCGCATCCACAATCGAGACTGCATCTTCTTTGGCCAAACCCTCTTGTTGCCGAACCTTGAGGTCATCATCGGTCGGCTTGGCCAACCTGGTGGCATAACGATGCAAACGCTCGATGTCTTTGGCGCCGATGCGCCACCTTGGGCCAGTGAGCAGGCGAATCAACTGTGAACCGGCTTCTGGGTAATGCACCACTCGCAATGCACAGATCAGATCGACGACCTCCGGCATCTCAAGTAGCCCACCGAGGCCAACAACCTCTACGTCCATCCCGAGCGATTGCATCGCATCCACGAACAGCGGCATCTGGCTGCGCTTGCGCATCAACAACGCGCCGGTTGAGTCACCGGTCATTTTGGACTTGAACCAACTGGCCACGGCCGCCGCTTCGAGGTTCATGTCTTGCTCAAACTTGACCGAGATCAGACCCTCGCCGGCACCCTCGCGCGGCTGAAGGGTGACAACTTTGAGATCGCCGGTTAGCTTATTGGCAAGCTCGAGCACGCAACCCGGGTTGCGCCAAGAAGTTGAAAGCGTGAAATCAGCCGCGGCCTCCCCCGACTCGAAATCTTGGTGGAACTGGCTCAGGTTTGAAGCACTGGCTCCACGCCAGCCATAAATCGACTGGTTCGGGTCACCAACAGCGAACACTGAGGCTCCGGCAAACAGGTTCTTTAGAAGACGCGTCTGAAGGTAGGAAGTGTCCTGGTATTCATCCAGGAGGATTTGGCTATAGGTGGCTCGTTCGCGCTCGCGAACCGCAGGCACCTCACGCACCGCCCGCTCGGCAAGTGCAACCTGGTCGCTGTAATCGACATAGCCTTGGCGACGCTTTTCTTGAATGTAAGCCTCTGCCAACTTGGCGATTACGGGTGTCGAAACTAGAGGCTTGAGGATGTCAACCATGTAGGCGAACTGAGTTAGGTCGGTTGAACCGGCCTTCTTTGGCAGGTCGCTGAGCGCGGAAATCACTCCGTCGATAACGTCCTCTACCTGAGCTGCGCCAACGATGTTGTCATTCATCTCTTGGGCCAGGGCCAGCACTGCATCAATTAGCGGATTGAGATTCACGTCTAGGTCGGTAAGTCGGCTATCGACCTCGAAACCCTGACGAACGATGACTTCGCGGGCCAGCTGGAACGCGGCCGCCTCCGTAAGAAGTGCAGCCTCCGGCTCATAACCGATTGCCAAGGCGAAATCTCTGAAAAGTCCGTTGGCGTAGGCGTTGTAAGTCGAAATGTTTGGTGGCGAGAAATCGTATTCGAGATCAGCCGGCCAAAGTTCACTATCGCGAAGTTTCAACAGGCTGTCATAGATGCGCTTCGAGAGTTCGGCGGCAGCCTTGCGGGTGAAGGTCAGGCCGAGGATTTCCTCTGGTCGAGCGAAGCCATTGGCTACCAGCCAGAGCACTCGAACTGCCATGAGCTCGGTCTTTCCGCTGCCGGCGCCAGCGACAACGAGCGATGGTGAATCTACCGGGGCAAGTTGAACGGCTGCCTCTTGCTCGGCGGTGAGCGAGAACGGCTTGATGACTGCATAAACCTGGTTGGCCGTGAACTTAGGTTTAGCCACCATAGGACACCGCCTTGGTTAGGTGGATCTGACAGCTGCCAAACTCGTTTGAGTTAGAACAGTGCGAATCAATTTGAGCAATGAAGACCCGCTCCGTCATCGCCATTCCCGAGGTCGCCGCCTCAATCAGTCGCTCAAAGTCGCGACGGACTTCGGGTGCATCTTCAAGGGCTGGCTGGTTTCGCTCGACAGGCTTGTCGCTGGTTCCCACGAGCAGCAATTTGGCGCCGGCCAGTTCGGTTCCAGGTTCGATCCCAGGAAGGTCCGCGAAGGCGCCGTTTTCGAACGCTAGCTGATATAGGCCGAGCTGAGCATGCTGTTTGGCTTCGTCTGCAGTAAATGCCTTTGAACCAGTTTTCAGGTCGACGATCATCACGCGGCCATCCGGATAAAGTTCAAGGCGGTCAACCTGGCCGCGAACCCTGGCTCGACCAGTTTCAAACTCGAAGTTCACCTCACGACCAATCACTTTCGCGCCTTCGGCATCAAACTTGCGGAGGTATTGCACCATGTTTGAAATCATGCGCTTGGCTTTGCGCTCGCCCGCTTCTTCGAGCCAGGCCGACTCAAAACTTAGCGTGTGCCACTTGGACTCAACCAACCCCCAGAGTGAATCTTCACTTAGATCAACACCTAGCTCGAGGGCCTTGTGGACGAGCGAACCTAGGTTTGCCGAGAAGGTGTTGTCACCGCCGCCGTGTGCGTTCAAGAACCAGTGCAGTGGGCACTTGGCGAATGCCTCGAGCTGCGATGGACGAAGCCAAACCTGAGCTTCCGGGTCGTCGAAATCAACCAAAGGTTCGTTGGTTGACAGCGCCAACATGCCGTACCAGCTGTCGGGATGCGCACCGGCAACTCCGGCAGAGGCAAGGCGAGCAAGGCCAAGGGCAGCCGAGTCAAGTTCGGGCACCGAGGTTGAACGAGCCAGCGTTCGACGAAGCGAACCGGCTAACCCACGGAGGGTCAGTTGGGTCCCCGCGTAGGACTCACGCTCTGGCACCTTGCCATTGATTAGCCCGATGAACTGTGAAATCTGGTCATCCTCGGAATCGGTAGCCGACACGAGGAGTCTTTCGCTGGCTGCACCCACGGCCTTATAAAGCATTCGCAATTCATCGGGCAGTTCGGACTTGGTCACTGAGGTGACTTCATCGATGCGACCGGTTTGAAGCGCATCGAGAACTGTTGCGCCAAGAAGAGAAGATCTAGGGCGAAGGTTAGGCCAAACACCTTCAATGAGTTGCGGAAGGGCAACCACTTTGAATCGGCGACCGATAAGCCCGGATGGTGTCGCCAGCGTGACCTTTTGAGCAAAGTTGTCATTCAACGCCAGGGTGTCTTCTGGCAAGCCAAGCGATAACTGTTGGGCAACGAAAACTCGCGGATCGCCGTTTGGGTTTCGCTCGGCAAAACGATTTGCGGCTGCGAAAAGCGCGACCATTGCATCTAGATCACGGTTAGCTTGAAGCGCTACTTCGCCAACCCCCGATGACAAAACCTGCCACTGCTTGTCGAGGCCGCTGCCCGCCCAGAGCTGCCAGAGCAGGTCTTCGATGCTCTTTGATTCGTCGGCAGCAATCTCAGCGGCCTCAGCCATGAGTTTGAGAAAACGTTCAGCCTTTCGGGCTTCGCCGCCACGGATGGCGGCAAGTGAACCAGCGCTTTCGAATAGCGCAACCAGGAGTTCATCGCTGTTGCGTAAACCATCAGCCAGCAACTCTTCGCGGCGCAAACTGCGTCGAAAACGGCGAATGCCGAGAGTGTCTAGCCCACAAAAAACTGAAGTCAATAATTCGACAGCAAAGCCTGGATCTATCACTCTTGGGTTGAGTGCCAGGTCAGCCAACACCAGCAGGCTGCGCGAGGCAAACTCATCACGGAGCGCCGATTGCGCACCAACGATCTGCACCGGCACCGATTCATTAGCCAGCGCCACCGAGAGTTGTTCAAGGTTGGAACGTGAACGGGCTACGACCGCGATTTCTGACCAGCGATAGCCCTCGAAAAGATGTAACTCTCGAAGTTGTCGGGCCAGCCAGGCAAGTTCGCCGGTTGCCTGATTGAAAACGTGCACCGAGAGGCTGCCATCGGAGACCTCATCGGCAACCAGACTCTTGCGCTGACGACCTGCCCTAGCGGTGTCGATCTGGCGACTAACTCGAGCTAGGACTCCAGAAAGCTCGGCTGGTCTGGCGGTGAAGTTTGGCGTCAAGAACTGAGTTTGCGTTGCAACACCGCGTGCCGCGGCAACTTGATCGGCGAGATTGGCCATGGCTCGAGGGTCGGCAGCGCGAAAGCCAAGCGTTGAAGCGTCTGGATCGCCAACGAGAACGAGCCCACGGCTTGAACCGGCCAGCACACGCAACAATCGCATGGCTGCCGGAGTTAGCTCTTGGGCATCGTCAACGATGATCGTCTCAATTTGTGCAATTTCGGTCGGCAACGAATCTTGGGCAGCCAACCATTGGCTTGCAATTCGCAGCAGCGAAGAAGCGTCGTAGCGACCTTGATATTCGGGAGCTGAAACCTGCTGCAGATATTTCTCGAAAAACACCGCGCAGGCAACCCATTCGGGCTTCTGATGCTTCTGCCCGAGTTCGATCAACTCTGCAACGTTGATGCCGTGCTCTAAACAGACGGTGATGAAGTCACGTAGCTCGGCACGGAAGCCAGAAAGCTCGATTACCTGGCGGTTGAACTGCGCCGGCCAGCTCGCTGAGACCTCCGGCAACCCCGCCTCGACCACTTCGGCAATCACCTGAGCAAGGATGCGATCTTGCTCGCTGCCGCTGATCAGCTCGGGCAGCCGCAGGCCATCCTTGAGGGCCTTCAGACGAAGCACACCGAACGCGAATGAGGTTAGCGTGCGAGCCAACGGGCCTGGTGTTGCACCCTGATAGGCCAAGGCGAGTTCGTCACGTAGTTGATTGGCGCTTTCGCGATTGGCAGCTAAGGCCAAGATTCGAGCCGGTTCACTGGTTTCAACCAGCTTTGAGAACAATGCCTTCACCGCGACCGTCTTGCCCGAACCAGGCACGCCATAAACGGTGGCAATCGCCGATGAATCGAGTGCCGCAACCGCGGCCTGACTGGCAGACAATTCGAGTGCGACCGCAGCCTCGGCCACTGCCGAACCCTCGAATCGCAACTCTGTCATGCGCTCAAAACTACCTTGTGGCACAGACATTTATAGCGCGCACTCTGTCTGAGGTTTGACGTAATCTATTCACAGGCAACGAAAGGTCTCAAATGGACATCAGAATCGGCATCCGCGACAGCGGCCGCGAAATCAGCTTCGAGTCGGCTCAGACTGCAAGCGAAGTAGAAGCAGCTGTTGCTGCTGTTCTCGAAGGTGGCGCCAAGGTTCTAAAGTTGAGCGACAACAAGGGTCGTCGCTTCATCGTGCCTACCGAAGCCCTCGGTTATGTCGAGATCGGCGAAGAAGAGACTCGTCGCGTGGGGTTCATCGCCTAATGGAACTCGCATTCATCCTGGTTTACGCAGCAATTCTTGGGCTTGTCGCCCCTTATCTAGGTCTAAACACCAAGGCAATGGGTTCGCTGGTTCCTGGCGCAATCGCACTGGTCAAGGGTGCCGCCGGTTGGGCTCTGCTCACCTGGTGCGGTTTCCACTATGACGAAGCCTGGATCTGGGTCATCGTGATGTTGGCTATGCCGGCAGCAATGGTGGTCGGAGTTCGCTGGCTCGGCAACAAGCGCGCAGCCTAAGCCTCAGCTAAACGTTTTGAACCGCGACTAAGCGGTTAGTCCAAGCGCATCCATGCGAACGGTGTGAGCACCGATTAATTCAGAAATCAGCGGCTCAATCTTCGAATAAGCGGCGAGGTTTAGATCGCGCTCTTCAATCGCAGTCAACTTCTTGGTCTTCGGGAATCCGGCGAGCTTGCGGTTATCGAACGCAGCACGCAGTTCGAGCAAAACATCACCCATCAAACGACGACCCCAAAGCGCAAGATTCGAAGCCAGCTGCGGGTCTGCTGCCATCGATTCAAGCAGCACGCGCTTGGCAAAAGCCTCGAACTTTTTGTCATTCAAAGCCTTCTCAACATCCGCGCGCATCAGCGGGTCTAACCCGACGGCTAGGCGGCGATAGAAGTCATCCAAGAGTCCAGACACCAAATAAACCTTGATGATGCTCTCGTGCCAGCTGTTGCCGGTGGTGCGAGAGTGAAAAGTCTCGATGCGCTCCACGTATGGGTCCATCGCGTCGGTTGGGTCAACACCGAGCCCGGCAAGTTTCTTTGAAATCGCACGATACTTCTCGAAGCTTTTAGCAGCGGCCTCAGAAAGCTCGGCCTTGTATTGGGTCTTCGGTGAAAACTTGAGCTCGTTGGTCAGGATCTCGAACTGACTCAGCTGAAGGTAGGCCAACTGACCGAGGAACACCTTTGGCTCCGGAGTGTATGGCTTCAGATCGATCGCATCCGTGTTGCGGGCAGTGCGCTCTTCACGGGCCGGCAAAGTGAATTTGCGGGCGCCACTGCGAAGTCGTTTGAACCAATCGAACATCCTTCAAGAATAGTCATCTCCGAGCCCGATTGCTAAGCGGCGAGTAGACTGGACAAGACTTAGGAGCACTATTGAATTTCGCCGAATTAGGCATCGATGCAGACATCGTTGAAGCCCTCGAATCTCGAGGCATCACCAGCCCGTTCCCAATCCAGGAACAGGCCATCCCGGTTGCACTAACCGGCCAGGACGTTATCGGTCAGGCTAAGACCGGAACCGGAAAGACTTTGGGCTTCGGCCTTCCACTTCTTCAGAGCCTCGGCAAGGACCCTGAAAAGGGCGCCAAGGCACTTGTTGTCGTGCCGACTCGCGAGCTCGCGATTCAGGTTGCCGATGACTTGAAGTTGGCTTCGGCTAACCGCTCGACCATGGTTGCCGCAATCTATGGCGGCAAGGCCTATGAAGAGCAGGTTGCCGAGATCAATGCCGGCGCGCAGGTCATCGTGGGCACCCCTGGTCGCCTTATCGACCTTTCGAAGCAGAAGCTTCTCGACCTTGGCAGCATCCGCTTCATGGTTCTCGATGAGGCAGACGAAATGCTTGACCTTGGCTTCTTGCCTGACGTTGAGCGCCTTTTCGCTTACACCCCGGATGGTCGCCAGACCATGCTCTTCTCGGCAACCATGCCGGGCACCATCGTGACCATGGCGCGCAAGTATCAGAACCGCCCGGTTCACATTCGCACCAACGACCCGGATGAAGGCCAGACCAAGGCTGACATCAAGCAGCTGGTATACCGTGCGCACGCGCTAGACAAGGATGAGGTCGTCGGCCGCATTCTTCAGGCCGAGGGACGCGGCAAGACCGTAATCTTCACCAAGACCAAGCGTCAGGCTTCAAAGGTTTCTGAGGAGCTCGTCGACCGCGGTTTCAACGCGACCGCGCTTCACGGCGACATGACCCAGGAGGCGCGCGAGCGTTCGATGGCGGCATTCCGTGCTGGCAAGAAGGACATCCTGGTTGCCACCGAAGTTGCCGCTCGAGGCATCGACGTTGACGACGTGACACACGTAATCAACTACACGATTCCTGAAGACGAGAAAGCCTACCTTCACCGCGTAGGTCGCACCGGTCGCGCTGGTCGCCTAGGCATCGCCGTTACTTTCGTTGACTGGGAGGACCTAACTCGTTGGGGCCACATCAACACCGCAC
>ERZ650308.1388-NODE-1388-length-12577-cov-7.048954_pt1 | contig 12577 bp, 7 predicted proteins | sample MGYA00376244_ERZ650308 | MGnify/ENA primary metagenome ERZ650308 (study PRJEB26733, sample SAMN07839295) | wastewater metagenome | biome: small river; feature: stream; material: water | place: USA: North Carolina | collected 2016-04-26 ...
TGTCCGGCACCGTGCGTGCCACGTGACCGCCAATGAACATCGCACCGATCGGATCACCAAATGTTCCCAGGGTGGCGGGCCCCAGCACACGCAAATCGGCTTGCGACTGCCCTTGTGCATTCAGGGCACAGCACTGGGCGTCTACCGCCAAACCCATGCGTGCATCGTCCAGCCGCACGTGGCCTTGCGTTGACAAAGCCTGCAGCAAGGGGTTTTCTGCCAAACCCGCTGCCGTGTCCAGGCCCGTGCAATTGACCACGACATCAAATGCTTCAGCGCTGCTGTGCCGCCCACCCTCACCTTGGCGCGAGAGGCTCAAAAGCACACCGGTGCCTGAAGCTGACACCGCCAGAACCTGCCCTGCCCAAAACTGCAACTGACCTGAAGCGAAGGCCTTTTGCACGGCACTGTCGGTTTGCGGCACCGAACGAAAACGGTGCACGTCATACCAAACCCGAAGACGCTGGAAAAACCGCTGTTTTTGCGCCAACGGCAAACGGGGCCACAACTGCCACAAAGCATCGCGCAATTCAGCGAACGGGACAGTCCAGCCCACACCTTGAGCAGAGACTTGCCGAATCCGTTGTCGCAGCGCCCTGAGCAAAGCCCGAACGGTCGGCGTTGGCCCAGCTGCTTGCAAAAACTCGGGCACAGGGTTGGCCAAGCGGTCCATCAGCACAGCGCCAGGCAATTGGTCGAGCACGCCTGGTGAATCGATTTGGGCCAGCACCGGCAAAACAGGGCCTTGCGGTTTGGGCATCAAACCTCGCCTTGACATCACCACCAGTGGACCCGCATGACCTTGCCCCAGCAAAGTGGCCAAGGCATCACGCGCGGTCAATCCGCCCCCTAACACCAGCACTCGCGCATCACGGGGTATGCGCTTCAGGCGCTGGGTGTCCAAGCCGTTTTCGATCACCGCAGGATGGTCACGCCAATTGACTGCAAAAGGTGCGGGCAAGCGCAATGGCGGGTTACCAGTGGCCAACAAGAGCATGTCCGCCTGAATCACCTGACCAGCTCGTGTGCGCAAATGCCAGCCCGTGGCGGTGCGCTGCGCGTACACGGCCACGTCTTGGACATGCGTGATCTGGCAGCCATTGACCGCGCCGTGCGCGTGGGCCTCCAGCGTCTGGGCCAGATAGCGCGCAAAGTCAGATCGGCGCATGTACCGCGCACCATCGGCATGCAGGGCATGGGGGTCGGTTTGATTCAAGCCTTGCGCTTGACACCAACGGGTGAAATGCCACGCGTCCTGCGGAATCACCGTGTGCACATAGGTCGGTGCATTCAGTCGGTGATCAGGGTCCGTTGTAGAGTACGCCATCCCTTGGCCCAGCTGGGCACGCGGCTCGATGAGGGTGATGTCCAAGGGCTGCGTAGATTGCCGCACCAACTGAACCGCCAGACAAACGCCGGTATAACCACCGCCCACAATGAGCACCCGCGGTCGAACAGCGCCATTCATCGAGGGCTACCGTTCAGAACGCATTGCGCCATGGGCATCAAAGCTCAGACGCTGACCCGTGCCGCCTGTTTCCAGGCCTGGGCCGCAGCCACGGCGTCTTCGCGTTGTTCGGCCAATTCGGCCAGAGCCAGCCAGGTGCCACGCCGCAGTTCGGGCTCTTGCAGGCCTTTGGCTGCTTGCGACAGCAAAGCCTGCGCTTTGCCCCACAAACGTTGACGCAAACAGACCATGCCGGCCAAATACTGCAAACGCGGGTCACGTGGTTGGGCTTGTTGCAGGCCCTCCACGCGCGCCAGGCCCTGGCGGGCATCGGGCGCTTGCGGATCGGGCTGGCTGCGCTCCAGCGCTTGCACAACGCGCAGCATTTGCAAAGGCGACCACTGCGCCGAGGCGCCGCCTTGCAAAGGCACCCACAAAGGCTCCAGCCACAAGCGGGCGGTGGCGGTGGCACCGCCCAAGGCCATGAACCGCAAAGCCACCTCAGCGGCCACATCGGGCATCTTGCGCTGGGCGGGGCTGAGTTTTTGCCAGAGCTTTTGCACACCATCGGCATCGCGCACCTGCGTGAGCCATTCCAAAATCAAGCCACGCACCAGACTCTCGGCCGCCAAGGGTGTGAAGGCCCGGTGTTTGGCCAGCAACACGGCGGTATCCAACGCCTGCGCGGTTTGCCCGGCCAGACGCGACGCCTTGAGCAGCAAACGCATGGCCACCATGCGTCGACCCACGGCTGGCGGCAACTCCTTGAGTCGCTCCAGACTGGCCTCGGCATCGCGGTCGTCGAGCAGCCAGCGCGCCGCACGCAACTGGACGCCTTCGGTCAAAGTCTGGCGCTCGGCAGTGGGCGCCATCTGGGCTTGAACAAGGGCTTGCGCCAGGTGGTGTTGGCGCAGTGTCTGGTCTTGCAAGGCATGCGCCGATTCGGCCGCCATGATGTGGGCGAGCGTGCGCAAGGACACCGCATGGTCCAGCGTCAGACCAGACGCTTGCATCAGGTCTTCTTTTTCGAGTGCGGTTTGCGCCGACTTGCGGGCCCGCAAGAAACGACCGGCCATGAAGTGGCTGATGGCGTCCAGCAAAGCCGCATGGGCGGCGCGCTCTTTTTGCTGCAAACGCCAGCGCTGCGCTTGCTTGGGCAAGGCGAACAAGGCGGCCAAAGCCTGCTGCGCCACCACCACCAGCAGCACCACCGAGACAAAGATCAGGACCACCAGGTTGAGCGACAAGTCCACGCGGTAAGGCGCCAGGAACAAGGTCACGGTGCCCTGGTTGTTACCGGCCAACCAGGCGCCAGCAGCCGCCAGCGCAAACAAACTGAGGAGCCAAAGAGCTGCACGCATGGGGACTTACCTTCCTGCCGCAGCGGTGGACAAAGCGTTCAGCGACGCCTCCAGGCGAGGCATCTCACTGGCTTTCATTTGCAAACCCGCTTGCTCCAGCAATTGCAGCATTTGCGTGGTTTTGCGCGAAGACGGATCGGTGTAACGGCGCACCATGACCGCGGCCGAGCCCAAGTCGTTGCGGGCGGCGTCTTTTTGCCGCGCCAGCAAACCCAGACGGGCATTGAGCAATTTGAGTTTCAGGTTTTCACGCAGGAAAAAGCCTTGCTCTGGCGACAGCAAGGCCGCCTCTGGCGAGTCGATGCGGCTCACGCGCACCAAGCCGCGCAACTGCTCGCCAAAACGGTTCAAACCGGCCATCCACCAAGACGGTGCTGCTTGTGCGCCCTCGGCGCTGGCCGGGCCAGGCACCGCCACATTGGCGGCCTGGTTCTGGTTGGCCAACACCAGGCCATCCACCAGGGCCACACCTTCGTCGAGCTTGATGAGCAAGCCAGGCAAGTCGAAGACCGGCGCGGCATTCAGACGCTCCAGGTCTTTCTCCAAGGCACGCTGCACCGGCGCCAGGCGGGGCTGGGCAGCACGCTGCACGCGCTGCTGCGCAGATTTGAGTGCGGCCAGCAAAGGCTCCACGCTGCCCGTGAGCTGGGCTTGTTGCTGGGCCATGCGCAAAGCGGCTTCGATGTCCACCACCAGGTTTTCATCGCGTGAGCGTGACAGGCTTTGCATCAGCTCTTCCAGCTGGCTGCGTTGCAGGGCCACTTCGCCCAGGCGGGCCTCGACCAGACCCAAACGTGCGGCGCTGTCCTTGACGGTGTCTTGCGCCTGCTTGGCCCAGGCTTTGGCTTCGAGCGATTGTTGACCGGCATCGGCACTTTGGCGGGCCAGTTGCTCTTGTATGCGCGCCAGTTTTTGCCACAGCGCCACCGACACCAGCAAGGCCACGGCGGCCACACCCAGGGCCAGCCAGATTTTCCAGGGCCGCAGCGCTGGGGCCATGGGAGCGGCGGATTCAGAAGTTGGGGCGTTTTCGGGCATGGAGGTCATGAAAGTGATTTTATAGACACGGCCTGCGCACTCAGTGCTGCAGGCACCAGTTCCACATGCCCCCAACCGGCTTGGCGCAGGCGCTCGGCAATGCGCGGATGGGTGGCCAATGCCCGCGCACGGGACAAGTCCAGCTGCGGGCATGCTTGTCGCAGGTGCTGCGCGGCCTCAGAACTGCTGAACAACCACAGGCTGCCATCGCGCAGGGACTGCTCGGCACGGGCTTGCAGCACGGGCGTGAGCACAGGCGCACGGCGCACATAGGCCACCACCTGCGCCACCTGCAAACCAGCATCTTCGAGTTGTTGCGCCAGCCAATCGCGCCCGGCCATCTGGCCTTGGGCATCCGCCCCGCGCACGATCAACACGGTGGTCGGGCCTTGCGCCTGTGCAAGCCGCACGCGCTCGGCCACCACCGCCCACAGGGCTTCAGAATCAAACTGCAGCGAATCGGCAGCAGGTGCATCGATCTGCCCCGCAGGCCAGCCCGCCTCCAGCAAAGCCGCTTGCGTGCCCGGCCCAGTGGCCCAGGCGCGGCAAGCCTGCACGGCCACGCCCGCGGGTTGGGCCGCCATGAAAAAGCGCACCGCATTGGCACTCACAAACATCACCGCCAGGCAAGTCGGCACTTTCAGCCAGGCGGCCGACAAAGCCGACGCCTCGGGCAAGGCGGCAATCTCGATCAAGGGAAAAGCCTCGGCATGCACGCCTTCGGCTTGCAAGGCCTGCACCCAGGGCCCGGCTTCGCGCTCGGGCCGGGTGACCAGGACGGCGGGCTGGGCCACCATGTGCGCCTTAATGCGCCCCACCCTGCTGCAGCGCTTGCGCCACGCGCAGGCCCAAAGCCTCGGCTGCAGGCAAGTCCGAAGCAGCCATGTTCGACGCCGCCGTCACCAAGGTGGTGTCACCTTGCGGATCGCCCCAGGCCGCTTGCAGCTTGAGCACGCCGCCGTCCATGACCGCATGCGCGGCCAAAGGCATGGAGCAACTGCCGCCCATGGCACGGCTCACAGCGCGCTCGGCGGCCACGCGCTGCCAAGTCACGCTGTCGGCCAACGGCGCCAGCAAGGCACGCAGGTCGGCACGGTGGCTGCAAATTTCGATGCCCAAGGCGCCTTGGCCTGCGGCAGGCAGCATCTCGGTGGTTTCAAAAATGTGACGAATGCGATCCGTCAGGCCCAGGCGCTTGAGGCCTGCTGCCGCCAACACAATGCCCGCGTACTGGCCTTCGTCCAATTTGCGCAAACGGGTGTCCAGGTTGCCGCGCAAAGGCTCGATCTTCAGATCGGGGCGCAGCGCACGCAGCAGCACCGTGCGGCGCAGGCTGGATGTGCCCACCACCGCGCCTTGCGGCAGGTCTTCCAGGCGGGCATAGCCTGCCGACACCCAAGCATCGCGCGGGTCTTCGCGTTCCATCACGCAGGCCAGCTCAAAGCCTTCGGGCATGTCCATGGGCACGTCCTTGAGCGAATGCACCGCAATGTCGGCACGGCCTTCGTGCAAGGCCACTTCCAGCTCCTTGACGAACAAACCCTTGCCGCCCACCTTGGACAGGCTGCGGTCCAGGATCTGGTCGCCCTGCGTGGTCATGCCCAGCAATTGCACGGTGCAGCCCAGACCTTCGAGCAAGGCTTTGACATGCTCGGCCTGCCACAGCGCCAGACGGCTTTCTCGGGTGGCAATGACGATGTGGGGTGCAGAAGGCGTAGACACGTGGAATTTCTCGGCAGAAAGGCCTCATCAAGATGAAACCCGTTGGTAATTTATGGGGGCTGGCCGATGCTAGCATGAGGCACAGCGCCACAAGCGCTGCACACACGCTTGCCGAACCACCCCTTCACCGCACACCTCACGATGAAACAGGCCTCCAAAGAAACCACCGCCGCGCTGTCCAAAAACGCCCCCGTGCGCGCCAGCAAAACCGACAAACGCGACAGCGAACGCCCGCTGGTCGAAGACATTCGCCTGTTGGGCCGCATTCTGGGTGACGTGATCCGCACGCAAGAAGGCCCCGAGGCCTATGAGTTGGTGGAACAAATACGCAAGCTCTCGGTGGCCTTCCGGCGCGACGCCGACCACGAGGCCGACAAGGCGCTGAAAAAGCTGCTCAAAGGCCTGCCCGGTGACCGCGCCGTGAGTGTGATCCGCGCCTTCACTTACTTTTCGCACCTGGCCAACCTGGCCGAAGACCGCCACCACATCCGCCGCCGCGCCATCCACGAGCGCGCTGGCCACACGCAAGAAGGCAGCATTGACGTGGCGCTGCAGCGCCTGCGCTGGGCGGGCATCACGCCCAAAAGCATCTCGGACATGCTGGCCACCAGCTACGTCTCGCCCGTGCTCACCGCCCACCCGACCGAAGTGCAGCGCAAAAGCATTCTGGACGCCGAGCGCGACATCGCCCACCTGCTGACCGAGCGCGATGCCATCAAGGCCCGCGCCGCCATGGTCAACGCTGCCAAAGACGCCCTGACACCCAAAGAGCTGGCCGCCAACGAGCAACAAATGCGCGCCCGCGTGATGCAGCTGTGGCAAACCCGCCTGCTGCGCTTCACCAAACTCACCGTGGCCGACGAGATTGAAAACGCGCTGAGCTATTACGAAGCCACCTTCCTGCGCGAAATCCCCAAGCTCTATGCCGAGCTGGAAGAAGCCCTGCCGGGCCAGCCGATTGCCAGCTTTTTGCGCATGGGCCAGTGGATCGGTGGCGACCGCGATGGCAACCCTAACGTGACAGCGCAAACGCTGGAACACGCCCTGACCCGCCAAAGCGATGTGGCCCTGCGCCACTACCTGACCGAAGTGCATTACCTGGGCAGCGAGCTGTCGCTGTCGGCCATGCTGGTGCCTTTTGGTCCTGAAATGCAGGCACTGGCCGCCAAATCCCCCGACACCAACGAGCACCGCCAGGACGAGCCCTACCGCCGGGCGCTGACCGGCATCTACGCCCGTCTGGCCGCCACACTCAAGAACCTGACCGGTGGCGACGCTGCCCGCCACGCCGTGGCCCCACAAAACCCCTACACCAGCGCCGAAGAATTCCTGGCCGACCTGCGTGTGATCGAAGCCTCGCTGTGCAGCCACCACGGCGAAGCCGTGGCCGCCCAGCGCTTGCACCCGTTGATCCGCGCTGTCGAGGTGTTTGGCTTTCACCTGGCCACGGTGGACCTGCGCCAAAGCTCGGACAAACACGAAGAAGTCGTGGCCGAGCTGCTGACCACCGCCCGCGTGGAAAAGAACTACAGCCAGCTCGACGAACATGCCAAACAAGCCCTGCTGCTGGGCCTGCTCAACGACGCCCGCCCACTGCGCGTGCCCGGCGCCGACTACAGCGAACACGCCGTGTCCGAACTGGCCATCTTTGAAACCGCCCAGCGCATGCTGCGCACCTTTGGCAAGCAAGCGATCCGCCACTACATCATCAGCCACACCGAAACCGTGAGCGACTTGCTCGAGGTGCTGCTGCTGCAAAAAGAAGTGGGACTGATGCGCGGCACGCTGGACACAGAGGCGCACAACGACCTGATCGTGGTGCCGCTGTTCGAGACCATCGAAGACCTGCGCAACGCCGCGCCCATCATGCGCGACTTCTACGCCCTGCCCGGCGTGGCCGCGCTGGTACAGCGCTCGGGTGGCGAGCAAGACATCATGCTGGGCTATTCGGACAGCAACAAGGACGGCGGCATCTTCACCAGCAACTGGGAGCTGTACCGCGCCGAGATCGCGCTGGTCGAGCTGTTTGAAAAACTCGAACGCAGCCACGGCATCACCTTGCGCATGTTCCATGGCCGCGGCGGCACCGTGGGCCGGGGCGGCGGCCCCAGCTACCAGGCCATCCTGGCCCAGCCCCCAGGCACCGTGCGCGGCCAGATCCGCCTGACCGAGCAAGGCGAAGTCATCGGTGCCAAATTCGCCAACCCCGAAATCGGCCGCCGCAACCTGGAAACCCTGGTCGCCGCGACCCTCGAAGCCACACTGCTGCAACCGACCAAACCCGCCACGCGGGCGTTTCTGGACGCGGCGGCCGAGTTGTCCGAAGCCAGCATGGACGCCTACCGTGGGCTGGTCTACGACACCCCCGGCTTCACCGACTATTTCTTTGGCGCCACACCCCTGAAAGAGCTGGCGCAGCTCAACATCGGCTCGCGCCCCGCATCGCGCAAGGCCCTGCAAAAAATCGAAGACCTGCGGGCCATTCCCTGGGGCTTCAGCTGGGGCCAGTGCCGCCTGACCCTGCCGGGCTGGTTGGGCTTTGGCTCGGCCGTGGCAGCCTATCTGGACAAGCCCGATGCAACCGAACGCAAAGCCGCATTGGCCTTGCTGCAAAAGATGTACCGCCAGTGGCCTTTTTTCCGCACCCTGCTGTCCAACATGGACATGGTGCTGGCCAAGAGCGACCTGGCCCTGGCCTCGCGTTACGCCGAGCTGGTCAGCGACAGCCGCCTGCGCAAGAAGATCTTTACCGCGATCGAGGCCGAATGGCACCGCACGGCGGACGCGCTGGCCCAGATCACGGGGGAAAAGAACCGCCTGGAAAGCAACCCGGCCCTGGCACGCTCGATCCGCCACCGCTTTCCGTACATCGACCCGCTGCACCACCTGCAAGTCGAGCTGATCCGCCGCTACCGCGAAGGCAAAGCCGACGAGCGCGTACAGCGCGGCATCCACATCTCGATCAACGGGATCGCGGCGGGGCTGCGCAATACGGGTTGATTCAATCCGATTTCTTCTGTGGCAAGACAACAGTCAGAGTGACCCAACCGTCAACCGGTTGGGGCTCTATTCGCTGAGAGTTCAAGTAGTCATATGCTGCAGCATTGGACAAAAATTTAAGCTGCACTTGCCTCTGCTCATCAAACTTGACGGTGGGTTCTGTACCAGCAGCCTTTAACCCCGCAATCAGTTCTGACGCACGCGCCTTGATACATAAAAAACCGCAACATGGGTTGCGCGGCAGACTGGTACAGCACTTTCACACCTGCATCGAGCACCTTGCTCGAATCAAAATGATTATTTAATAATTATTAGTCATCCGCATCACCGGTTATGCGATAGACGAAGCCCAACGCCAAAGGTCAGACCTAATGCGGCACCGAATCCGCGTCGCCCCACAAGCCCACCCGTCGCGCTTTGGCTTAAAGACAACTTGGTCTCACGCATCAATGCCTTTGTGCGCCGAAGCTCCAAGCTTGGCCGAAATCCGCCCCCAAAAGAAGGTGCACGCTGCACGCAGCGAAACATCAAGCCAAATCAACAATCTCCATAACGACCAGGCGTGCAACTCTGACGGGGATCATCATCAACTTCATCGCCTCCACGGAGCTCATCAAGCCGTTCAGCAACGTAGAGCAAGCATCCGTCAATAAATGACTGGCTGTTGCCTCTACAGCCTTCCTCTTTGGAAATACCCCGCTCCTCTGCCCAGTCATATCCAGCCATATGCCCCGAACAATCTCGGGAACACTCTTGTCCCTTGAAAAACATCTTGCCAGTTATCGATTGAACCGGCAAAGCGCTTCCGTAAGACCGGTAGAGAGCCTCCTTGTTGGCCTTGTTTGACCAACACACAGGATCCGCTTGGCACGCGGCCTCCTTTGCCGCACGACGATTTTTTCTTTCTGTCTTCTGGTAATCGTTAAACGCAAATATCGCGACGAATGCCAAAACGATTCCTATCCAAAATTTCATTTTTTTAATGCCTAAGATAAACGACCAGACTATATCGAAATTAATACAAAAAATAGCTACTTGAAGTCATTGAGACCACGCAGGAGAGACCCTACTTCCAATTACCCATCAAGATGAACAGTGCCCAATAAAATGGGTGTGCATAGCGCAGCTGCGCCAGCAGTCCAAGTTGCGCTTGGCGCAGGGCTTCTATCTTGCTCAGGCGTTTTGATTGGCGCTGTTTGTACAGGTCGGCCAACTAAGCAACGAGTTTGTGGGTCATGCTTAAACTTTGTCAGAGTATTTATAAACTTGTTTTTCTTCGGCGATGCTTCTCAGTGCCGCCCTTGTTTCCGGATCTAGCGCTTCATTGCCAACAGTCGCCAGCGCATACGATTTGAATTCACTCAATGGGCCAAATGCCTCTAATATTTTTGACTTGACTGTGTAGTCGTAATAGTCACCATGTGAGGAACTGGTGCCAGCAAAAAGCACAGCGGCTACCAATTTTTTGACCTTATCTGGGGCTTGATTTAGGGCTTCGAAAATCCTCTTCGCGAACTCAGGCGCCACCTCACCCAGCACCTGTAAAACAGAACCTGATCCGGCTAACTTCCAGAAGTCATCGCCCTTGGCGCTTGCCAAGACATTCAACCCAAACGCATGGCAAGCCTCTGCACGCTGTGCTTGATCCACAAAAATCAAGGAATCATGCGGATAACGGTTTTCAATGTAATGAGGGTCCAGAATCAGAGAAGCAATGGTTAGTGAGCCAGGGTCTGTCGCCAACTGAAAAGCAATGTCAAATACCCGTTTTTCATCCGGTGATTCAGCCATCGCACCCACAGCCAACCACACCGATTTCGGGCCTGAAAGGTACAGGGAAAATTTTTCATCCTCACTGAAAGGACCAGCATCTGCCCCACGCGTCAGACTGAGATATAGTTCAAGACGCTGATCTTCTGTAAGTTGTCTACGCAACGATTTAGCATCCTTCACCCCATCAAGAAATGAGCGCCAATTACTTCTCGTCAATCGGCCCAGTACTTCCTGTCTTTTGCCCTCATCCAATATGAAATTTTGGACATCCCACAAACTCACTTCGTCAGGTCCCACACCGGCCTGCAATGCAACAGCCAATCTTTGAGGGTGGTTGATTCGGCCCTCCAGTTCATTCGATCTTGGTCGTGGAAAACCTTTTTCGTAGGCAGTGACCTGTGGAAATAAAAATTTGACAAGGGCTTTGATCGCTTCAGGATTACGGCATGCTGCAATTGCAGCCCCACGCTCATCAGCCCAGACCTTCACATGGTTGTTTTCTGTGCCGTCAAAATCTTTGGCCGCATTAAAAACGATCGATCCCACAAACCGTTCACGACTTTGCACCAGCACCTTGTACACCGGCTCTGCAAAATTCATCAGGGCGGATAGACCAATGATGTCAGCCAGTACGATCTCCCCGCGAAGCGCTGGCTCGATCAAGCCGACTGTGTTGAACAAACGCGCAACATCACGGGGCTGTGCCATCACCTTTCTCAGGCCAGACTCAAGCAAAATGCCAAGCAAATTTTGATGTTCAGAAAAGTAAACTTCGCGAGCTTCCGGCGGCAGGCGGAGATAAGCCTCGTCAAGCAATATTTTTTTGCCCGCCTCTGACATTGCAGGCAACCTCAAGCGAACTTGGACAATTTTGTCCATGTACACATCAGCTGTAGCCACATCAGCACTGTTCAGCGCAGCCTCAACGTATTCGGCATCCCACATCAACACATAACCGACGTTGGGCAAATCGCCCACAGCCTTGATGATGCGGACCATCTCAAAAACTTCTTTGGGAAAGAGTCGGTCCACATCGTCGACGACCACGATGATGGGCTGAGCTAATTTTTTGAGCGCCTCTTCCACTTTCTGTTTGCGTTCTTCCAGATCTGGGGTTTTGTAATCAGCAATGGCACCTGTGGCACTGCCCACTGACGTGAACACAGACTTGACGATGGTGGCCCATGGTTCGGCACCAGGAATCAGTTTGATTACATCGAAGGCTTTGGAATAGGCCTCAATTTCTTTGGCAACACGCTTGCCATCTTTGGCATGGTCACTGAGCTTCGCGGCCTTGCTAACTTTAGACAGAAATTGACCCAGCAACGCATCACGATCTCCCACCAGCCACGGATTGAAATGAACCACCAGGGGTTTTGTCAGCTCAAGATCAAGCAAGGCCTCCACCATGGCCAGCGTGCTGGTTTTGCCTGAGCCCCACTTGCCCTCAATCGACAGCACCAAACCTCGTTCTTTATTTACACTGGACAGCGCTTTGACAACCGATTCGGCAAAGCCACGCCGACCCAGCTTGTCTTTGCCAGGCTCCAGCGCGTATTTTTTATCCAGAGGCTGATCGTGGTTCAGTTGCATGCACCGCCCCCGTTACTCTCAAAAAACGCCCAAGCCGTCCGGTAGTCTTCTTCGCTGTTGGCGCTGGCGAAGGGGGCGGTGAAGGTGCGGGTGACCTGGCGGGGGCCGCCGGGTAAGGAGTCATCGGTCAAGGTCATCTCGTCCCTGGTTTTGTTGTGCACTGCGTCTAACTGGTTTGTCGACGTATGAGGGGAAACATGGCTATCGCGCCAATACAAAAATGGCTTTCCATTGCGGTCACCCACATACAACCAGTCAAGCACCTGCCCCATTGGTGGCTGCAGTCTTGGCCGCAGCGCAAAGTAATTCATCGGATCAAAGATGCACTGATTCCGCTTCACCGGTTGTGCCAAAAGGGCGTTGCTTTCTTTATCGCAGGTTTGATGACACTGGACGATGCCATCGACGATGCGTTGCATCTCGGGCATGCGGATAAGTTCTGCGGTGGCACTGTTGGACATAAGGCGGACGAGTTATGAGACTCAACAGATCATGCCTAAATATAATTTTATAGTATTATTTATATTACATTTTTGAAAACACAGTAACTGCTTTTAACGCCCTCTATAGGGCTCACATGCTATGCCGTCGTTGTCCCTGTCAAGGTGTGGCCCATACCCTGGTTCGAGATCGGAAGAGCACA
>ERZ650308.1389-NODE-1389-length-12577-cov-4.085849_pt1 | contig 12577 bp, 9 predicted proteins | sample MGYA00376244_ERZ650308 | MGnify/ENA primary metagenome ERZ650308 (study PRJEB26733, sample SAMN07839295) | wastewater metagenome | biome: small river; feature: stream; material: water | place: USA: North Carolina | collected 2016-04-26 ...
CCCTTGCAAAATTAATCCCCGCTTAGTTCGTGGTTTGGATTATTACAATTTATCAGTATTTGAATGGGTGAGCAGTGATTTGGGTTCTCAGTCAACTGTTTGTGGTGGTGGACGCTATGATCCACTCTTAGCGGAACTTGGTGGTAAAGATAATTATGCTATTGGGTTTGCAATCGGATTAGAACGCTTATTGCTGAGTTTGGAAGCGCAAGGTAAATTACCGCAAAAACCAGTAAATGACATCTACATTGTTAGTGATGGTGATGGAACTACCGCTTTAGGATTTAAATTAGCCACTCAACTTCGCAGCTATGGATTTAGCGTAATTCAAAATTTTGGAGGCGGTAGTTTTAAAGCCCAGTTCAAACGTGCAGACAATTCTGGTAGTGCCTTAACTTTGGTGATTGGCGAAAACGAGGTGAAGCAGCAGCAAGTTGTGGTAAAATCAATGGCGCTCAAAACTCAGGAAGTAATTGAGTTAGGGAATGTCATTGATAAAGTTAAACAATTAATAAATAGGTAATGAAATGGCTCATTTTGATTTAAATGAACAAGAACAAATCGCAACAGTAAAATACTTCTGGAAAGACTGGGGCAAGTATATTGCTGCAGTAGTAATACTTCTTATTTTAGGATATATTGGTAGTACGGGCTACAATTGGTATAATACTAAACAATCAGCTAAGGCGGCGCAAATTTATGCAGGAGTAATTACTGCATTAAACAATGGTCAGGATGCAGAAGTATATAAAATTACGAATCAATTAATTGCTGATTTACCGAGTACTGAAGTTGCTGCGATGTCTGCAATGCAAGCAGCAAAATTATCTTTTACAAAGAAAAATTATGCTCAGGCTGAAAAGTACTTACTTTGGACTAAAGATAAGGCTAGTGACAAATCTTTGCAAAGCTTGGCGGCTTTACGTTTAGCTAGTGTCTATATTGACCAGAAAAAATTTGATAAAGCACGTGAAATGCTAAAAGTTAAACATGATTTATCTTTTGATGGCTTGTTTTATGAAGGTCGTGGTGATATGTATATTGCAATGGGTGATTTAAATAAAGCCCGTGACGCTTATAAAGAAGGTTTGCAAAAAGCAGCTAATGATCCATCGACACAACAAGCTATTCAAATGAAGCTCGATATAATTGGGGGATAGTCTCTTGATGAAGAAATTTATTCTCATCATAACCAGTAGCATTATTGCTACTGGTTTAATTTCATGCTCAACGGATAATTCACCGCAGCCTGAACCAATGCCTAAGATTCAAAATAGCGCAACTTTAAAATCAGGCTGGGTACAAAGTTCGCTCAAATTATGTGCTGCAGGCAGCTTTGTTCCGACCTTATTTGATAATGCAATTTTTACTGCGGATAATGATGGCTATATCTATAAATTAGATCCAACCGATGGCAGTATTATTAACGAATTTCACGTTAGTCGTGATCTATCAAGCGGAACTGGTGTTTCAGGTGGAGTTGTTTTTGTAACGACCAAAGATGCTTATTTGTTAGCAATTGATAAAGGTACTGGCAAAATTCGTTGGCAAGCACAGTTGCCGACGGTATCTATTGAGGCGCCACAAGCAACTAGCGATATCGTAATTGTACGTACTAATGATGCCGAAGTTTTGGCATTTAATATTAATGATGGAACTCCGGTTTGGAGTTATCAAAAACCAATTCCACCTTTGACGCTCAGAGTGCAAAATACATTTCAAGTAATCGGTAACGAAGTAGTTGCAATTGGACTACCAGGCGGTAAATTAGCCTTATTGAATTTACATACTGGAACGCCGATTTGGGAAAACTACATTGCTATACCTGAAGGGGCAACCGATCTAGATAAAATCACTGATATTGGTATGCGACCAGTTTTAGATAATAAGATAATGTGTGTTGCTAGTTATAATGGCAAAATTGCCTGTTTAGATGCAATTTCAAGTAATGTTATCTGGCAAAAGAAATTTAGTACCGCGCAAGGTTTAGTGATAGACGAGCAGAATGTCTATGCAGTGTCACAAGATGGTGTGATTTATGCTTTTGACAAAGCGACTGGTGCACAAATCTGGCAAAATAAAACAATGCAATATCGTAGCATGAGTATTCCGGCTCTTTTGGGCAATGGCGTGTTAGTTGTCGATAATGACGGCTATGTTCATATGTTTAATCGTAATGACGGTCAGGAAATGGCGCGAATCAGCACTTCATTAAGTGGTGGAGTATCTTATCCGATGGTGCGCGACAATGGTGTGGTATATCAATCTGCTGGTGGGTATGTTGCGCTAATTAAGAATTATTAAGGAAATATATGAAGCCTACAATTGCTTTAGTTGGCAGACCCAACGTCGGCAAATCAACGTTATTTAATCGTCTAACCCGCTCACGTGATGCGCTGGTTGCAGATTTTTCTGGATTAACCCGCGATCGTCACTATGGTGTTGGACGTATCGGGCATAAACCCTATATCTTGGTTGATACTGGTGGTTTTGAACCATTGATTGACAGTGGCGTGATGTATGAAATGCTTCGCCAAGCCGAACAAGCTATTTTTGAATCTGATGCTGTGATTTTTATGGTTGATGGACGAAATGGCTTAACACCTCAAGATAAATTGATTGCCAATAAACTTCGCACCTTAGATAAGCCAATTTTTGTGGCAATCAACAAAGTTGAAGGAGTGGATAAAATCGTTGCGATTAGTGATTTCTATGAGCTTGGCTTGGAAAAAATGTATCCGCTATCAGCAACTCATGGTGATGGCGTTCATAAACTAATTGACGATGTCCTGCGTGGCTTTAAAAATACTGCCGAAGAAGAAGAGCATGATGAGAAAATTACTTTTGCAGTAGTTGGTCGTCCCAATGTTGGTAAATCAACGCTAGTAAACACTATCCTTGGTGAAGAACGCGTGATTGCTTTTGATGAAGCAGGTACTACTCGCGATAGTATTTATATTGATTTCGAACGCGCTGAGCAAAAATACACTATTATTGATACTGCTGGGATTCGCCGTAAAGGACGGGTTACTGATAAGCTAGAAAAATTCTCAGTTCTCAAAGCAATTCAGGCGATTAGTGAAGCTCATGTAGTGGTATTGGTGCTGGATGCTCATTTGGATATCGCTGAACAGGACGCAACTATTGTTGGCTATGCACTTGAAGCTGGTAAATCAATTGTAGTAGCAGTTAATAAATGGGATCATTTGAATGACGAACAAAGAACTACGATCAAAGATGATTTAAAGACCAAATTACACTTCTTGGATTTTGCAAAATATACCTATATTTCAGCATTATACAAAAAAGGAATTAGCGAATTATTAAATTCGATTGATGCCGCCTATCATTCTGCATTTATTAAATTAGCAACACCGAAATTAACTCGTGTGTTAAAAGAAGCAGTTAACCGTCAACCGCCAACGCATAAGGGGAACTTCCGTCCGAAAATGCGTTATGCCCATCAGGGTGGTTCTAATCCGCCGATTGTTATTATTCATGGTAATAGTTTACAGTCTGTGCAACAAGCGTATACTAAGTATTTAGAGCGCTCTTTCCGTAAAGTATTTGAACTAACTGGAACACCGTTACGAATTGAATATAAAAATAGCGACAACCCTTTTGAAGGTCGCAAGAAAGATTAATTTTATTCAATTTAATAGCGTTGGTGATTTTTGATAATCTAGCTATTTGAGTTGATTCTTGAGATAATCATAGCCATTAATTTGATTGAGTACAAATGTTACAATTAAATTCGTGGCTATTTTTTTATGGTGCTTAACTTTGGTGAGGCGTTATAATAATGATTATTCTTAAAATTAAATGAATTTATTGGAGTCTGATAAATTAATATTAATAAAACCAAACTTCCGTTATATTTGATCATTAGTATACTGCTAGTGATAAGTATTTTTGGTTTAATTTATTCATTGGTCGAGCTTAAACATTTCCGTGATAATGATATGTTGCAGATCAAAAAGCAACAGAGTGAATTACTTGTTATTACTAGCTCATCGCTAGATCAAAAAATTGGTAATATTACACAACATATGAACGGTTATGCTAATCAAATTTCTAATCATGAGATTAAGGCTAGAGATTTGGGACAAATAATCAATCATGATTTAAAGATTAACTATAGTAGCATCTTAGGGGTTGGTGTTATCTTTTTTGATCAGGGTGAAAATATTAAGCATCATCGCTTGTATTGGGAATTACAAAATTATTATTTGGTTAATAAGAGATATAATAAGACCCGTGATGATGAAGTTCGCTGGTTAGCTAAATCAAAGCAACACCCGAAGCGTTGGAGCAGACCTTATTATGATAAAAATTTAAAACAATATGTAATTAGCTATATTACAACTTTTTATAATTCAGAAACGCATCAAGCTGAAGGTCTGATAGTCTTAGATATTGACTTGAAAAGCTTGGTTAATCTAATTGCTAAAAATATTGGGGAAAAATTTACAACTGTTATTTCTGACGATGGTTATTATGTTTATAGTACCAATTCAGAAAAAATTGTGACACGAGCTAGTTTAACTCAAAGCAATGATAATGATAGTTTAATTGATCGGCAAATATTTAATTATAACAAAGCTAAGCCATGTTTATCATTATGTCATAATGTAGTAAACCATCACGATATTGAAACTTATGCAATTTATCAGCATTTAAAAAATGTTCCGTGGTTGATTCTTGCCAAGTTTAGTCCGCAAGACTTGGAGTTATTAAGTCGAACGACAGATAATTCTGATTTGATGATCAAAATTGCCAGTATAACTTTGATTATTATTTGTCTAGGTTTGATGCTTATTATCAGGCAAATGAGAGCTAGGAGTCAGTATAAATTATATTGGGTAGCAACGGCGTTTGTTTCGCTATGTTTTTTAACTGCAACGGTTTATACTTGGAATGTTTCGCGGAACCTATATTTTGTTGATGCCTCCCAAACAATAACTTCTGATCATATCTTGCAAACTGCTATAAAAAAATATCAAAAAGAAGCAAGCTTAAAAAATCTTGGTGAGATTACTCAAATTCCTACCGCTATCATGGTTGATACTGCCGAATTTCTTACCTCGTATAATCTGCAATTAACTGGCACTATCATGCAGAGCTATCCAATAGAGTCAGGAATACAGTATGGAATTAAATTTAATAATGCATTTGATAGTCAAGTTAAACTAATTTCCGATAGTTATACTAATAATTCACATTTATTAATTTGGTCGTTTCAAACAAAGATTCGTGAAAATTTTGATTATAAAGATTTTCCGTTTAATCATGGCAAGATTTGGCTTTCGATTAGTCCACTAAATAGTAGTCAACAAGTAATTTTTACACCTAATTTCAGTTACTACAATGGATTAAGCGATATTAATGCTAATTATGGAGTCAGTCCTAATATTATTGTGCCGGGATGGTTGATTAAAGGTAGTTTCTTCACTTTTACCAATGACGATTCACGAATGATTGATGAAGTTGATAGTTATGCTACAGTACATTTACCTGCGTTAACTTTTAATATGATTATAAATTCAACTATTGGTGATGCGATAATTACAACCATTACGCCACCAGTCGTGATTATTTTAATTTTGTTTATGGTACTGTTAACGATAAGTAAGCATAAGAACAAATTTATTGAATTTAAACTTTCTTCAATAATTAGCTCTTGTAGCGGAGTTTTGTTTACGATTGTATTTACCCATGTCAGTCTACGTAATAAACTAACTTCTGAGATTATGTATATCGAATATATTTATCTTCTGATGTATATTGTCGTAATTATGATTCCGGTTAATGCATTTTTGTTTGCAAAAACAGATTTAAAACCAATTAGATATGGAGATAATTTGATATTTAAATCATTGTTTATTTTATTGACTACAGGATTTATTTTTGCAATGACGTTATATAGTTTTTCTTGATAATTATTTACTCTTGAATTTGTAAGCTGAGGAATTTTATTTGACAAAGTTAATGTAATGATGTATCATTACGTCATGACAAAATTTACCGAGGTCAAAATGTTTTTATATCATCTATATTCCTTATTGTGGCGAAGCTAATTAAAGTTATCTAATTAGCTGCATTACAAAGCTTTTGCAGCTAGATGTACTCGTGCAGTATATGTTATAATTTTCGCACTTTAAGGAATCCACACAATGAGTCTATTCAATAATTCAGATTTACAACAAAAATTTAGCCAAATAAACCCGCGGGTTAGACAGCTGGCATATGACAGTTTAACACCAATTTTAGCCTATACCACGATTGGTGGTGTTGGGGCAGCAATGATGGAATCAGCTTACGATGAAGGAGATGGCAAATATTCTTTTATCGGGATTAATCCACTGGCAACACTCCGCTCTACCGCCTGTGATGTTACGATTGAGTATGATGGTACGACTACTTCTCATCAGGTTGATCCTTACAGCTTATTACCTGAGTTTACTCACGGACGCAAAGCTTTTGGTTTTATTACCTATGATGGAGTAAGAGTTAAAGAACGCTTGCCAGACCGTCATCCACCTAAAGCTGTGCCAGATTTTTTCTTTAGATTATATAAAACTGTTATTTGTTTTGATCATCAGGCACAAAAATTAATCATCAATCATGAAGGTAGCGATGCTGAAATTGATGAAATCGTGCAAAAATTATTCACGATAACTTCTGCTCCGACATTCGTAAAACAAGCTAAGGTTGAGCTAGTGTCAGATGTGAGTGATGAAGAGTATATGCAGAAAGTAATTCGTGCCAAAGAATACATCCGTCAGGGTGACATTTTTCAGGTGGTATTATCACGAACGTTTATTGCAGACTTGGATATTCCTCCTTTTGCACTCTATCGCGCGCTACGCAAATTAAATCCAACACCTTACTTATATTTGTTTGAAGAAGAAGAGTTTGCGATTGCAGGTGCATCTCCAGAATTACTGGTAGGGGTAAAAGATGGTGTGATTGAAACGGTACCAATTGCCGGAACTTGTAAAAAAGGCGATGATATTAATCTGCTATTGGCTGATCCGAAAGAAACAGCTGAGCATATTATGCTAGTTGATCTGGCGCGTAATGATGTTGGTGCAGTTGCCAAAGCAGGCACGGTTACTGTGACTAAATTTAAAAATGTTAAAACTTACTCTCATGTGAGTCATATTGTATCGCATGTGGTAGGGCAAATCGATCCTAAATACAATCAATTTGATGTTCTAAAATCAGTTTTACCAGCCGGAACGCTATCCGGAGCACCTAAAATTCGCGCCATGGGAATTATTGATGAGCTGGAAATGACGCGGCGTGGTTTATATGGTGGTGCAGTACTGATGCTGGATGAAACCGGAAGTTTAACTGCAGCAATTGCGATTCGCACGATGTTTATCCAAAACAAACAAATTGAACTACGGGTTGGTGCTGGAATTGTCTACGATTCAGTGCCAGAAAAAGAAGTCGAAGAAACTTATCTCAAAGCGCGTGGAGCAATGGCAAGTATCGAATTGGCAATGGGAGGTGGATTATGATTTTACTAATTGATAATTATGATAGTTTTACTTATAATCTCTATCAAGCATTGGTTATTGCTGGTGCGGAAGTACAGGTAGTGCGCAACGATGCAATTACACTTTCTGAAATTGAGCAATTAGACAATTTGCAAGGGGTTGTGTTATCACCAGGACCAGGTCATCCGAAACAAGCAGGAATCTGTGTTGAAGTGATCCAGCAGCTGGGGCATAAATATCCGATTTTTGGGGTGTGTTTAGGTCATCAGGCGATGGGTGTGGCTTTTGGTGGCGTAGTTGATCTGGCAGATCAGGTTATGCATGGTAAACCTAGTCTGATTTTCCATAATCGTGGAACATTATTTAAAAATGTTCATCTACCATTTACCGCAGCCCGTTATCATTCATTAGTAGTTAAAAAGAATAATTTTCCTAATGAGCTAAAAATAGAAGCAGAAGATAGTGACGGTAATATTATGGCGTTAAGTCATCGTCAATATCCGATTTATGGCGTGCAATTTCACCCAGAATCAATATTAACGCCTGAAGGACAACAAATCGTGAATAATTTTGTGGAGCTGTGTCATGCTAAATAAGTGTATTGTTAAATTAAGTGCGGGACAAAATTTGAGCTTGGAAGATAGCTATTTAGCAGCTAAGGCATTATTTGCGGATGTTGATCCGGTGTTAGCTGGTTCATTTTTAACTTTACTTCATGCCAAAGGTGAAACTGCCGATGAATTATTGGGCTTTCATAAAGCATTGGTTGAGAGCGGGCGGAGTCTTTTGCTTGATAAGCCTTTTGTAGATATCGTTGGCACTGGTGGTGATAAAGCTGGTACTTTAAATATTTCAACTGGTGGATCGTTGCTTGCTGCTGCTTGTGGCGTGCCAGTGGTTAAACATGGTAACCGCGCGGTATCATCAAAATGCGGTTCTGCGGATGTCTTGGCTGAATTAGGCTTTAGTTTAAATTTAACTGATAGTGAAATTGCCAAAACTATTGATCAACATAATTTTGCTTTTTGCTTCGCACCTAATTTTTACCCGATTTTGCGTAAATTAAATGATGTGCGTAAAAAGCTAGCAACCCCAACGATTTTTAACTTAATGGGTCCTTTGCTTAATCCAGCCGGGCGTGAGCATATTATTTTGGGCGTTTATCAGGATAAATATGTTCCTGTGATTGCGGAAACTTTATTCCGCCTTGGGACTACTAAATCGCTGGTTTTTCATGGCAATGGTCTAGATGAACTTAGCTGCTTAGATACTTTACAAGCTAAATTAGTTACTGATGAATCGATTAGCGACATTACCCTAAATCTACGTGAATTAGGATTGTCACAAGCTGAACTTAGCGATTTAGCTGGTGGTGATCGGATGTACAATGCACAGATGCTGATTAAAACACTCAATGATCGTGAAAAAACTGGTATCAGTGATTCGCTGGCGTTGAATGCTGGTGCTGCTTTGTACGTCTATGGTAAAGCTGCAAGTTTGATTGATGGTGTTAAAAAGGCACAGCAGCGTTTAGCCGAGGGTAATATTATTTCGCTGAATAAATTACAGCAAATTGTGCATCGTAAATATCAAGCACCACAAAAACGTAAGAGCATGAAAGCGGCATTACTTGCCAAAGAATTTGCGGTAATTAGCGAAATTAAACGCGCATCACCATCCGCTGGGCATATTGCCGATATTGGTGATCCAGTTGAGCGTGCGCGCCATTATGTTGAAATTGGTGCTGCGGCGATTTCAGTTTTGACAGATGCTGGATTTAATGGTTCAATGGAAGATTTACGTCGGGTAAGTGAGGGGCTTAAAGATACGCCAGTTCCAGTGCTATGTAAAGATTTTATGCTAACTCCACCCCAAATTGCTGAAGCTGCTGCCAATGGCGCGGATGTGATTTTATTAATCGTGCATATTTTACAAGAAAATACTTTTGAAATGGCGAAGATTGCGCATAGTTTTGGATTAGAGGTTTTGGTTGAAGTACATAATCCAAATGAACTTGATATTGCGCTTAAAGCTGATGCTGATGTAATCGGAGTTAATCAACGTGATTTAAATGATTTTTCAATGCATCCAACGCAATTTGCGGAGTTAATTAAGTTGATACCAGCGAATCGGGTAAAAGTTGCTGAATCTGGGCTTAAAACCCGTGAGCAAGCTTTGGCTGCAATTGCTTTAGGCTATGATGGAGTCTTGGTTGGTGAAGCATTATCGCGTTTGGAGCGTCCTGCCGAATTTTTTGGTTGCGGTTTATAAATGGCTAAAAGAATTGAAAGTGATAAACAGCTAGTTAAAGAAATATTTACAAAATGGTTTCGTATCCCAGAATATCAAAGACCTTACGTTTGGGATAAAGACCAAGTTTTGGAACTTCTTGATGATGTAATGCAAGCAAGAAATTTAAATCCTGAATCTGAATATTTTTTGGGTTCTATGGTATTGCAGAAAAAAAATAAACAAGACGGAACGACAAATTACATTGAATATGATTTGTTAGACGGGCAACAGCGTCTTACTACTCTTTTCTTAATAACAGCAGTTGTTAGAGATTTAACACCTTCAACTAATACAAGCCGACTAAAAACTTGCTATGAAACAATCTATCAAATGGCAAACCCAGATGATAATATTCCTGAAAGGTTAAGAGTTGTATTTGACATTAGGGAACAAGTAAAAGACTTCATAAATGAATTTGTAAAAACCGAAGGAGCAACAAATAAAGAGGAAGACTTAAAACTAAAAGTCAATGAGGAAGATATTTCAATAAGAAACATGTCAAAAGCTATTTTAAATATTCGTGAGTTTTTCAAAACAAATAGTATTGATGATTTTTTTCCTTATTTGCGTTCAAACGTTTTGATGATTTATGTTTGTGCAGAAGACCTTGAAGACGCATTTAGACTTTTTACTATTATGAATAGTCGTGGAGTAAAACTTCGTAATAGCGATATTTTAAAAGCCGAAAATTTAGGAAAAGTGAAAGAAAACACGAAGAGATTAGAATTAGCAAAAAAGTGGGAAGAAATAGAAAGTTATTTTGCAGAGGATTTTGATGCTTTTTTGTCACATTTAAGAACCATCTTGGTAAAACAAAAAGCAGCAGTAAGTTTATTAAAGGAGTTTGAAGATAATATTTATAACCCAAAATCTTTTGATAGAAATACAAAAACTTACACGAATCTTCAACCTTTACTACAAAAAGGCGAAGACACTTTTAAATTCGTTGATAAATATAAAAAGCATTACGAGCAACTATTTGACAATGATAATTACGTTTTAACAGGTAGTTTTGAGTTATTCAATTTTCTGCATTTAATGCAAAAAGGATTTGAAGCAGATTTTTGGATTGCACCATTATTAAGGTACTATGATAAATACAAAAATTCAAAACTCATAGATTTTGTAAAAGCTCTTGATAATAAATTTGCCAATGATTGGCTTTTAGATTATTCACCCACTCAAAGAATAGAAAATATAAATGCAATAATCCAAAAAATTGATGATGCTAAAAGCGAGGACGAAGTTCTAAATAGTAGTACTCTAACTCTTAACAAAAGCGAATTATTGATAACGTTACAAGGTGATATTTATGGGCGTAGAGCCGCACGATACATTTTGTTAAAACTTGATTTACTATACCATGGACATACATCTAAAATGGAAATGCCTGACACAATCAGTATAGAACATATTTTACCTCAAAATCCGAACGGTGAAAGTCAATGGAAACAGGATTTTACAGATGAACAGCGTAAAGAGTGGATGAACCGAATTGGAAATTTAGTTCTAATTTCAAGACGTAAAAATACCTCTCAAGGAAATAAAGATTATGCTGAAAAGAAAGATAAATATTTTAGAAATAACATTGAACTTTTTAGTAACTCAATAAGGGTTTTCGCCGAATTTCAAAATTGGAAACTTGCAGACTTACAAAACAACCAAAATAAAGTTATTAAAAAAATTAAACTTGGATTTAGTTTATAAAAAATGAAAATATAATTTATATCGAGAGTTCTTTATAAGTTAACAGTGAAGGTAATTTGGGATATATTTAGAAAGTACTATGAAAATGAGCAAATATCAAATAGAAATAGCCAAAGATAAAACATCATCAGCGATGTTTATGTTATTCAAATTAAGAAACGAAGACAAGATTAGAGGAGCATTAACAGCATTACAGAATGATGTTGATCTAAAAAATACAGTAGTTGGTTTTGGTAATCAGCTGATGAAATATTTTCCCAAAGTTGAAGCATATCAACCCCATAAATTTAATTCACCTTTGATGAGTGATGAAGCTGGATGTGATCTGGTAATTTGGCTAAAAAATGATGATAAAGGTAAACTATTTCATCAGGCAATTAAATTAAAAAATTTACTAGCTGATGCTTTTGCATTACATAAAACCGTATCATCATATGCTTATCGTAAGAATTTTGATTTATCGGATTTTGAAGATGGAATTGAAAACCCACAAGGCGATGCAATGCAGCCAGTTGCAATAGTTGCCGATGGCGAATTGACAGGTTCCAGTTTCTGGGTGTTGCAACAATGGGCACATGATTTTAATTGGCTAAATAGTAATAGTCAAGCAAGTAAAGAAGCGTGTATTGGACGTAGTATGGATGATTCGCACCAACTGGATAATTTACCAGATTCTGCGCATGTTAAAAAAGCTGCCAAAGAAAATTTTACTCCCGAGGCAGAGTTATTAAGAAAATCTATGCCGTGGTCTGACGATGAACTTAACGGTGGCTTAATGTTCTCGGCATTTGGACATTCATTCCGTGCCTTTAATTTGCAAATGACTAGTATGTTGGGTACTCAAGATGGTGTGGTTGATGGGTTATTTAATTTTTCAAAAATATTGAATACCAATTATTTATGGTGTCCTCCTATTATTGATGGTTGCTTGGATTTATCATTATTGGATGCAAAATAGTTTAGAACAGGCGATGTCTTTGCTTTTATAGCAAAATGGTAACTACTCTCTTATAATCTTATAACTGCCACAATATGCTGTAAGAGTTAGGAACAAGGCGACGTAGTGTACATGA
>ERZ650308.1390-NODE-1390-length-12567-cov-10.401934_pt1 | contig 12567 bp, 13 predicted proteins | sample MGYA00376244_ERZ650308 | MGnify/ENA primary metagenome ERZ650308 (study PRJEB26733, sample SAMN07839295) | wastewater metagenome | biome: small river; feature: stream; material: water | place: USA: North Carolina | collected 2016-04-26 ...
TTGTTTCTATGGAGAATAACCAACCTATAGGAATTTTCGACTCTGGCATTGGAGGTACATCAATTTGGCAAGAAATTCATCAATTACTTCCAAACGAGAAAACCATCTATCTTGCCGATAGTAAAAATGCGCCTTATGGACAAAAATCAAAGCAAGAAATCGTTGCTTTGAGTATGAAAAATACTGATTTTCTTCTCAAAATGAATTGTAAATTAATAGTAGTCGCTTGCAATACTGCCACTACAAATGCAATCCAAGAATTAAGAGCAAAGTACCATATACCTTTCATTGGAATTGAACCTGCAATTAAACCCGCCGCAACTAATTCAAAGACACAAACTATTGGAATATTGGCAACCAAAGGAACTTTAAATAGCGAATTATTCCATAAAACAATAGAAATGTATCAAGATACAAGAATTGTAGAGCAAGTAGGTCATGGTTTAGTTCAACTAATCGAAGGAGGTCAAATCAATTCTCCAGAAATGAAACAGCTGCTTCACTCCTATTTACAACCCATGATTGATGCGAATATTGATTATTTGGTATTAGGTTGTAGTCATTATCCATATTTAATTCCACAAATAAAAAAAATGCTGCCTGAACACATTCAAATTATCGATTCAGGACAAGCAGTTGCCAGGCAAACACAAAAAGTACTTCAAGAAAAAGTTGGCCTTTCTAGTTTAAAAAACCCTGAACCCATTTTCTTTTCAAATACGGAGATACAAGTGTTATGTGAGATCTTAAAAGAAAAATATAGCGTTCAAAAAATCGATTTTTAAATCTGTTCTTCCTTAAACCAATTGGAGTACATCACATAGTTATTTGAGATTCGCTCAATTTCTCCTGCAAAATCAGATTGATTAATTTCTTTTACTTTTTTAGCTGGCACACCAGCCCAAATAGTACCAGACTCAACGATAGTGTTTTGGGTAATAACAGAGCCTGCTGCAACAATCGAATTGCTTTCAATCACACAATTATCCATCACAATAGCGCCCATTCCAATTAACACATTATCTTGAATAGTACATCCATGAACAATGGCATTGTGCCCAATAGATACATTATTACCAATAATAGTAGGATGTTTTTTATAGGTACAATGGATAACCGCTCCATCTTGAATATTTACCTTATTCCCTATAGAAATAAAGTGAACATCACCACGTATCACCGCATTGAACCAAACGCTACAAGAATGTCCAATAGTTACCTCACCTACAATAGTAGCATTTTCAGCAACATAACAATCGTCCGGGATTAAGGGAGATTTCCCGTTAACAGATTTAATTAACATAGAATTAGAATATTTAAATTTTATAAAGTACCTCCAATGTAATACACTTGTTTACAATTAAAATTGAACCCAAGTGTAATTTGATGATAAGCTCCTGAATCAAATAAAACAGACCCTAAAACTTTGGAGTACGTATAGCTCACCATGAATTGTTTATAAGTTATACCTAAAAACGGGGTAATAGACTGTAATTTTTGGTTATGACTTTCCCAATCTGAAGGTGTAGATGTAGGTATAGATGTAGGTGTTGTAGTATTAGTAGTAGCCGCAGAAGGAATGGTAAAATATTGAGCTCCTTCAAAACTGCGTCGATACGAAATTCCACCCCAAACTGCACCTAAATCTAATCCCAACTGTTTATGTACTTTTAAATTAATGTCCACTGATTTTTCTTTAGTTAGATCAGTCATTTGAAACATAATAGAGGGTTCCCAAAGCATGGTTTGGATGTCTCCAAAAGCATATCCAGTACTAAAAATGTACCGACGTAAATTAGCACTTTCAGCCTCACTATATAACGAACGCTTAGATTCCAAAGAACTTAAAACTGTAGCATGAGCATAAAAATTTAAAAAATTATATGAAACTCCAAAATCTAGATTTAAACTCTGCCCTTTTATAACTAACCCATTATTATAAAAACTAGTCTGATCTAACTGTCTTTGAACCAATCCTGCACTCATACCAAATGAAAGCTGGTTCAAATCTACATCATCTCTTGAAAACATAATATGATGTGCGTAGGTAAATTTTGCACCCTTTTGAGAATGATAGCCGTTTTGATCGTTATATAAAATAATTCCAGCTCCTGATTGTTGATTCAAGCGCATATTAAGACTTATCGTTTGCAGCTCTGGTGCATCTGGTATGCCAAACCATTGCTTGCGGCCCGTAATTCTCAATTTATCACAACTACCGGCTCCTGCCATAGAGGGATGCAATAAATAATAATTATCCGTCAAATAATCCGAATATACAGGAATTCCTTCTTGAGCAATTGAAGAAAATTGTATTATAAATAAAAAAATAAAGTAATTAAATTTCGAATACATTCGTTGGTGGTATTTATTACTTAAACTAACGTTAATAGTATGTTAGTATTGCATTTAATTACCAAATATAGCAATTCAAAGAAAATAACTTTAGTAAATTTGCAGAAAAAGAAAACTCATGACAAAAGTTACTATAAAAGAAACGCAAAACCCAACCATATTAAAATTTGAATTTCCTGATTTTATCACTCAAAATGAAAATTATGAATTCAAAAACATTGACGAAGCAGGAACTTCTCCATTAGCACAACAACTTTTTTACTTACCATTTGTAAAAACAGTATATATTTCTGGGAATTTTATTGCCATAGAACGTTTTAGCATCGTAGAATGGGATGATGTTAAAGAAGCCGTTGCAGAACAAATAGAAAAATTTGTTGCTGACGGAGGAGTAATAATCAAACATGACGAGAACAAGGCTAAAAAACAACCAATAACCGTTTACGGAGAAACTACCCCGAATCCATCGGCTTTAAAATTTGTAGTCAGTAAAATGCTTACTCGTACAGCGGTTGAATTTAAAAATATTGATCAAACAGCTTCTTCACCATTAGCGAAAGAATTATTCAAATTCCCTTTTGTAAAAGAAATATTTATTGATGAAAACTATATCTCTGTTACTAAATACGATATAAATAATTGGGACGAAATAACACTTGAACTTCGAAGTTTTATTAAACAATTCATCGAAAATGGCGGAACTATTTTAGAAGAAAATTTCGTTCAAGAAACACTTGTAGAGGAAACAAAAAAAACAGAGGAATTCGACAATTTAGACCTTACTTCTCAAAAAATTATAAATATCTTAGAAGAATATGTAAAACCAGCAGTTGCAGCTGATGGAGGAAATATTGCTTTCGATTCTTTTGACGAAGAAAATAAAATTGTAAAAGTCATTTTGCAAGGTGCTTGCAGTGGATGCCCATCCTCTACTTTTACTTTAAAAAGCGGGATTGAAAGTTTACTTAAAACAATGCTAAACGACGACACTATAGTTGTCGAGGCGGCTAATGCTTAATTACATCAAACCTTAAGCGTTTCTTTACGAAACGCTTTTTTTAGCATCCAATTTAATGAACGAGCTACATTTAGAATCCAGTCCCTACCTTTTGCAACATGCCAATAATCCAGTACATTGGAAAGCTTGGAATAGTATTTCTTTGGCAAAGGCTAAAGAAAACAACCAACTTATCATTATAAGTATTGGCTATTCTGCTTGCCATTGGTGCCATGTAATGGAGCATGAAAGTTTCGAAAATGAATCCGTTGCAGCTGTTATGAATGCTCATTTTGTTAACATCAAAGTAGATCGAGAAGAACGTCCTGATGTAGACGCAGTGTATATGAAAGCTATACAAATTATGACTGGACATGGAGGTTGGCCTCTCAATATTGTGGCGTTACCTGATGGTCGACCGGTTTGGGGCGGCACTTATTTTAGATCAGAGGAATGGACTGACACTTTGGAGCAATTGCAAAAGATGTATCAAATGGCTCCAGAAAAAATGATTGATTATGCTGAAAAATTACATCAAGGTATTAATTCTATTTCTATCATTCAAAATGAAGCACAAGAAAATACAAATCAACAACAACTTGTAGAAAACTTATTAGCCAAATGGAAAAAGAGTTTCGATTGGGAATTTGGGGGCATGGCCAGAGCACCTAAATTTATGATGCCCAATAATTACCATTTTTTATTACGCTATGCGCATCAAAATCAAGATAATGAATTGTTAGATTTTGTTAATCTCACATTGACTAAAATGGCTTATGGTGGGATTTTTGACACGGTAGACGGCGGATTTTCTCGTTACTCTGTCGATATTAAATGGCACGTTCCTCACTTTGAGAAAATGCTATACGATAATGGACAATTGATTTCATTGTATAGCGACGCCTATAAATTGACCCAAAATCCCTTGTATAAAGAAATCATTGAGAAATCATTAGACTTTGCAAACAAAGAGTGGAAAACAAAAGAAGGAGGTTTCTATTCTGCTTTGGATGCTGATAGCTTGAATGATACAGAGCATTTAGAAGAAGGTGCATTTTACGTTTGGAAAATCGATCAATTAAAGGGATTATTAAAGGAAGATTTTGAACTGTTTTCCCAGGTTTTTAATATCAATTCATTTGGTTTATGGGAAGAGGAAAATTTTGTTTTAATTCAGAATCAAAGTCTTGAAACGATTGCCATACTAAACCATCTTTCTTTGACTGAATTAGCAACTAAAAAGAAAAATTGGGAGCAATTGTTATATACCGAAAGAGAAAAACGAGCCAAACCTAGATTAGATGATAAATGTCTGACTTCATGGAATGCTATTATGCTAAAAGGATATGTGGATGCCTATAAAGCTTTGGCAAACGAAGATTATCTTTCTATTGCCCTCGAAAACGCCAACTTCATAATCAAAAAAATGTGGTCCAGTGAAGGGAATTTGTTTCACAGTTATAAAAATGGAAAAAGTAGTATCAACGGTTATTTAGAAGATTATTGTTTTGTAATTGCTGCATTTATTGGATTGTACGAAGTAACTTTTGAAGAAAAATGGCTTCATAATGCTAAACAATTAACAGACTATGCCTTAGAACACTTTTATGACGAAAAACAATCGTTTTTCAGATTTACTTCATATAAAGATGAGGTGTTAATTAGTGTGCATTATGAAACAGAAGATAATGTAATTCCAGCTTCAAATTCTGTGATGGCAAAAAATTTAAACCAGCTTAGCATTTATTTTAATAACCCATATTATGAAAAGGTGGCCCAAAAAATGCTCTCAATACTGATATCTACAATTGATTATCCTTCGGCTTATTCCAATTGGTTGGATTTAGCACTCACTATTTCGGGACACAATAAAGAATTGGCTATCTGTAGTCCAAATGCAAAAGAAGCAAACAAAATTCTTACGAGTTTGTATTTCCCAAATGTAATCATTGCTGGTACTGAGAAACCATCTTCTTTACCATTATTAAAGGATCGATTTGTTGAAGGAAAAGATCTCTATTATGTTTGCCAAAATAAAAGTTGTCATTTACCTAGTGCTACAATTCAAGAAGTAATTAGCCAACTTTCTTTGAAGGCGTAATCATAAAATCTTTTAAATAGTAAGGTTCAAAATAAGCTAGATCTTCAAAATTATTGTTTTGAAATTTATAAAAACTCAAAGAACTCATTTCTTTTGCAGAAGGGTATATTATTTTATCTAAAAAAATAAAATTGGGTTTTGCTAAAACAGTTTTACATTTATCGGCGCAATCTCCAACAAAATAAATCGTTTCAGTTATTGTTTCAAATGAGTTTTCAGTAATTACTTCTGCTTGAATTTCGCGTTGCTTTGCTAATTTAGAATTATATACTGCACTATAGACTTCCATTCGCCTAGCATCCAACATTGGAATAATTAGGCCATCAGAGACTGTTGCTTGAGACGCTAAAATTTGCAAAGTGTCAACGGCTATCAAAGGAATATTCAATGCATAACACAAGCCTTTTGCCGCAGAAACTCCTATTCTCAATCCAGTATAAGATCCTGGGCCTTGACTAACCGCAATAGCTTGTAAATCTTGAAAATGAATCCCAGCTTCTTGAATCAATTCTTCAATAAAAACATGCAACCGTTCGGCATGAGAATAACCTTCTTCAGCAATTTCCTTGCAAACTAAGGTTTGACCCTCTTTAGCCAAAGCTACAGAACAATTTTTTGTAGCCGTTTCAATATTTAAAATGTAATTCAAGTTGATTACTTCTTATCGGATTTTACTTTTACTTTATCACCAGAATTTAAATCTTTGGAAACTGTTGTATAAGGGCCTGTAATAATAACATCGCCCTTTTTGAGGCCAGTTAAAACCTCAATGTTAGTGTCGTCTTGAATTCCGGTTTTTATAACGCGTATTTTCGCTTTATTGCCAACTTTAACAAAAACGCATTCAAATTTCTTATCACTTTTTGGAGCAGATTTTTCTGCTTCGGGATCATCCACTTTAATTTCTTTTACTGCAGCGGTATCCGATTTTACAACAACAGAGCTAATTGGCACTGCCAAAACATTCTTTTTAGTTTTGGTAATAATATCAACAGTAGCTGTCATTCCGGGTCTAAATGGTGAATAAGTAGACGGCTTTCCTTCCAATAAATCTTGATACGATTCTTTTAAAATTCGCACTTTTACTTTAAAATTAGTCACCTGATCTGCTGTAAGAGCTGAACTAGCCGAATTAGCAATACTCGTTACAACTCCTTTAAATTCCTTTTTCAAATAGGCATCTACTTCAACTTTAGCTTCATCACCTACTTTGATTTTAACAATGTCATTTTCATTTACATCTACTTCCACTTCCATATTGTTCAAATTGGCAACTCTTAAAATTTCAGTACCTGCCATTTGTTGGGTTCCCAAAACACGTTCTCCTAATTCTACATTAAGTACAGAAACCGTTCCGTCTGCTGGAGCATAAATAACTGTTCTGCCTAAATTATCTTTCGCTTCAATAACTGTAGCTGAGGCACTTTTAACATTGTAATAAGCCGATTCTTTGGTTGATTTTGCTACCTCAAAAGCAGCAACTGATTTATCCCAATCTGCTTTAGAAATAATACCTTTTTGGAATAAGATTCGGTTTCTTTCGTAACTTGCTTTCGCTTCGTTGAAACTAGCATCTGCTTGCTGTAAGCCCGATTTAGTTCCAGATAAATTAGCTTGCGCTCTATTCAAACCTGAGGTATATAAATCCGGATTGATTTTAACTAATAAGTCTCCTTTTTTAACTACTTGCCCTTCTTTGATAGGCAATTCAATAATTTCTCCTGAAACCATTGAGGCAATTTTAACTTCAATTTCTGGTTGAATTTTTCCAGTTGCAGAAACAGTTTCAATAATAGTTGAAGCATCAACATTAACTGTTTCAATTTCTTTTCCTTCGTCTTTATTACCTATAGTGCCTGTTTTTGACAAAACGATTAATAAGGAAATTAAAGCTACTGCGGCTCCAGTTAAGATGTATATGGTCTTTTTTGACATGATAAATTAGTTTTTAATGATTGGTATTCCGAAATAGAATTCAAGAATTTTGATTTTAAAAATAGAGTCGTATTTAGTTCTAAGCACTTCTGATTGGGCATTTACCAATAGCGTTTGGGCCTGATTATAATCAAAAGAATTCATCAACCCTACAGCAAATTTTTCTTTGGCATAATTGTAAGCCTCTTGGCGTGCTTCCAAAGTTGAAATTGCAGATTCATTAGCATTCAACGCTCCTTTAGCATCAGTAAATGCTGCATATACAGTGCGCTGCAAATCTAAATTTTGTTGTTCTAAAGCAATTTTTGATTTCTCTAAATTAACTTTTGAACGTTCCACATTGTTTTTCGCAGAAAATCCGTTAAAAATAGGAATTGACAATTGTGCTCCAAAAGATTGTCCTTTATTATCACTGAACTGAGTCCAAAAAGGATTTGCTGGTTTTGTACCAATTGTACCACCTGAAATGGTAGTTACATCCGCATATGAAATTCTAGTATTAAATCCATAAAAACCTTGAATAGTAGGCTGAAAAGCGCCTTTTGCAATAGCGAGATTTTTTTGAGCAATTTCTAGATTTGTTTGGGCAATTTTAAGATCAGTTCGAGATTCTTTTGCCTTTTCAACTATTACAGAAGGTGACTGTGATAAAATTGATACTTCATCTGTAACTGAAATAGCGTCAATTACATCAAAATTTTCAAAACCTTTTATTTGAAGTAACTGTGCTAAACTTAATTTAGAAATTAATAAGGCATTTTCTGCAGCAACTACATTTTGACGATTTAAAGCCAAATTAGCTTTGATGTCTAAAACATCACCTCTTGGAATTGATCCTGCATTAACTAATTCTGTAGAGCGGCTCAATTGTTTTTCATTAATAGCCAATTGCTCTTGTTGAACTTTTAAATTTTCTTTATTAAAAAGCACTTGCAAAAAAGCATTTGCTACATTTAAAGCAATATCCTCTTGCATTTTTTGCAGCTGATATTTGGAGGCAATTAGAGCTAAATTAGCTCTTCGTAAATTATTTTGATTTTGTAAACCTTTGTAAATATCAATTCCAATATTGGCTCCAGTAGAAGTAAATTGAGTTGTTTGATTTCTTAATAAACCTGTGGTTATATCTTGATTTAATCCAATATTCCAAGAATGATTTGTTGTAACATTCATTGAAGGAAGAAAATTACCTAGAGCACTTTTTTTGTCTATAGAAGCTGTCTGAGTATCCAATTCCGATTGTTTGATCGAGATGTTGTTTTCTAAGGCATACTTTACACACTCTTCGAGAGTCCACTGCTTCGATTGTGCTTGAGAAGATAATCCAATTAAAAGGATTATAACCAAACTGATATAACTATTTTTTCTCATATTCTTTGAATGAATGTTCTGTAAAGATACTATACAAATTTACATTTTCTAGTTAAGAATTAAAGCCGAAGCAATAATTATTTTAGCAACTAAAAGCAATTAGACAGCATAGTTCCTGATTTGTTACAAATAGTAGTCAAAATATACTACTTTTAGTATTTTTGTACAAATTCATATCCAATGCAACGCACCTTTAAATTTGTTATATATCTAAGTTTTTTATTAGTAGCGATTAACTGTGCTTCACCTTCTAAAATAAAAAACTTCCAACCAGAACCTGATGATGCGATTCCGTTAGTATATGAAAATAGTCCTTCATATATCCATTTACCCCTATCCATACAATTAAAAGACATTGAAAATAAAACCAATAATTTGCTAAATGGTTTAATTTATGAAGATACAATCATCGAAGATGACAATATTGAAATTAAAATTTGGAAAGTCGCTCCGATTCAATTTTACAACAATACAAGTCGAATTGATAATGGTAAACTAAAAACAACTTTACCTCTTAAAGTAGCAATAAAATACCGTATTGGAACAGAAAAGTTGGGATTAAAATTGTACAATATAAAGGAATTCAATCTTAACGGAGTTGTCACCTTAGTTAGCGAAGTAGATTTATTAAATTGGAAATTGACAACAAAAACTAAATTGGAAGCAATTGAATGGAACGAAAGCCCTACCATGAAACTATTGGGCAAAAATGTACCGGTAACTTATCTTTTTACCTCAAGTCTTCCTCTTTTCAAATCTAAAATCGAAAAAAAAATCGACGAAGCTATTTCCAAAACTATTGATTTCAAGCCTCATATTTTGTCAACTCTTGAAAAAATAAGTAAACCATTCCAAATGAGTCAGGAATACCAAAGTTGGCTTAGAATAAACCCAATCGAAATTTATAGTACCAATGCACGATTAAATGGCGAATCTATTCAATTAAACATGGGGCTAAAATGCACTATAGAAACTTTAGTTGGCAACAAACCTGAGCCAAAATTTAATCCCAATTCTATTACTTTAAAAGCTGTTACTACTATGCCAAATGCTTTGACAGCTAACATTGTAGCTGTGTCAAATTACACAGATGCCTCTTCCATTATTACAAAAAACTTTGCTGGACAAGAATTTGTTTCTGGAAAAAAGAAAATAAAAGTGCAAAATGTAACTATTTGGCATAAAAAAGGAAAAATAATTATTAGCCTAGATATTATAGGAAGTGTTAATGGTACTGTCTATTTGACTGGAATCCCACAATTCAACGAAACCTCTAAAGAGATATATTTTGACCAGATGGATTATGCACTAGAAACCAAAAACAAACTGCTTCAAACAGCAAATTGGTTAGCCCAAGGAATTATTCTTAAAAAAATTCAAATGAATTGTAGGTATTCTATTCGTCAGAATTTAGATGAAGGAAAGAAAAATATTGAAGCGTATTTAACTAATTTTTCCCCAATGCCTGGTGTTTATATTAATGGAAAAGTAGGCAATCTACAATTCAAAAAAATACAACTAACAAACCAAGCGATGCTAGCGTTTTTAAGTATAGATGGGAATGCAAATATTTCAATTAACGGTATAAAGTAAACCTACTTTTTTTTCATTCGATATATAGCATACCCTATTCCTCCAACCAATAAATAAGGAATGACCATCAAATAAACAATTCCATCATTTACAGCTTCAGCTTTTGTTTTATTGCCTTCGCTTGCTAATGAAGCTCTACACATCGCACATTGTGCATAGGAAGTAGTGCCAAAAATAAAAAAGATGACTAAAGCAAGACAGAAATTGGAAATCCAACTAAATTTTCTTTTTGGTAGCTTTTGAAATGGATTAATGTACATAGTAAGGAGCGATCATTATGTATACAATTACACCAGTTACTGCTACATACAACCAAATAGGAAAAGTGATTTTTGCAATTTTTTTATGCTGGTCAAATTTAGCAGCCAAAGCACGCACATAGCTAATTAAAACTAAAGGGATTACAGCAATCGACAAAATAATATGTGATATCAAGAACCCAAAATAAACTAATCGTATAGTCCCGTCACCTCCAAATTTAGTAGAGTCTGAAGTCATATGATAGGCAACATACATCACTAAAAAAGCTAATGATAATGCAATTGCAAAAGTCATCAAGCGTTCATGAAGTTTTCTATTTCCTTTTTTTATAGCTATTACAGCTGCTATAAGAACTACGGCAGTTATACCATTAATTGTCGCATAAATAGGAGGTAAAAAAGAAAGTGGTTCCACATCGTACCCCAAATCTTTTAATTTTACATTAAATAAAATAGCCACTACAACGGGTATCACAATAGAAACTATTGCAATTAAAACATTGTATTTTTTATCAATTGTTGTTGTATTATCTTTCATAATTATTCGTTTAATAATAGTTTAATATCTTCCTGAATTTCTTTAACTCCTTTTGCCTCGAGACCATCGTAATATAAAATAGGATTTCCATATTGATCTTTGCGACAACGAATAGATCCATTTTTATCAATCAAAGCAAATAGTCCAGAATGTTCAAATCCACCACTTACTTTGCTATTTTCTCCAGCGTACAAATTAAATCCTTTGTTGGCTAAATTAAAAATATAATCTTTATCTCCAGTTAAGAAATGCCAATTGGATGACTTAACTCCTAAAACAGCAGCATGTTCTTTCAATACTTTTGGAGAATCTGTTTCAGGATCAATACTAATTGAAGCAATACCGAAATTAGGATTGCCGAAAAATTGATTTTCAATAACTAGCATACTTTGATTCATCTTTGGACAAATTGTTGGACAACTAGTAAAGAAAAACTCAATAACAAAGACCTTCCCTTTGAAAGAATCATTTGTAATCTTCAAATTATTCTGATTTGTTAATTCAAATGTTGGACAAGGACCAATTTTCACTAAACTTTCATTTTCAGAATCACTATTTTGAATTTTATCCAAGCGATCAGCTGAAGTTACAGCCCCTTTTTGAACACGATCAACAATAGTTGGAATAACTAAAATTCCAAAAACTAAAATAATAAATGAGATTCCTATGTATGATTTATTTTTCATGCTACTGCAATTAAATTTTTCTTGAGGCATTGTTATTTTTCTTAAGTGCTGCACGGTATTCGTACAAAATCACTTTAAAATCATCTAACATTTCATTACTTAATTCTGATGGATGAAACGTATCGTAACCCTCTTTGTAGTCATTACGATCTTTTCTTCCTCTAAGATTTCTTTCTTTATCAAGAATATAGATCATAGATGTTCCTAAATTAGCATCTAGTTTATCTACTAAATGTAATTGTTTATGGTAAGCTGCAATTGCTTCAGGAGTAGTAAATACAAATTGCCATTGCTCCACTTCAGTATAGGTCCCCAATGCTTTAACAATTCGTTCTGCATCTTTTTCAGTCCCGATAGGACACAAATAAACAAACTGTAGATCTTTAAACCCATGGTATCGTTGATACACTTTCTGATTCAAATTATATATGTTACCTCTATTTTTCAATAGTTCAGTTCCCCCAAAACCAAGAACAGTTACTTTGCCGTCCAGACTTACTTTCTTTCCACCAAGTGATTCCCAAATACCAAAATCAGCAGTTTTAGGCGTTATAATTGGTAATTTGGTATAACTATTAACACCTGAAGCGAAGAAAAGATACGCAACAATAGGTAAAATAAAGAGCACAAATAAAACTATATTTTTTTTCATTAGTTTCAATCAGATTAATAAAGTACAAAAATAAAAAAAGGCACGCAAAGCGTACCTCTTTTATTGAATTAATATCGTG
>ERZ650308.1391-NODE-1391-length-12565-cov-35.962670_pt1 | contig 12565 bp, 15 predicted proteins | sample MGYA00376244_ERZ650308 | MGnify/ENA primary metagenome ERZ650308 (study PRJEB26733, sample SAMN07839295) | wastewater metagenome | biome: small river; feature: stream; material: water | place: USA: North Carolina | collected 2016-04-26 ...
CATGCCTGCACGAGGCTCGAGAACTGCGCGCGCATCTGGCGCCAGTGCGACATGGTGCCGGGCGTCGGCGATGCGTTCCACTCGACCGTGCACGTCATCGGAAACGCGGTCGTGGCCGCGCCATTCGCGAGCGTCGCCGTGGTGGTGTACGCAGCCGACCCGAGCGCTTCCGTGAGCCATGCCACGACGCTGCCCTGCGTGATGCGATGGCCCACGCCGGTCGCCCCGAGCACCGCGATGGTGGCTTGCGTCGCCGCAGCCAGCGTCACGTTGACAGCTGCCTCCGCGTCCGTGCGGTCGTCGTCCTGGTACATCAAGCTGGCGTCCTCGCCAACGAGTAGCATGTCGCCATCATGCTCCACCGCTCCGCGCCAGTCGACGCCCGTGAGAGGCTGCCAGCGCACCCACGCGCCCGTCTTGCCCTCGTAGACGTAGACGTACTCCGCAGATGCGCTCGAGCCTGACGAGGTGCTGCTGGGGACGCCCACAAGCACGCACTCCTGGTTGATGCATCCCGTGATGAAGCAGCCGCCCGGAGGCGCCGAGACGCCTAGCGTGATGATGTTGTCTTGGCTGTCTTGGAGCGCCACGCCAATCGATGGCTCGCTCATGCGCTGCGCGCCGGCCTCGCTGATGGCCACGACGCCGTTGGACGTCCATGCCCACACCTGGTTGTCGAACACGTCAGCCGCTCGGCGGTGGATGAGCCGCAGCGAGCGGTCGAATTCCTCTATGCGCAGTGTCTCTGGGCTTTCGCCCGTGATGCGCCATACGCCGTCAGCCTTGAGCACGAAGAGGCTATCGCGCGTCGGCACCATCCGCAGCACTGGCTCACGCCATGCACCGATGTCCTGAAAGTTGAGGCGCGGCACCGCTTCGGGCTGTAGCGTCTTGCTCCACATGACACGCGAGCGGTCCGCATCCGCAGCCGATGACGTTACGGCACTCACCCCGTACAAACCGACAAGCGTTCCGTTGGTGATACGTGGCTGATACGAGATCGAGAACGATGCATTGGACTGCCACAGCAGCGTGTAGGGGTCCTCGTCGTTTGAACTGACCTCAAGTCGCACGTCAGTGTGCGCTGCGACAAGCGCGACGAGGTCCGACCGCGAGCCGAACTGCCTGTTAGGCGTGTCGCTCAGGACACCGTTGATGAACTCCTCACCGTCGACCGTGAGCACGTCATGCACGTACAGGATCGGGATCGCACCACTCGCAAGCGCGTTCTTGTCTAGCGTAATTGTGTCAGTGCCAAGCGCACCACCGGTTGATACTGCGATGATGCGCGCATCCGCCGGGATGATGGTCCCAGCTGTGCCGACGATGCCGTCTTGCGACACGTAGCAGCCGGTCAAGTAGTCGTTGGCGATGAAGCTCGTCAGGAACTGGATCACTGGACTGCCAATGGTGGCCGTGCCTAGTAACTGCTCGTACTCGCTGCCGATGGCCATGACGCTGTGGGCGCTCGGCCCGTCGCCCGTGGTGCCCTCTAGGATCTGGCTGTACTCGGGCAGCAGGTCGCCATAGAACGACATGCCCTTGAACGCCGCCATGCATTTCGCTCGCCGTGGCGCGTAGGACGCCTGCGCGATGCCCTCCTGCGTCTCGTTCGTATAGAGGCTTGCCCCGTTCAGGTACGGGTTGATGGTGAGGGACAGCGTTGGATCGCCCGCGCCAAGTATCCATTGCTGGTTCGTAAGCTCGATGTCATACACCAGCCGCATCTCGTCGCCGGTCGGCGTCGCGACCACCACAGGCTCTGTCGCGTACACCTGCAGGCGCATACCAGGCAGCAGCCCGTACTGGTTGCACCTGATGGTCAGCTCCGCGCCGGTGCCGATGAACACGGCAGCAGCCGATGGCGCACCAACAAGCAATTGCCCATTCACCGTCTGGACGATGACCGTACGCATGGCGAAATGGTGAGTCGTCGCGCCGGTTGCCACTCCTAGCGGCGGTGGGCCAACGGGCATCCCAGCGTAGACGCATGTGTCGTCAGACGGGTCTGCGACTCGCACAACGCCGCCGTCTGTGATGACGTAGAAGTTGCGCCCCATCTGCTCGGCGTAGGACGTGTCACTGCTCATCACGAGCGACGTCGTCGAATAGGACACCGCAGGCGGTCCGCCCGTGTAGGTCATGCCGGTGATGCGGCGGATCTCCACAGATGGAGACTCGTCACGCCACAGCTTGGTGTTGAATACGCCGTATGCCTCGCCACTCCATGAGAATGCTTGCCAGCCCGCCCCACTCGGCCCGGTCAGCGACGTAATCGGGAAGCCGGGGCGCGGCTCGATCGTGTTCTGGCGCTTGATGCGGACGTTGAGCGCCTCGCGCAACGAGCCAGCCGGTGCCGTGAGCTCGTTTGGATCCAGGTACAGCCCGGATACCTCGAGGCGGATGTCATCCATCAGCGCCAGCCCCATCCGCCGCCGCGACCACTGCGCAGCGTGCTGAAGCGGTCCACGATGACTTGCTTGTTGCCCTCCACGCGAGGGGCGAGAAGGGTCATGATGTTGGCGCTCTCGCGGTCGTAGAGGCCATAGGCCAGCGCCGCCGCGTCTCGATCGCCGATGACTTCGCACACACGCGCCGTGAGAGCCGAGACCAGCAGCGGCCAGCACTCGCGCGGCAGGTCGACCACGCTGGTCTTGTGCGCGTAGGCGATGCCGTAGAGCGCGCCCGCCGTCATTCCGAGCGTCGCGACCTGGTAGATCGTGGCGACGTCGCCCGTGACGTTCGTCACCGAAGCACTCATGGCCTGAATGCCGAATGGAGGCTTCTGGTAGTAGATGTCCGCCGTGAACCCGAAGGTGAGGCTAGACCACGCGGCTGGGAAGTCGGAGAGGAAGCAGTCACTGTCGCCTCCGCCAGCCCATTGAACGGTGCCGGTCTCGCTGTTCGGGACAAGCTCTGAATGGCTGCGGTGGTAGTACATCCGCAGCGTGCAATCGGGGTACGTGGGCGTCGGAACCAGCACCACGTCAGGGCCGCGCATGTAGAAGCGCACAGCATCCCAGCCGCCGCCGTAGATCTGCGCGGGGCCTGCGTCCTCGAGGTGCATCTGCGGCACTGGCCACTCGCGCCCGCTCGAGTCGAGGATGGTTACCTCACGAAGCCCCGACGTCTGCGCGCGCTCGGGCACGCGGTAGGCGCCCGTGCCGTTGACGATGGGGACATCATGGATGCTCACGAAGTAGTCGCCTCGCGATCGCCGGACGAGCGGAACCAGACGCAGCGAGATCTCTTCGTTCGCAAGCGTCAGGATGTCCGCGTCCGTCATGGCGCCGTCGCCCGCCGAAGCGGGAAGCTGGGCGCGCACGCGGACGGCAGCGACTAGATCGTCTGCCGTCCAGGTCATGCGTCAGTACCCGCCCTTGGGCTTCATGCCGCTCTTGCGCTTGCCCATGACCTGCGAGTCGTCTTCGTCGGCGTCCATCGCAGCCATGCGCGCCGTCCGGTCATCCGGCTGCGCCAGCAGGTCACGAAGAGGCTGCGTGCCCGCCCGCGTCATGCTGGTCGCCGAGTCTCGAGCCGCGTCACGCACGCGGCCACCCGCTGCGCTCGTCGGCCCGCGTCCATCCACGTCAGGGCGGTCGGTGGCGCCGATGCCCTGATAGATGTCGTCTTGCATCCGCCTCGCCGCCCGTAGGCGTGCCTCACGTTCTTGGGGCGTCATGGCGGTACTCCTCAGCTGGCGGTGTTGGTGATGCCGGTGATCTTGCAGGCGCTCGCGGGCTTGCTGTTGATCAGCGACTGGTCCCAGTAGCAGCGGAGGCTGACGCCCGCGTTGCTCGGGAGCTCGCTGAAGAAGTTCGGTTGCTGACCCGGGGGCGAGCCCGGGAGGCCGAAGGTCACGTCGGACGAGCCGATGCGCTTCCACGTGCGCGGGTCGATGAGGAAGGCCTCACCGGCCTTGACCATGGGATGCGGGCAGATCTTGATCGAGCCGTTCGGGCCGTAGTACGTGATGTTCCCATCCTCGCCCTCGGTGCCCTGGTCGATCCCGCCCTTGACGCTGCTGGTGACGCGCTTGAGCGCCGCGAGGTCGCTGTTCAGGTCGGACCACGTGAAGGTGGACACGAACGCGGTGAGGTCGCGCATGCCGCCTTTGGTGGTGACCTTCGCGGCAGCGGCGGTGATCTTGGCCATGGTGAGCGCCACGCCGCCGGCAGCGTAGGTGCTCGACTTCCAGAGCCCGTAGGTGGCCGCATCGATGCCGAAGAGGCTGCCGGTGTTCGTGGTGATGGTGTCGATCCCGGCGAACCACTTGCCGTAGGCGCCATACGGGATCAACACGTCGTTCGCGGTGAGGGCCGCGATGTCCGTCGCCTCACCCGTCACCGTGATCGTGCGGGTGTCGGTGTTGACGTTGGTGACCGTGTAGGCCGCCGTCGCGCTGGAGTCGTTCTCCTTGGTGCTGCCGTTGTACCCGTCCAGCAGCGCGCCCTCCATCTGCACCCAGAGGCCAGGCGCCCACGTCGCAGCGCTGATGATGACCACAGCCGTGGTGGCGTTCGGGTAGGTGACGCTGGCCACCGTGCCGATGTCGCCACCGCCGTACAGCAGCGCCATCTCACGAGCGAAGGCCGCAGCCGTCGCCATGTTGGTGACGGTCTCGTCGAACGCGGATTCGAAGGCCTCGATGCTGGACGTCGCCTTGCTGATCGCGCCGTACGAGAGGTACTCCGTGAGCACGAACTCCGTACCGGTGAGCGTCGCGTTCTTGAGCACGCCGGACACGGGCGAGTTGAGCGCGAAGGCGGTGCCGTAGTCGGATCCGCCGGCCCACGTGATGCCCATCGAACGCCGGAGGCGCACGGGGAACTGGTAGTTGAGGCCGGTCTTCTCACCGGTCTTGAAGGGGATCACCTTCGCGGCCTTGGCGAAGGCGGGAACGAGGTTCTCCATCTTGTCGGCGTACCGGACCTTGAAGAACCCATCGAGTGCTGACGTATCTACTGCCATTTGCAATGCTCCGAAACTGTGCGCTCGCGCGCGTGGTGTTCCGGGGTTCCGCTTGCTGGTGGCAGGATCGAGCGCCCGTTAGGGTGGCTCGGTCGTGGTCAGGTCTCACCCACGTGTGTGTGCCCTATGAATGGCATAGGGTCATGGCTGCTGTCAAGTGCGTGGTCACATGTGGACGGAATAGAGTCGCCCCGGCAGCCTGGAGAGGGGAGGGCAGGCGACCGGGGCGACGCATGCGGGGGCTACCCGCTCTGCGTGCTCAGCCTATCACGAGTCGAAGAGCGCTTTCAAGGCGTCGCCGTCCTCGGGGTCCACGCTCATCCGCTTGACGGGCGCGGGAGGCGCGGCCTTGGCAGGCGCGGCCCGCTGGCGCTTCTGTTCCGTGGACACGCGCTGGGCCTCGCCACGACGCAGGTTGTCCGCTGCGGGGGCGTCACCCATGAGCCGGCGCAGCGCATCAGGCGGCAGGCGTCGGGCAGCCGCGCGCATGTCCTCCATGACGAGCGCCACCGCCTCCGCCGTGGTCAGGTCGTGACCCGCTTGCAGCGCCGAGCTGATCTCCGCAGCAACCTTGCCGATGATGGTCGGGTTCGGCGGCAGGCCCACGGCGCTCAGCTCGGAGCGCACCTCCTGCTGATAGCGTTGGAGGTGCTTCTCGGTCTCAGCCTCGAGCGAGACCTCCCCGCGCTGCTGGTCCCACTCGGCCCGCTCACGCCGCAGCCGCTCACGCTCGCGCTCCACCTCGCGCATCCCGCGCTTGTCGGCGGGCATGTCCAGTTCTTCCAACTTGGCGCGCAGGTGCTGCTCGGCCACACTGGTGAAGTCCACGCCCAACTTGCCGAAGAGGTGTTCGATGGTGCCCACGTCGCCCGCGCGCAGCTTGCCCACGAAGCCTTGCACGCTGCGCTTGAGCTCGGCGGCTTCCTGGAACCGCTTCTGCGATGCCCGGTTCTTGCCGTAGCCAGCTTTCAACTCGTCCAGCGTGAGCTCCACCTCTTCGCCGTCGATCGTCAGCGTGTGGTACTCGGCCGCTGGCTGCTCTTCGCCATCGCCTTCCTGCTCATCGCCGCCAGCCTCTTGCAAGCGCTCGTCGGTATCCGCGTTGGCGCCCTCCTGTGCCGCAAGGGCCGTGCTCGATGGTGCTGCTGGTGTGGCATCTCCTCCACTCAAGTCCGCTGTGTCACTCATGCTGTCGCTCCTCCGAACTGCGCCGCCGCCTCAGCGACGCTAGGGTCTGTGCCGGGTGGCAGGTTGGGCATGTTCGGCATGTTCACCGCCTGGACGTCGGCCGGCTGCTGGCTCATGTCGATCCCCATCTGCGGGTTCGCCATGCCGCCCATGTCGGGCATCCCAGGCATGCCGCCCATCGGTGCGCCCATCGGCATCGGAGGCGGCATAGCGGGCGCTGGAGCGGCCTGCTGGCCCGTCGCAGCAAGCAGCACGGGGTCTGCGCTCACCCACAGATTGCTGTGCTCTTGGATGTGGGCGAGGACGTTGGCCGCCAGCACGTTGTCCATGCGCACGCTCGGATCGTCCAGCACCGAGAGATGCTCTTGGATGTGGTGCGCGTGCATGTCCGTGACCAGTGCGCGCACGGCGTCCACGTTGCCCTCGAGCAACGCCTCATTCTCGCGCACGATGTTCAAGCGCTGGCTCTGCGGGCGCTGCGTGAGGGGCTCGAGCCTGCCGGTGCTCATGACCGCCATGTACTGATCGAAGGTCATCGGCGTGGACGTGTTGAGGCTCGCCTCGAACCACTTGTCGGCCAGTTCCTTCCGGCCCGCCGAAGTCCGCAGCACGGGCGAGCCGAGCTCCACGACGACGCGTTGAATGTCCTTGATGCTGTCGCCGCTGAACTCGATGAGCATGGACCGCTCAGCCTTGCCCGTGATCTCGGCCATCCGCTTCGTCTTGGCGAACGTCTTGAGCCGACTCAGCACCATCGTCCCCATCTTCTCGAAGAGGTTGGCGTACGCCTTCTGAATGGCCGCGTTGATCTGCACCGCCATCGCATGCACGAGCGCCAGCGCCGACCCGCTCTTGAGCGAGGCTTGAGGCTCACCACGCGCGACGCTGTTGATGCCGCTGATGGCCTCCATGCTGGCGCGCAGCAGGTCGATCAGGGTGTACGACTCGCCTTGCGCCTGGATCAGCTTGAGCACTTGGGGTGGCTCTTCCGACTCGATCAGCGTCATGCCGGCTAGGTCGCTCGCCTTGAAGCCGGACCCCTTCTGCGCCCACAGCGTCTGCCTGCCGAACGCATCGTGGTTGGTCATCACGGTGGACATGGCCGCGTCGAACGCCTCTTGCAGCGCGAGCAGATCGATGGTGCCGCAGTAGCCGAACGCGGTGCCGTCGATCGTGCCGGGCATCATGGCCACGAAGGGGAGCTCTTCGAACGGCAGCGGTCCGTCCATGAGCAGCGCATCGCCGCACACGAGCGCGAAGCGGCCATCCGGGATCGCGTCGGTCTTGCCGTGCCACAGCTCGAGCACGCTCACCATCTCGCCCTGCGCGCGCCTGCGCATGATCTGCGAGCCCGCCTGGTAGTCGAACGCGGTGTCGTACTCCGGCGCTTGGAGGATGCCGTCGCGGTGCTCGGGGTAGCGTGCAGCGAGGTCCCATCGGGGCACGCGGCGATGCGCGATGATCCACTGCATTTCGTCCACGCTCGAGGCTGTCACGTCGCGAGCGATGTCGCGCGGCATGAACACGCGGCTCTCGATGTCACCCTCGTACTCGACAACCGGCTGCGGCTGCTCGCCATCCTCGCTGGGCTCGCCCTCGGTCACGCTCACGGGGTCACCCGCGCGCGCATCCCAGCCGATGTACATCCAGCCTTCCTGGTACCGCAGCGCGTGCCACGTCGCCTCTACAGCCTGCGTCTCGAGCCGCTTCACGGTCAGGTAGTAGTCCAGCATCCCCTCTGCGATCAGCGTCTGAGCCTGGCTCTTGTAGTCGCTGTTCATGCTGCGCGCTGAGTAGCTGGGCCGGCTGCCCGTGGTCAGCACGCCGATGTGGTCCACGAGCGAGCGGTAGTGGTTCGTGCGTAGCAGCACGTTCTCTCCCTGCTCCCCGCCGAACTGCACGCACGCGGCGTTCGTCCAGTCGCCCTCGCGGTCCAGGCCGTAGTACATGCGGTGCGCGTGGCGCTGTAGCCCCGCTAGGCCGCATTCCTCGCTGTACCGCACGTACCGCCGCATCTGGTCGCGGATGGCCGCCACGATGGGCTGCCCTTCGCGCGTGGCCCAGTAGTCCGTTGCCCGCCCGCCGCCGTCGTCCTGATCGCTCATTGCACTGCCTCGTGTGTCTGGGCGTCATCGTCGAGCGCCGTGGTCTCTAGCGTGATGCGGAATCCGTCGCCGTCAGGCGCCAGCGTCACGTCACGATGCCGCTCCATCAGCCCGCGCAGCAGGCCGCCGCCTAGCGTCACCTCGCCACCCGCACGCGCCACGCACGCGCATAGCAGCAGCTGGAGCTCGTTGCGCTGCTTGGTGACGTCGTCCAGCATGGCCAATAGCTCGCGCTTCGTGGGTGCCCCGTTCATCGTGCTCTCCTCAGCGGCTTGGAGATGCTCTCCAGCGCGTGTGCTGTGTCCGTGTCCCGTATCCAGTGCTGATCGTGCCGCAACCCGTAGTTCTTCGGGTATGGGTTCGTGCTGCGGTCAAGGTGCCGCCACATGTAGACCAGTGCTGCCACGCCGTCATAGTGCCCGAAATCGGCCGTTCTTTCAAATGCACTCCGCGAACGGTTCCAGACGCCCCCCTTACAATGGGCAATCAGGTTCTTGCAGCGAGGGTGAACCGCGAGCCGGCCAGAGGCGCACGCTTGCCGCAGAGCGTTGACCGCGCCGTGGAGGTCATCCTTCTTCGGGAGCCGGCAGTCGAGCCCATGCATCCGCGACATGTCGGCCCGCACGATGGCGTCCGCATCGATGACGCGCGTGATGGGCGGCAGGTCTCCCCACAGCTTGCGCTCCTTCTCGAGGATGGCCGGCGCGATGATGCCGCTGTGCTGGCGGTGCCAGACCATCTCGTCCTCGATCACCAGCAGGTCTAGATCCCAGTGGTGGTAGCCGAAGAGCGCAAAGCTCAAGTCCTCGAAGCCGGCATCCAAGGCGACGAGCGTGCGCCTCCACTCGGGCACGGGCACCTCGCGTACCAGCGTCGCCGCGTGGCGGGTGAACTCGGGCACGATAGCTATCGTCTCGTCGACCACCGTCTGCGCCATGTACTCGCGTTGCCAGTCGGTCGTGTCCTCGCCGCCGCACTCGGCCATGAACTCGCGGATCAAGTCGGGCGTGATGTGCGGTGCGTCGTAGATGGTGCGGTGCGCGTAGCGTCCCTCAGCCTCAGCGCGCAGGCAGATGGCCGTGAACTCGTGCGTCGGCGTGCGTGCTGGCGATGACGCGATGAAGAGGCGCCCGCCCGTGGTCATGGTCTGCGGCAGCAGGATGGACGTGACCACGTAGTCCAAATCATCCATGAAGCCGCCCTCGTCCACGATGCCAAGGTCCATGCTGGTACCGCGCAGAGACTCCGCGTTGCCGCTGTCGCAGCCGGCCAGCACGATCTCCGAGCCGTTCGGGAACGTCCACGTCAGCGCCTGAGCGTCGAACTTGGGCCGCAGCCGCTCGGGGCACAGCGCCAGCAGCCTGCGCATGTGCGGCACCACGATACGCCTCGCCATCTTGCCCGTGGGCGCCGCGTACCGGACCGATGCGTTGGGCTTGGACAGCGCGCACTCGAGCGCCAGCAGGCAGCACAGCAGCGACTTGCCCCAGCGGCGAGAGCAGCACAGCACGAACACGCGCCCGGCAGCCGCGTAGTACTGCGCGTGGATCTCACGCTGCGACGAGTGCAGACCGCCGACGCGCCCCAGCGACCCGCGTCGCCAGAGCTCGGCCACGATGGCGTGCCGGGGTCTGCTCACTACCGCCTGCGGCCCAGCGCCGTGGCCGTGTTCAGGTCCTCGACGCCCTTCTCGACGCGCTCTAGCCGCCGCTCCACGCCATGCACGCGCTCGCGGTAGGCGTCCCATGCGGCAGGCTCACGCTCGGCCGCCTTGGTGTCAGCAGCCAGGCGCATCCGCTCGCTCTCGAGACGCAGCCGCATGTCGTGAGCTCCACGGCCTAGCCAGCCGATGACCAGCACTGTCAGGCAGATGATGCCGGCTTCGATCACGCGCTGTGCTCCATGCCCGCGCGCCCCTCGGCCACCCGCTCGATGTCCATGGCAAGCTTCGCGATCACGATGGGCAGCACGTCCGCGTTCTGCTTCACGGTGTACTGCTCCACCACGTCAGGCGGCAGCAGCAGGACGCGAAGATCCCAGCCTTCGCTGGTGCGGTTGACGGCGTACGCGCGCATGGGCGGGCTCGTGTCGCGCTCGGGTTCCGGGTTCGGCTGCGGAGGCGCGGGCATCATGCTGTTGCGCGGATTGTGGTGCTTGCTCATTCGTCCATCTCCTCTAGCTCGGCCTCGAGCTGTGCAGTGCTGATACTAGCCGGAATCGCTGGCTCCGGCGAGTGGGTCACCACGTCCACGGTGCTCTTGGTGCCGTACTCACCAGGGACACGGCGCTCGAGAAGCCATTGGCTCGCCTTCACGTCGCCGTCCAGCGCGGCATCCCAGACCACGCGCTCCAGCTTGCCTAGCCGGTCAGCCTCGACTGCCGCTGCGTCGCGCACCAAGGCGCCTAGCGGGCTCTCAGGGTCCTCCATGCCAGCATCCCGCCACACGCGGGCTGTCTGGTACGTCAGGCCGGCAAGCAGGCAGGCGCGCGGATAGCCCACACCGAGACGCATCGCGGTGATGATCTGGGCGTGGACCTCAGCGTTGTACTTGCGATCTCCGTTGGCCATGCGTTACCGGACGCGCGCGCGCGACCCCTGTTCAGGGAGAATGCTGTCAATCGCCGCTTGCATCTCCGGCGTCACCTCTTCGATCGCCGGGTTGCGCATGCTTGGGAGTCGTGGCTTCGGAGGTGCTCCCGGCTTGACCTTCGCGTAGACCCACTCGCCCGTGTCCAGCATGAGCGTCAGGTCGCCGAACGGCGCGGAGCCCTTGACCTCGTACGGCTCCAACCACTCCCGTTGCCACGCTGCCATGTCGCGCGCGCGCGACCCCTGTTCAGGCTGCCACGCTGGCTCACAGCGGGGGTGCTTGGTGAGGGTGGGGGTCATCGGGACCCCTTCTGAAGCCGGTTCATGGTGGCGATGATGCTGGCGCCGATGGGCTGCTCTACCGTCCCAGCCACGTCACCCTGCTCTGTCTCGGGCATCGGGACCTCCGCTCTGACCCAGTGCCAGGCGACGATGGGGCCGTGGTCGCCGATGTCCTCGCCCACTACGTCGGTGGGGCTCATGTAGATGTGGCCATCGGTCACGCCGATGGACCGGCCGAACGCGCTCCACTTGCCATCCGCCGTCACGCCTACGCGGATGCGTAGGTGGATGGTGGGCTTGACCGCCGCGCGCTCAGCAGCACGCAGGGGGGCGCACTCCATGCACCCGCATGGCGCGATCTCGCCGCCGCTCACGACTCACCCCTGATTGCGTCGCGCCCATCCGCTTCGATGCGGTCGAAGAGCCGGTTCACCCCGTCGATTGCCTCTTGTCGTGTCGTCATCGTGTCTCCTCTCGCGCCGCAGCGCGCTTGATCTTGGCCTTCTTCGGCCGTGGTTCCATCGGGCTCGACGTCACGGTCACCGTGATGCCCTCGGGCCGCTCAGCGGTCGCCCACTCGCGTTCGATGTAGAGCGACCGCACGCACTTGTCGTTCGCCATGAGCACGCCTTGGGCAGCGTCTAGGATGGCCTTCGCGCAGTTGTCCACGTCGCCATGCACAGCGCTGCCGAAGCGGAGCACGATGTCCACCACGACGTCTCCGGGTGGGATGGCCCAGCGGACACGACTCGCCTCCATGGCCATGGCCATGCGCAGCTTGCTCTCGTAGGCGCGCGTCTTGGGGTCCGTGTGGGCTCGGCCGTTGACCACGCGAGGGCGGCCCTTGGGCAGGGGCTTGCAGGCGATGTGGACGCGGATGCGCTGGGTGACGAACTCGGTCACGCATCCCCCCAGGCAGCCAGTAGAGCAGCGGCTAGGGCTTCGCCTTCGGTGGCGAACCGGCCGAGCGCAGCCGCACCGATCCAGCCGTAGAGGCGCCATTCGCCGCCCAGCCAGGTAGCGCACGCGTCCTGTGTACCCGTCGCCTCCCGCAGCATGTGCAGCAGCCATCCCTTGGTGGCGGGGTGGTTGATGTCTAGCGTGTGGTGCTGCGACCAATCCCAGCCCCCCGCGCCGCTGTCACAGCGCACGTCGGGCGCGCCGTCGCCGTAGTCGACGATCTCCGTGGCGATGCCGTAGGACGCTCGCATCCCCGGCTCCCATCGCCACCTCGGGTGCTCTACCAGAGCTCTTGCGTAGTCCATCACATTCCCTCTCCGGCGCATCGCGCCATGAATCGTCGCACCCCTCGCCACAGCCGCAGCAGCAGCGCCCTCTCGTCCACCGTGCGGAGGATCGACGCCCACCAAGGCGCAGGAGGGCAGCAGGTAGCGCACAGGCGGTTCTCGCCCATGCCCTCGTCGAGGCC
>ERZ650308.1393-NODE-1393-length-12558-cov-3.612253_pt1 | contig 12558 bp, 9 predicted proteins | sample MGYA00376244_ERZ650308 | MGnify/ENA primary metagenome ERZ650308 (study PRJEB26733, sample SAMN07839295) | wastewater metagenome | biome: small river; feature: stream; material: water | place: USA: North Carolina | collected 2016-04-26 ...
ATCTTGGTTCCACTTGCGTCTCGCTTTGAGAGTTCTAGATCGAGATCGATTGGCTTGCCGTCGACTGTAGCCACCAGTGCATCGGCTGGGCCAACCCAGGCAAAGTAGAGCTGGTCTTCGTTGCGAATGAACTTCTGGGCACGAACACCACCGGTTGCCCGACCCTTTGCCGGAAACTCTGAAAGCTCACTGACTTTCGCGCTGCCAGGGTCGGTTCCGGCGATTGCGCTCGAGTTGTTTGCTGCAGTAACCACAACTGATTCGGCATCGACAGCATTGAAATAGATTGCCGAAGCATCTTTGGCGAGGTTGATTCCGGCAACTCCAGATGCGCCACGACCCTGAGGGCGAACTGTGTCGACCTTGAATCGGAGCAATTGCGCATCGTTGGTTACAAAGATGAATTCTTGGTTGTCGTTGGCGTTGCAGGCACCAACGAGTTCATCGCCGGTCTTTAGCGAAATGATTTCGAAGTCATTCTTCGCAGGCCACTCTGGAGAAACTCGTTTTACGGTTCCAAACTTTGTTCCGATGGCAAGCTCTGCTGTCTCGTTGAGTTCGAAGGCGTGCAGCAAGCGTTCCTTTTTGGCAAGACCCAAGAAGTCGTTTGCCTTTGCTCCGCTGGCTAGGTCTGTTGGGTCGGCGACGGCAGGAATATCGGCAACGTGAACACGCACGATTCGACCAGCACTGGTTACGAAGCCAATGTCGCTTCTGGTTGAAGTCTTGATGCGGTTGGCAACGGCGTCGTGACGCTTGCGCTTCGAGCCAACGACAACAGAAAGTTCATCAGTGTCAATGCGCGAAATCATTCCGCTGGTGGTCACGCGCACGATGCTTGGGGAGTCGGCCAGCTGCGCATCCATGCCTGCGATCTTTGCGACGGCAACCGGCTTAACTTCTTCGAATTCAGAGATCAGAGTGGTGCGTCGTGCGTCACCATATTTCTCGGCAACTTCTGCGAGTTCGCTCGAAACGACCTCGTGCAGAGCCTCTTTGGTTGCCAAAATGCGTTTTAGCTCTTTGATCTCTTCGAGCAGTTGTTTCTTTTCAGCCTCGAGTTCGATTTGCGAGAACTTGGTTAGGCGGCGAAGGCGTAGCTCAAGAATGTATTCGGCCTGCAACTCCGAGAGATCGAAGACCTGGCGCAGTTTGGTTCGCGCCTCATCTACCTCATCACTAGTGCGAATGACCTGAATTACCTCGTCGATGTTCAAGACCGCGATGAGCAGGCCCTCGATGAGATGCAGGCGCGCCTCTCGCTTGCCGAGTCGGTTCGCGGTGCGACGCTTGGTGACGATGATTCGGTGAGCCAGATAGACATTCAGCATGTCACGAAGACCAAGAGTTGCTGGTCGACCGTCAACCAGGGCAACGTTGTTGATTCCGAATGAATCTTCCATCGGGGTAAAGCGATAAAGCAGATCGAGCACAACCTGAGGGTCAAAGCCGGTCTTCAGTTCAATTACGAGTTTGAGACCATTGGTGCGGTCGGTGAGGTCGGTAACATCGGCGATGCCGAGAAGCTTCTTGGCGTTAACGCCATCTTTGATTTTCTCGATTACCTTTTCTGGCCCAACCAGATATGGAAGCTCAGTGACAACCAGACCAAGCTTGCGTGCCGAGACGCTCTCGACCGAAACGCGTGCGCGGGTCTTGAACGAGCCCTTGCCTGTTTCGTAGGCATCTTTCACGCCATCAAGACCCATGATGATTCCGCCGTTTGGCAGGTCAGGGCCTGGCACAAACTTCATGAGCTGTTTTGTCGTCGCCTCTGGGTTTGCAAGCAAGTGGCGAGCGGCAGCAACTACCTCGCGCAAGTTGTGAGGCGGCATGTTGGTAGCCATTCCTACGGCGATTCCAGATGAACCATTCACCAAAAGGTTCGGAAACGCTGCTGGCAGCACCTCTGGCTCAGTTAGTTGAGCGTCGTAGTTTGGCTTGAAATCGACAACGTCTTCGTCGAGACCCTCGTTCATAAGCAAGGCAGCAGCAGAAAGCCGAGCTTCGGTGTAACGCGCGGCTGCCGGGCCGTCGTCGAGGCTTCCGAAGTTTCCGTGCCCGTCGATTAGCGGCACGCGAAGGGTGAACGGCTGGGCCATGCGCACGAGGGCGTCATAAATTGCACCGTCGCCGTGGGGGTGAAGCTTGCCCATTACTTCGCCGGTCACACGCGCAGATTTCACGTGACCGCGGTCTGGGCGCAAGCCCATTTCACCCATTTGATAAACGATGCGGCGGTGAACCGGCTTTAGGCCATCGCGGGCATCCGGAAGGGCTCGAGCATAAATAACTGAGTAGCTGTACTCCAAGAACGAATCCTGCATCTCCTTGGTGAGGTCGATGTCGAGGATCTTCTCGTTTATGTTCTCTGGGTTGCTCATGTTCTCTGTGTTTTAGCTGCCTGTGGCAGACTTTGCTCAATGACTTCGATGCTACCTGCGATACCGGCAACCTTAGGGAACCTGAAAGATGTGTTTCGCAGTGCCGAACTGTCTGTGCTAGGGCAGCCGAACCCGCTGCAACTCGATCCGGTCAAATCTGCAATCGTCATCATGGTTGACGGGCTCGGTTCCAACAATCTCGCAGAGAATTCATCCGTGGCCCCATTTATGACCGGATGCAAAACCCAGGTCATACACAGTGGGTTTCCGAGCACGACAGTTGTCAGCATCGTCTCGTTTGCTACTGGCAAGCCATCATCAGAAAACGGGATGTTTGGTTACAAGATTTTCGATCGCGAGCTCGCCGAGCCGGTGAACCTTCTGTCTGGTGTCGATAAATATTCAGTGCTCGATTATGCCCAAAGTGCGCCAATTTCTGAAACATCCACTCTCGAAGTCCACGCAGTGACTCTCAGTGAATATGCGGAGTCGGGAATGACTCGCGCAACCATGCACAATGCCACGCATCACTTCGCTGACTCAATCGCTGGTCGTTTGACCATCGCAAATGAGTTAGTACTCCAACCCGGTCGACTCGTTTATGTCTACATACCCGAGCTCGATCAAACGGCTCATAAATTCGGTGTCGCAAGTTCGAACTGGCAAGAGTTACTGAGTGAGCTCGATGAATCCCTAGCCGCTTTCGAAAACCGAGTTCCCTCAGATGTTGGTGTGCTTCTAACCGCCGATCATGGAATTGTCGATGTGCCGACAGAGCGCCACATCTACTTAGACCTGATTTCTGAACTTGATAACCAAGTGCTCGATGTTGGCGGAGATCCGCGAGTGCCTTTCATCTACTTGAAGCCAGGCGCAAAGACCTCGCTTATTCGTGAGGCGATTCAGGACTATTGCTCTGATAGGGCAGTGGTTTTCACGGTTTCCGAAGCAATCGATCACGGGCTCTGGAGTTCGCAACTCTTGCAGCTTTCGCATCTATTGCCAGACCTGATCGTTATGGCGATTAGAGATGTAGCGCTTTATCACCGTGATTTTGCTAGGGCAACGAGCCTGAAGATGATTGGTCAGCACGGAGCATTGAGTCAAACGGAAATCGAGATTCCGCTTGTGCGACTAGGCGCCTTCTAGTCTTCTTCGCTCTTGGTGCCCTGAACGATCTCATCAAAGCTAGGAATCGAAGGGCGAACGTTGCGACGAGTAGGAGCCGGCCTAGGCTCATACTCTGCTGGGTCAACCTGAGGTTCTTCTCCGATTTCGAAGGTTGCCGCCTCAGGCTCCGCTTCAATCTCAACTGCTTCAACAACGATGTCGATTGTTTGAGTTTCAGTTGTTGGCTCTGGCATGTCAGCCTGACGAAGAGAGCGTTCTTCACGCTTCTTCTTGAGTGCGTCAAGCAAATCGGTAGTTTCAGGAATGCTCTGTTCGATGATCTCTGCAACAGTTGTTTGCTCATCGACCACACGCTCTGTCGCGCGACCAATTGGAATAACCGGCTCAACCAACTGTGTGTCTGCCAAAGACTCAGTTAGGTTGGCAGCCGTTTCGTCAATTGACGGTGCCGGTTTTAGTCGAGCGAAGTTCGCATCGCTAATTGAGTTCTGGGTTGAAAGCGTTACCGCCATTTCGTTTTCTGGTGATAGCAGCAGGCGCTTGGCGTCGAACGACCAGGTTGCCTTTGCTGGAGCACCTAAGCGACTGAACGAAACTGTGACTAGCCACTGGTGGTTTTCATCGCGGCTAGCTGACCACTCGAAAGAAGTTACGCCGCTAGCTTCAAGTCGGCTAGCGATAATTTCGCCGAATTCGATATGACTGATGTCGTTGTATCGATCGCCAGCGATAGAAATGCGCACGCTTAGTGCGCTGGCGATTACGTGGGTGAGTTCATCAAGAACTGGTGCGGCAAACTTTTCGATGTAGCCGCGTGGGTCTCCAGATCGAGCGATCAGCTCTTCAACGGTTGCACCAGAACGAATTTCGGCCTGAATCTCGCGTGGGGTCAGGGTTACGTTTGAAGTGGTCTTAGCGCCGGCAGCGCGAATCGCCGAACGAACACTGTCGTCAACCAGCAGGCGATAGCGATCGCCGGTGAGTGATTCGAGCAACAAATAGTCGCCATCGTTGCCGTTCAGCCTTAGCTCAGTCATTGGTTGACTCCTTCTGCGAAAAGTTTGCCACCGCGAGGTCAAGAAACACGGGATTTACTTTGGCGAGTGTTGTTGCTTTTGAAAGAAATATGGCTAAACTCGGCGTGGATTGTTTGCTATTTGAATCATTTGGATGCAAACTATGCACGCTTTACAAGTTCGATTTGAAAGGTAGTCAATGGCCGCCGATTACGATGCACCCAAGAAGACCGACGATGATGCCGAGTCACTGGATGCCATCAAGGAGCGCTCTGCGCCTACTTCAGCCGCTTCGCTCGATGCCGAAGAGGTAAGCATCGATGAAGATCACGACCGTGAGAATCTCATCGATGAAGCTTTGAACGTCATGGTGGTTCCGCCACAGACCGACGAATTCACTTGCTCTGAGTGCTTCATTGTTAAGCACAAGTCGCTATTGGCAAAGAAAAAGGGCAAATACGGCGAAGTTTGCGTCGAGTGCGCTTAGGCCTTTAGGGCCTTCACCAAGTCATCGGCCTGTCTGGTCGAGATCAGAAGGTATGGCGTTGGGTCGCTCTTATCCACTACCTGCACCTTCACTAACCCTGGCAATCCACCTTTGAGTGCTAGAAATGCGCGCGCATCGAGCTGTGAGCCTCGTTCGGCGAATTGATCCTCTGTGGCTATGGCTTCTGCTCTGCCTAGAGCAGACAACGGGATGTCGGCCTTGCCAATCTGAAGTGAATTGTCAGTGACCACGATCTTCTTGGCGACTGCAAATCTGAGCGCAATCGAAATCGCAGTCAGGCCGAGCCCGCCGATGGTGCCGATCAACTGATTGATAGGTGCAAAGACCAGCCAAACTGCCGGTGCGAAAAGCAGATTTGGCAAGAATGAGCTGAAATTTGGAAGTTGCCACTCTTGATACTTCGGCTGATGCGCTGCTGTGTTGGCCATGAACTTAGACTACGCTCTTACTCTGATGACTGACCTACCCGTACTTATCGTGACCGAAGGCGCGCTGCCTGAATATGCGCACCCAGGTGACGCTGGCGCAGATTTGCGCAGCACACAGGCGCTAACCATCGCGCCAGGCGCTAGGGCCACGGTTTCGACTGGCGTCGCTATCGCGCTTCCGGCGGGGTATGTCGGTCTAATTCACCCTCGAAGCGGTTTAGCTGCCAAGCACGGAATCACGGTTCTCAATGCACCAGGCACGGTCGACGCCGCATACCGTGGTGAAATCAAAGTCACACTTCTAAACACAGATCAGTCCAATGCCTTTGAAATTGCGGTTGGCGACAGAATTGCTCAGTTGGTTATTCAGGCCGTTGAGCGAGCACACTTTATTCAAGTAACACAACTGCCAGATTCACACCGCGGCGAAGGTGGCTTTGGCTCTACGGGAGCGAAGTAATGAACGAATCACTCGGCGGGCTTGGCCCATTCGATAGCGAACAACTTCAAGATGTTCGTCCTTATATCGACTTCGGTTCAATTCGCATTGAGCCGCAACCAGACTTGCAGCTCAGCGTTGAGGTTGAAGACGGAACCAGCAGGGTAGTGGCAGTGACTCTCGACTATGCAAACTCAAAACTTCAACTTATGGCGTTTGCTGCACCGCGAACCGAAGGCATCTGGTCTGACATTCGCGCCGCCGTTGCCGCCAATATCGTCGCTCAGGGCGGCGAAGTCGAAGAGGGTTATGGCGCTATAGGTGCCGAACTTAATGCGAAACTTCCGCTGGTCGACGATCAGGGTCGCGCTGCCGGTTATCGTCAGGCTCGATTCATTGGTTTCGATGGCCCACGTTGGTGCCTTCGTGCAACAGTCGGAGGCGCTGCGCTAACCGACCCGAAGGCTGCTGCTGATATCAACGATTTGTTTAGAGCAGTAATAGTTCACCGTGGCGACACTCCGTTGCCACCCGGTGAGGCCTTGCCACTGAGTGTGCCAACCGGTTCGGTTCTTCCTCCGGGAATGAAGGCCTAATTGTCTGACCAGCAATCAGATAAGGCAGCTGCAGCCGCCGCTCGTCTCGGCATTCGCAAGGTCGACGGCAAACACGAGTTCGATCACAAGTCGCTCATCGAGTCGATGGGTGGTTTGCAGGGAATTCTTGAGTCGCTCGTTCCCGGTCTAATCTTCGTAACGCTGTTTTCTATTTTCAGAAACGCGACCGCGGCCGTTATTGCATCGGCTGTTTCATCGGTGGTTTTCATCGTGGCTCGAATCATCGCCAAGAAGCCGCTTACTCAAGCAATCAGCGGGCTCGTCGGCATCGGTATCGCCTCATTCTTGGCCTTTCGTCAGGGTGGCGAATCGCGTGACTACTTCATCACCGGGTTCATCACCAACCTCACCTACTTGGTTCCGCTTGTCATTTCGGTTTTGATTCGTTGGCCTCTGATTGGGGTAATCGCTGGTCTGTTGCTCGGTGAGAAGACCACCTGGCGGCGCAACAAACGCGAAATGCGTGTTTTCACAGCAGCAACCCTGATTTGGGTTGGTGTTTTTGCCGCAAGGCTGCTGGTTCAGTGGCCGCTTTACCTCTCAAATAACCTCGCTGCTTTGGGCGTTGCCCGTCTCATCATGGGGCTACCGCTTTATGCGGCTGCGCTTTGGCTTACCTGGTTGATGCTCAGAGGGGTCATTCGACGCCGTTCCTAGTGGTAATTTTGAGATAGCAAAGTGGCTATTGATTGAGGAATAGATGTCAAAGGTAAACAGTTTCGGTTCTGCAGCAGAACTAAAGGTCGGCAGCAAGTCATACAAGATTTTTCGTCTCGATTCTGTAAACGCGTCGACTCTTCCTTATAGCCTCAAGATTCTTCTCGAGAACTTGCTGCGCACCGAAGATGGTGCGAACATCACCGCCGACCACATCAAGGCGCTTGTTGATTGGGTTCCTTCTGCTGAGCCAGACACTGAAATTCAGTTCACTCCTGCTCGCGTGATCATGCAGGACTTCACCGGTGTTCCTTGTGTTGTCGACCTTGCAACAATGCGCGAGGCTGTTGCAGAACTCGGCGGCGACCCAAAGCGCATTAACCCACTTGCACCTGCCGAGATGGTTATCGACCACTCAGTCGTCATTGATGTTGCCGGTTCAGCCGACGCTTTCGAAAAGAACGTTGAATTCGAATATGCGCGCAACGGCGAGCGCTACCAGTTCTTGCGTTGGGGTCAAACCGCATTCGACGACTTCAAGGTGGTTCCTCCTGGCACCGGAATCGTGCACCAGGTAAACATCGAATATCTTGCTCGCACCGTGATGACTCGCGAAGTCAACGGCGAACTTCAGGCTTATCCAGACAGCTGCGTTGGCACCGACTCGCACACCACCATGGTTAATGGTTTGGGTGTTCTCGGATGGGGCGTCGGCGGCATTGAGGCCGAGGCAGCAATGCTAGGTCAGCCAGTTTCAATGTTGATTCCTAAGGTTGTTGGCTTCAAGCTAAACGGTTCGATCGCAACCGGAGTTACCGCAACCGACGTTGTTTTGACGATCACCGAAATGTTGCGCAAGCACGGAGTGGTTGGCAAGTTCGTTGAGTTCTATGGTGCAGGTGTTAGCTCAGTTCCTCTCGCTAACCGCGCAACCATCGGAAACATGAGCCCGGAGTTCGGTTCAACCGCTGCGATGTTCCCAATTGACGAGGTAACCCTCGACTACTTGCGCATCACCGGTCGCTCACAGGAGCAGATTGACCTCGTTGAGGCCTACGCCAAGACTCAGGGACTATGGCACGACCCATCGATTGAGCCACGCTTTAGCGAATATCTGGAGCTCGACCTATCGACAGTTGTTCCTTCAATCGCCGGCCCTAAGCGCCCTCAAGACCGCATCGTATTAAGCAAGGCCAAAGAGTCATTCGAGGCAGCGTTGCCAACCTATGCGCCGGCAATGTCGAACCCGGCTCAGGTTGCTGGCGAAGACTTCGCAATCGATCACGGTCACGTCACAATCGCATCGATCACGTCTTGCACCAACACCTCAAACCCATCGGTCATGCTTGCCGCTGGTTTGTTGGCAAAAAAGGCAGTTGCCAAGGGTCTCAAGGCAAAGCCTTGGGTTAAGACCTCGCTAGCTCCTGGTTCAAAGGTTGTCACCGAGTATTACTCGAAGGCAGGTCTAACCGATTCGCTTGACGCTCTTGGCTTCAACCTCGTTGGTTATGGCTGCACCACTTGCATCGGAAACTCTGGCCCGCTAGACGAGAATATCTCGGCTGCAATCAACAAGAACGACCTAGCGGTTACTGCAGTGCTTTCAGGCAACCGAAACTTCGAGGGTCGCATTAACCCAGACGTGAAGATGAACTACCTTGCTTCACCACCTCTTGTAATTGCTTACTCGCTTGCCGGAACCATGGACTTCGACTTTGACAAAGACGCTCTTGGTCAAGACTCAAATGGCAACGATGTTTTCTTGGCCGACATTTGGCCAACCGCCGACGAGGTTCAAAAGACCATCGACGAGTCGATCAACAGCGACATGTTCACCAGCCAATATGCCGGCGTATTCGAGGGAGACGCACGTTGGAAAGCTCTGCCAACCCCTGAAGGCGCGACCTTCGAGTGGGACGAAAAGTCGACCTACGTTCGCAAGGCCCCTTACTTCGATGGCATGAAGAAGACACCGGATGCAGTGAAAGACATTCACTCAGCTCGTGTTCTTGCCAAGCTTGGCGACTCGGTCACTACCGACCACATCAGCCCAGCCGGTTCGATCAAGGCCGATTCTCCAGCAGGCAAGTACCTCACTGAGCACGGCATTTCGCGAGTTGATTTCAACTCATACGGTTCTCGTCGTGGAAACCACGAAGTAATGATTCGCGGAACCTTCGCAAACATTCGTCTAAAGAACCAGCTTCTCGATGGTGTTGAGGGTGGCTACACTCGCGACTTCACCAAGGTTGATGGCCCACAGTCATTCATCTTCGACGCATCTGCCAACTACCAGGCAGAGTCAACTCTGTTGGTGATTTTGGGTGGCAAGGAATATGGTTCAGGCTCATCACGCGACTGGGCAGCGAAGGGCACCAGCTTGCTTGGTGTTCGTGCGGTCATTACCGAGAGCTTCGAGCGTATTCACCGCAGCAACCTAATCGGCATGGGAGTTCTTCCTCTGCAGTTCCCGGCTGGTCAGACCGCAGACTCGCTCGGCCTAGATGGCACCGAGATCTTCGACATCGTGGGAATCGAAGCGTTGAATTCTGGTTCAACACCTAAGACCGTGCGGGTCACCGCTAAGCCATCTGCCCACTCTGCAGCTGGCAAGGCTGAGATCGCATTCGACGCCGTGGTTCGCATTGACACACCTGGAGAAGCCGATTACTACCGCAACGGTGGAATTCTTCAGTATGTTCTTCGAAGCCTGGTTGCCTAGGAATTGACGGCTAACCACAACGGTTAGAACTAACATGACGATTCTCGACGGCATCAATGGCCCAGAAGACCTAAAGGGTCTATCCGAGCCGCAGTTGCTGACGCTCGCTCAAGACATCCGTGATTACTTGATCTCGTCTGTTTCAAAGACTGGTGGCCACCTTGGTCCTAATCTCGGTGTCGTCGAAACAACAATTGCAGTGCACCGAGTCTTTGATTCGCCTCGCGACAGCATCGTCTTTGACACCGGGCACCAGAGCTATGTTCACAAGTTGCTAACCGGCCGCAAGAACTTTGATTCATTGCGTCAGCGCGATGGCATTGCTGGTTACCCGCAGCGCTCTGAATCAGAGCACGACATCGTCGAGAGTTCACACGCGTCTTCGTCGCTAAGTTGGGCAGATGGAATTGCAAAGGCATATCGACTAACCAAACAGGATGACCGCTATGTGGTTGCTCTAATCGGTGATGGCGCGCTAACCGGAGGCATGGCCTGGGAGGCTCTCAACAACATCTCGGATGACAACGATCGCAAGCTCGTCATCATCGTCAACGACAACGGCAGATCATATGCGCCAACAATTGGTGGTTTCGCGCGCACGCTAAACAACATTCGAACAGAGCAGACCTATCGCAAGCTATATCGACTAAGTCGCAAGTTCTTCGAGCGTTTCGGTGTCGTCGGGCGCATGGCTTTTGCCATCGCACGCGGTGCCGGCAAGGGGCTGCTCGGCTCGGTTACTCCAAAGAGCATGTTTCCGAATCTTGATTTGAAATACATCGGACCAATCGATGGCCACGACTTACCGGCCGTTGAGCAGGCACTGCTACAGGCGAAGAAATATGCCCACCCGGTTATCGTTCACGTGATTACCCAAAAGGGTAAGGGCTATGACCCGGCCGTTATGCATGAGGCAGATCAATTTCACGCTGTCGGTCAGATCAACCCAGAAACCGGAGAGTCGCTCGAAGCAGCATCTTCTTCATGGACAAAGGTCTTTGGCGATGAGTTGGTAAACCTGGCGACCACAAACGAGAAGATCGTTGCAATTACCGGAGCAATGTTGAACCCGGTCGGTCTTGCACCATTTGCCAAGAAGTTTCCTGACCGTGTCTTCGATGTTGGAATCGCAGAGCAGCACGCCGTCACCAGCGCCGCAGGCATGGCGTTTGGCGGACTGCATCCCGTGGTTGCCGTTTATGCAACATTTATGAATCGTGCACTCGATCAGGTGCTGATGGATGTCGCTCTGCACAAAGAGGGCGTGACTTTCGTGCTCGATAGAGCTGGCGTGACCGGGCCAGATGGCGCAAGTCACCATGGTGTGTGGGATCTCGCTATTTTTCAGGTCGTGCCGAACATGCGAATCGCAGCGCCGCGCGACGCCAACTTGCTTCGCGAGCTTCTTGCCGAAGCCGTGAATACAGACCATGCGCCAACGCTGATTCGATTTGGCAAAGGTTCGGTAGACGATAACCTCCAAGCGGTCAAGCGTCTAAGCGACGGGGTAGACGTGCTAAAAGAGAGCGCATCGAAAGACGTCTTGCTCGTGGCGGTAGGTGCCATGGCAAAGGTGGCTCTCGGCGTCGCCGATTTGCTTGCCGCTCAGGGCATTGGCGCAACCGTTATCGACCCACGTTGGGTTATTCCGGTTGCCGATTCAGTGGTCAAGTTGGCAGCAGATCACAGGCTTGTAGTGACCATCGAAGATGGCATTCGTGTCGGCGGCATTGGCACTCGAACTCGCCAGGCCATGCGTGCGGCCGGCGTTGACACAGCGCTCAACGAGCTAGGTCTGCCAGATGAATTCCTAGAGCACGCAACACGTGATCAAATTCTCGATCGCGTTGGTTTGAACGCACAGACAATTGCGAGAGATATTGTTGCGCAGGTTCTAGGAGCTAAGGTTCCATATGCGAGGCCGCTCGAAGAGCAAAGCAAAGCCCAAATCGATTTTTAATCAGCGACTGGCTCTTCAGTTTTAGGTGCGACAAATGTTGCGCTGTTACATATCGATTCAGCAATCAACTTTGCAATCAGTTCGATTTGCCATTTGCGCGAGCCTAGGGCGGCGAGTTCATCTGCAATCTCATCAACAGTTGCCGAATCGCGCTCAACCCAACAAATTTGACGAACGAAGTCCGGTGAAACTAAGTTCTCAGTAGGCAACTGCAGTTTGCTTGAAAGTTCAGCGACGAAGTAGCGAGCACAAATCAATCGCTGGTTTGCCTTTGGCCATTTGCTTGGCCAGTTGCGATGGTTAGGAATTCCGGTTGCTTGCAAACGAAGCGGCGGCAGGTCTCGTGAGTTTCGGCCCTCTTCGATTGCAGCCCACCAGGTGTCGAGGTAGGTTCTCGAAGCGCGACCGGCGAATTGCTTTGCCGCGGCTAACTCTGGTCTAGTGCGGGGAGTGGTCTTTGCCACAAAAGAAATCGAGCTATCTGGAATCAGTCGCCCTGGTGCAACGTCGAGCTTCTGGCCGAGCGTCTCGCGCGCTAGCCAGAGCGAACGCGCAATCGCCAACCCTTGCTGGTTCTTGACCTCGTGAAGCCCCGTGGTGCCGCGCCAGCGGTCGATCTTCTCTGGCTTCGGCTTGAAGCTGAGCAGATGGTCGAACTCCTGCTGTGCCCATTCAAGCTTGTCTGCAGCGGCTAAA
>ERZ650308.1394-NODE-1394-length-12557-cov-4.857303_pt1 | contig 12557 bp, 12 predicted proteins | sample MGYA00376244_ERZ650308 | MGnify/ENA primary metagenome ERZ650308 (study PRJEB26733, sample SAMN07839295) | wastewater metagenome | biome: small river; feature: stream; material: water | place: USA: North Carolina | collected 2016-04-26 ...
AATTCATAGCGTGGACAATTTAAAAAGGTTGTGATTTGACTGGGGCGTACCCACTCAGGTTGTGTAGCCTGTTTGCGACGACTCAGCATTAAACTCTCTGCTTCGTGGCATAGTAAGTTTAACTGGCGGATAGCAAACTTTGTATCATAGTCTGCTCGTTTGTAGTAGTCACTGAGTCCGTTAACTGTGCCTTGCAAATGCTCAAAGCGATTGTGTAACAAATTCATTGCAGGCTGATTGGGACTTAGATCTGCTTGTTGAATAAAGGCAGGAGTGTAGACTTCATCGATGGCATACTCATCGCCAAAGAACTTGTTGATCTGTTCGCAAGCCTTGTTTAGCTCATTGCAGATATATTCTATTGTACGTGCGCTATCAGGGAATCCTAAAAAGCAAAAGTTCTTTTCGAGATAGAGATTACGCTGCACTACATCTTGCAATGCAGTAAACCACAGCTGGCCCATTGGTGTATCGTTGACATCAATGTAGTAGTCCATTGTATCCAACTTGTCTAACGGGTTTTGTAGGGTTACTGTTACTCTATTCATACTTTAATCGAAACATGATTTCTTCTTGTTCATCTGCAAACACTAACTTGGGCCCCCATGCCATATTAGATGGAACAAATATCTCATGCACTTCGTAGTTGCCCGGGTAATCTTCTTTAAGCAATTCAGCTACTCGGTTAAATCCAACGAGAGTTTTTGCATGGATGTGGTACAATTTGTTTAAGCGTTTACGATATCCCAATTGAGTCCCACCATTCTAACACCGCAGGTCTACCTGCAAGTATGTCTCTCATAGTATACTTGTCATTGCGAATTTGTTCAAGTTTTTCGATTCGCTGTTTGCCCTTAATTAGCCCATCTCGATATTCGTTGGGCCATTGTTCAGCAAATGTAGGTCTAGTTTTCAGCTGGACTAAGATATCCTTTAACGGGCCTCCGCTGGGCGCCAATCCGCGTATTGTTTCGTCTACCCATTCCTCTAATAGAGGTCTCGGTAGGGCTAAAGGTGACATAACTATGTCCGGGCTGAAACTAAAAATTACTTTGGCAAGGATGTCGACGTTGAGTTCTTGGGACAACCTTTGCATGGATTCGAGTTCGAACATACCTGGCAAGGTAAGGGTAAAGTCGATTCGCATTTGTCGACGGTGACGTTGGACCGCAATTCCTGCACGGAAGTTTTCAAGCCATCTAGTGTAATCAAGGCCTGTTCTAATGTATTCGCCAATTGGTCCCGTGCCGTCAAGACTTGCACATATTTGCCAATCCCGTATATTAGCAAGGATATCAGTGTACAAGTTAACACCACGATAAGTAGTTCGAGAAAGATTTGTATTATATCGTGCATAGACATTTTGGCCATCTCCTAGTTCTATGATGCGTTGCATATAGCGCCAGTGTTGTTCATACATAAGTGGTTCTCCGCCAACCCAGTAGACTTCTTCAACACGGTGTTCTTCGACGGCTTGACTAAACTCTGCCTCAATTTCTGTATCTTGAAATTGCTCAATTTGTTTTTTGACTTCAGGTTGCATCCAAATATTCTTTGGATTGGACCAATCTATCATGTTATGCTGTCTTTGCTCTGTCTCCCAACTACTACTTAACATGTCACCACACATACGGCATTTGAAATTACACAGATTGGTAAATCTGTAATCCCAACTAACAGGTTTCATTGTAGTGTAGCCTGTTTCGTCCGTTGCATTTATTACAACATTGTAATCATACTTATGGCCAAACATGTGCTCAAAATAGCTGCGGTAAACGGAAGTATTCAACAGTTTATCATTACATACTTCACACTCTGGTAGGGTTTCCCCAGCAATCATGCGACGACGGACCGACCGCATGTGCTCGCTATTCCAGTGTTCTTCCAGAGTTATCGGTATATAACGTCCTGTACCCGCTGAAACGTCGATATACTGTTGAAAATTTTGTGCGGGCTCGCGGCTGGCGCAACACATACGGCGCTCAGATTGCGGGCTTAGATACGTATGCACCCAGGGCGCCATGCACATAGTAGCAGGTTTATTCATAGCCCATTGCCTTTGCAATTTCTGGATGTGTATCAGTAAAGCATTGTTTACGATATGTATCTGTGCGCTGCATTTGGCGCAGGAATTCTGCACCATCGCTGCCCTGCCCATTTTGTATAAACTTAACCACGTTGTCAACTTCTTGTTGATATCGCCCCGGCCATGTTACTGATTGCAGTTTAGCAATAACTAGCTCTTGTGCTGCCGGTGTCATGTATTGTACGCTCATGTGATTTGGGCTATGCAACATGTTGAAGTGAATACTGTTAAACATCTTAGGTGCGGCCCATGTCATTAATTCGTCAATATAGTAGACGTTTTGAATGTTGATTGTAAAGCATAGCTGAGTTGTAATATTCTTTTGCACTCGACGTAACTGATGTGCTGCATCGATTACTTCATTGGCTCGATCCCACTTGGCACCATAACGTTCGTATTCAAAACGATCACCTACGTTGTCAATGCTAAATGCAATGTCCACACGACCAAACTCTTTCCAAAGATCTACTGCGTCTTCGGGCCATTGAGTAGCGTTGGTATTGTAGTGGATGTCGATGTTCTTTGCAAATCCGTTATCTGCTGCATAACGTAATAGGTCAAAATGCTCTTGAATCAACCAAGGCTCGCCGCCAGTAAACTCAAAGTATTTGATGTTGGGCAGCATCTCCCGGAGGTTATCCCAGAATGTTTCTGTCTTACGTGGCCAAGCACCTTTCTTTAACCATGTGTAGGCAATGTGCTGTTTCTTATCTGCACCAGCTGGCATGTAATTCATTTCTTCTTCTGCCCACTTGCTGCTGCTCCAGCTTCCGCAAATGCGGCATTTCAAGTTACAGATATTGCCCAGCTTCAAGTCAATAAACCACAGTTGATCCGGAGTGTCGTTTGCCCAGTCAACTAGAGGATACAATTCCTTTAGTCTAATCTGACTATTGATACGTTTGCTGTTACGTCCAATTTCTTCTTCCTTCCAACAATCGCTGCATGTTGCTGGCTTTTCTCCTGCACGAAACTGTCTACGCAGATTCTGCATGTATTCACTCTTGTAAACTGTGGCCAAGTCTGTTTCATTGAGATCGTACTTGACTCCGTTCTCATCTGTGATTTGCTCTTGTGCAAGACAGCACGGGCGTGTGGTTCCCATTGGGCTAGTTTCAATACTAACCCATGGCAGCATACAAATGGTCTTAGGTAGGTGCATACTGTTTCAATTCATGTAGTTCGGGGAATACGTCAAAGAAGTTTTCCTTGCGCACATTATCAATTAAGTCATTGTTCTTAAAGAACTCAGGCAACTGATCTGTGCTGTCATTGGCCATCATAAAGTTGATGATTCCTTCAAAACCGCTAGTGGCTCTACTTAGTTTGTCCAATGGACGTAGCCAATCCAAGTGGCGCTCAATCTTTGCTCTAGCGCGATCTTTAAGCACCTGCGGCAATACATCAACACGATAACGATGTGGATGTTGTAGAATGTTGATGTTCCAATCCATTGGTCGCACTAAGCCAAGTTCGCTCCAATCTCTGTGAAAGTCTGCAATGTGCAACACGTTCATCATGCTGACTGTGCTGCTAACATAAAAGTCTACGTTGGGGCAAACTTCAATCATGCGCTTGCGGTTGTCCACAGTTTGTTGCCAGTCTTGGCCTTTGCGGATATATTCGCCGCGTTCAAAGCTGCCATCTAAGCTGGCACCAACACTCACACAGTCAAACAGTTTCCACATTTCAAACACGTCGCGACCTTTGAACTTCATTTCGCTGAAGTTGGTGTTATAGATTAGTCGCACATGGAACATCTTGCGCTTGACTAGTTCGTCTAGCACCTTCCAATGTTCTTCCATGATAAGTGGTTCGCCGCCTGCCCAGTAGATTTGCTCAAGGTGTGGAATATGCTCTTGCATCTGCTCCCACATGTCGCCCTTGTCTTTGCCAGCATACATTACTTGTGGATGCTTTGGATCCCATCCTGCTGCTTTTTCATCTCTGTACCAACTACTTGAAAAGATACTACCGCAGGTACGGCAGCTAAAATTACAAAGGTTGCTAAACCGAATATCGTAGTAGCGCAATTTAAAGTCATCATATTGTCCATCCTCTTTTGTGTTGTCAACTAATCCAATGTGGTGCCCAAAGTTCTTGTTTGCGCTTTCCCGCATACTGAACAGTTTGCTATCTTCTTGCTCGTAGCACTTGGTACATTCTTTGCAAGGTTGATTTAAGAGCATACGTTTACGCATGTCTTTCATTGGAGCATCATTCCAAATCTCGCGCATGGTCTGAGTTTTGAGATTACCAATGGGGTGATCTGGTTCGCTTAGACAGCAAGGGTAAGCACGACCATCCGGGAAGGCGTGCATGTGGATCCACGGAATCATGCAGAACTGGTCGCTCTTAATTAGGCGATCAAGTTGGTCTGTGCGTAAGTCTTCTTCTTTGATATAAACCGGCTTACGTGCGCCGTAGTTATAATCTTTGTAGTAGTCGTTTAGGTTATCTGCCATTATAGTGAATTATAGTGAATTATAGTTGATTATACCAAGCTGCTAGCTCAGGGAATGTGTTGCAGAAGTCTTTGCCCCTGCGCTGATCGTACTGTGCAAAGAAGTTTTTAAAGTCCTGTTGTAACACCGATTGCTCTGCTGCACCTGCATGTGGAGTTATCATCACATCAAGGTAATCAATTAGTCGTTTCAGTTGATCAATTTCAAATCCGTGGCACACACCGCCATCTTTGTGTGCCTTGTAGAAGTTGCTGAGATTTGTTCTGTATTGAGTGCGTAGTTCGTCGGGTAGTACCAACGGGCTTTGAAAACTTGGGAATCGTAAAATATTTAGCGAAAAGTTAATCGAGTCTTTACCATACTTACGTTTCCATGCTACTACCATTTCCAGGAAGCTGTCCAAGCTAGTAAGACATAGTGCGTTAATGGTACACATCACATGCAGACCGCGGAACTTGCCACTGGCCAGCAATCGTTCTACGTTGTTAGTCCAGTCTTCAAAGTCGATGCCATCACGTATATACTCTGACTGCAAGCCCATTGATTCGTTACTGGTATACAAGTCAACTTCTACACCGTCAATGGCATCAAGCAAACGATCAATGTCCACTTCAGTGCCTAGGTTGCTGTTAATAGCAAGGCGTGTCTTGCTCTTGCCCTTATTGGTCTTAAACCATTCAATCAGTTTCCAAGTCTCAGCCGACATCAATGGTTCGCCACCAGTAATGCGCAGTTCCTTTAGGGTTCTGTGGAGGTCGCTTTCCCACCATTTATGGAACGCATCCACGTATGGATTATGATCCCCGAACTTATACAGTTGGCTAGCACTATGTATGTGAGTAAAATGATTTCTTCCGTCGCTAACCAATCCGTTATAGGGACCGCTATTTCGAATGTCCTTAACCCAAGTAGAGCTAAAAGCAGGGTTACAGTAACTGCAAGCAAACTGACATGTGCGGTCAAAAGCAATTTCCAAAGTTTGTAAATCAATGTCTGTACTTGCTGGAGTTCTATGTGCATAATCTAAATCCTTATCATCGTATATTACTGTTTTATAAACACGGTCAGATATTGCATCTTTGCCCATGTCTTCGATCTTCCAGCAGTATTCACAACCTGCAGGACGCTCACCTTTTTGCATCTGCTCACGTTCCATTTTCTTCTTCTGGGTGTTGTGCAGTGCTTTAGGATTTGTTTTAAGTTCTTCTACATCAATTGCATGTGGCAAAGGATGATGGCAACTGGTTGTCTGTCCACTACCTAGCCAGATAGTGGCGTTGTACCATTTGGCGCCGCAGAAGCTTTCACTCTTGATGTCAATTACTCTGCGTTTATATTCTAGGTCTGTTTCGTTATTGATTCTGGGCATGGTATCGGCATTCGTCCCAGAACTCTTTCATCTCTGGGAATGTTGTTTTAAAATCGGTTCCGCGTCTTGCATCATGATGATTAAAGAAGCGGTAAAAGTCAGCACGTTGCAGTTTAACATAATCAGGATCAAGAGAGCTACCTTCTTTCATCCATTCAATGTCACGAGCCATACGTTGAATCTCGTAATCCTTAAATCCCTGGAATGGTGCGTCTGCTGTTTCTTTGTTAGCTTCCATCCATTTTAGTACATCTTCCATACGCTTAACATAAACCCAAGGCATGATCTGAATGCTTTGCCAGCTAGGTGTGCGTAGCAAGGGAGTATCAAACCAAACACGTTGATAGGTTGTGCTGTGTCGTTTACGCAGTTCTAGAATCCAATCTAACTGTGCCTGCAGGCCAACAATACTTAAATTATTCATTGTAATAATGAATGTGAGACTGTTACGATGGGGAATATCAGTTAGATACCGCAGCACATTGTTATGAACTCGTGATGCTATCATGCCATGGCGAATGTATTCGGCCTGTTCCATGTCACCACTGTCTAAACTAACGTACTGCATGAAGTGTTCAATTTGTGTGTTACACAAACGTTTTACATAATCAATATACTGATCAAACAATTTAGGCTCTACGCTGAAGTTACTAGTCACATTCAAATGCAGATCAGGCTTGGGCATGGCCAGCACATAGTCAAACACCTTGTAAGTGTTCTTGTCCATGAGTGGCTCGCCACCTGTCATTCGAAAATGTTTAAGTTTAGGGTAGAGTTCAGGCCACCACTCCCAAAATGCATCAACGTATGGATTAGACTCACGAGCGGGTATAGGTCGTCGGTTACCCGTAAAATGAGCAGGGTCATTATGGGGAACACTAGTGGGAAATGCTCCGTGCCTAGCAACTTCGTCAGCCCAACTGCTGCTAAACTGAGGGCTACAATAACTACACTTAAGGTTGCAAGCGTGATTAAAATTGACCTCGACATAACTCGGAATCGGATCGCTATTTTCTCCTGTTCGTATTGTGTCATAGTGTTCTGCTGCCCAAGGCTCCCCTGATCTATAATGTCTGTCGCTTAGTTGTCCGTGTGCTTCAATGTTCCAGCAGTAGCTACACTCGCTGGGCTTTTCATTCTTTAACATGATCACACGTTGTTGCTTCTTGTGCTCTGTGTTGTGCAATGCACCAGGATTGAGCTTGATTGCTTCTGGATCAATCTTGTGTAATGGAGGATGGTAGCAACTGTTGTTTAATCCGGTTGGCAGGTGCAGGCTCACTTGTTGCCATTTAGCCAAGCAGAGTGCAGGGCCTAACTTGGCCTTCATCTCATCTGCTGCACTCATAAAGTCACTCTTACCTGTTGTCATATGAAAATTTCTCTAACATGTTTTTAACCAATGCCAAGTCGGTTACTATCTCTTGTGGCTTCACTGGATATTGATTCTTTTTAAACTTTGTTGGCTTGTGCGACTGTGCCATATCTTCGTAGTAGACAATTTGATTTGCAGTAAATGCAAAGTCCATATATTGTTCTACAAGGAATTGTTCAATGTCGTCGACGGTTGATGCCCAAGGTAGCAAGTCTTTGTAGTCATTCCACTGTGGAGAATGTTTGCTTATGCTAGACTGCGCTTGTGTCCTAAACACGCACCAACTTAGATACTGTGCTACTTTGTCTCTGCGGCGTAGATTAACAATCATGTAGTTTTGCTGCCAGCTGGTGTCTACTGCTAACTTTACTTTAGCCCAATTCTGCACGATGCTGCAATATACATGCTTGCCAGGTATGTCGGGTAACTCAGTAACTTCTCCTAGCATGACCTTGTTGGCAAACTGGGACTCGTTGTAAAGCATATCACAAGTCATGTGACTGCCGCTGCGAGCTGTGCCAATGACTACTGTGCCGTTTATTCTCTGCACATGATGCCTCGGTTTTTAAACTGGCTATTGTAGTGATGCTTGAAAAATTTGCTTTGTCCTGCATCCATGTTGACAATGGGCAAGTCCAGGCATCTCGTCAATTCGTCTGAGAATGTGTTTACAAAGTCATTAACATCGAATCTGTGTACAATGTTATCCCAATAGTGTTTTAACTTTTGGAAGTCTTGGACTTCTGTGTAGTCCCAGTCTGAGAGCATGGTGTTGTAAGTACCGTGGCGGGCGCCTGCCATTGCCCACAGTCCATTTTCCACATCTGATCCGACGTTGTGCCAGATAGATAAGTTGTCAAGGTTTCTCCTAACAACACTATTCTTGAAATCAGATAGACTTGGTTTACGTCCACGGTCCAAACACATTTTAACGCCTTCCCTAAATCCTGCACGCCACGCCTGGAACGCTGTGGCATTCGGATACGTGGTACTATAGCAGTCGGCCATAGCCCAGTATTGTGGATGGAAACAGAATTCGACTTGCGTCTCATGACTACCGTCAGTGGCTTCGTGTGTGCGCATAGATTCGACAAAGCTCCTAGTCCAGCACGAAATCCCACCATTGCCATATTGTAATCCATTTATAATATTCCTCGCCTTCCATCTAAAAACACAATCACGATTAGTATCATCAATACTAAGTTGCTGGTTAAAGAAAGCAGGATCGGGGAGGTTGTCTCCGTCAATAAGAATAAAGCGGTCCGTGTCGCTAGCTCTTGCGGCGGCTTTGTGCGCGGCATCCGATCCGCTAACTCCATCCACCCGTCTCGCCCAAGGAACGATATTCTGTATCTGAATCCAGAACTCTTCTTTTTTAGGTTCATCATATGTTAGGAAGATGCAGTCTAAATCTGCAACGTCAATTATTTCTGTCATAGTATTCAATGTCTGCGTATTCTTCGTCTTGTTCTAATAGCAATGCAGGATGATCCTTAACTACTGCGTATCCAGTTGATGCTTTGCGTAACTGCAACCACATTGTGTTGGCATCGATTGTAATTAGCTGCCCGTTTACCACTTTTAAGTTATGCACTGTTGCTCTGTCGTACACAGATTTTGGTATAGTGATATAATTGTCACCTGCACTGTCGCCCATGCCCATATACAGTGCGTTCCCGTGCTCGTCGTAGTATAAACGATACTCAATGGTTTGCGCAACCTCGGGTTCAATCAAACCAAATGCTTTAATTAACTCCGGCAGCTCGTTCATAATCTCTAATCATTTCATCTGTAATAAAGTCTTTGTAATGGTAGTGTACCGGAAATAGTTGTAACACATTGTTAATTCTAATATCAGGTGCATCTACTACTACATTAACTGAACGGTGGAACTCAGTGTCCGACGGCCAACCATTTATGCCGGGCTTCATGTGTACAAAGCCTGTGCCAACTCCTGGTAATGTGGTTAGCTCTCTACCGACAATGTTGGATGCAACTGCATATACAAAGTCTGTGGTGGCTTGCGTTGTGTCTATGCGTTTAAACTCTGTCCCGACTTGCTCCCATATAAGGAATAGTTCTCTCGCAACTTTAAAGAATTCCAATGCTGTTTTGCTATAACGAAAATACATCATTCCGTTATACACATCCGGCAACTCGTTGTCCACAAAGGCCGTTCTATAAGGACTTGTTACTTGGTCGCCATGATAGTTTCTGCATCCCAGTCCCAATACTACATCGCGCATACGATACAAGTCCCAACGCTGTGTCATGTCGCGTGTGACTAGGATGTCTGCTTCCAACTTGATGGTTTCTTTAAAGGGTGTAAGCCAGAATACTTGCCATTCGTTTGCTAGTTTCCAGTCAGTGCCTATTGAATAATCGTGCGTTAATTCTATCACATAGTCAAACACCTTGCGATGTTGTTCTGTTACCTGTGCCATTGTGGCTGCATCTACAATAACTGCATATTTGGCGCCGGGTGTTACTGCTTTAATGCTCAATGCTTGCACATAGGCCATTCGCAGATAGTCAGCTTTGCCGTTTTGGGCAATAGTTAAAAATCCCTGTTGCTCTTTATGCTGCACAATATTGGTCCACAAATGTTTTAAAGTTGTCGCTGAGTAAGTAGCCTTTACTTAGCACATGTAGATTTCCCATCGGAACTACGTAACCCGACTCAGTGTCTTTGACATGCAAGAATGAACCCACATGGTTGATGCTTTGTAATTGTCCTGTAGCAGTTAGCAATGGTTGAGGTAACTGTGTTTGTTTGTTTACATGATATCCGTTAACTAGATAGTCTGCAATCGCAAAGGCATAATCGTTGCGATAGTTAGTTGCCGGAATGTTATACAACATCTTGTAGTAATTGTAATTGCGTTGCACTCGGCCAACTAAATCAAACAGCATCTCAGCTTTTGCTGTTTTGCGAAACAAGATAACAGTGGCCCAAACAAATGGCAAGCTGTACATGCCCATAGTATCCGTGAATTCGTCTTGGCCCAAGTTGATGTTGCGATGCGGAATCAAGTAGTCCCAGTCAGTATCAAAATATGCTAACAAACTTTTATCCAGTACAAGATAATCGGTGTCCATGAGAATAGTTTCGTCATACGGACTAAGCTCGTATGCCATGTAGCGCCCAAAGTTGCGCCATTGCACACGTTGGCCTGCTTCGGTACTGTAACGTGTATTGCCGCCTTGCGATTCGATGCGTACTATGTTGTCAACTTCAAAATCAACTACTTCATCTAATCCCGTTACCAATGTAACAGGCAAGTTGAGATTGTGCTTAATTAAGCGTATGGTGTTGCCAGTTAGCTTAACGTAATCAGTGTCTGCATTGTTAAATGCAAACAGCAACACGCCCTTAGATTTTTCTAATCTTTTTAAGTTCTGCATGTTGTTGATGCCATTCATTCATAACTCGACTGTAATGTTGTTGTGCTTGTATTAAGAATACCTGTCTATCCACTTGAATTGGATTTTCGTAGATGTCTTCGATGTATAACTCGTCAACTGGCCATTCCTTTACAAAAGAAATCAAGCCCGGGGTAATTTTAAATAGGCCGCCGTTGTGCGCAAGATGCAGATCAGTTTGGATACGCTCTCGCAAGATGCGCTTGTTCTTTTGATAGTCAGTGGCTAACCGAATTTGGTCCACAATCGTAGGTATAGTACTCATGATACAATTATAAACTAAAGGGGAAGAAGAGTCAAATTAAAAGCACTCGAAAGTGCTTTTAAGTTTAGGCGATTGTTGGGTTAACAATACCGGAAAGGTTTGTTGTCTCTGGTGGACGAATCGTAATGCTCACTGGGATCGTTAAGTTTAACGAATCGTTAAAGTTACCTTGTGCTGGTGCAGTACCTGCTGGCGAGTATACCGGAATACCAGCTGGGGCAGTGTTTGTGTCTGCTGCTGCGTCACTTAGATCGATCTGGAATGTCATAATGGTACCAACGTCACCGTTGCTGCCTTGCACCCCGTTTGTCTTGATACCAACTGCGATTGAGTTAGAGCCGTAATCTGCTGTACCAGATGCAGAAGTTAAGTTGATCATTGAGTTGTTACTGGTGCTAGCGTTCCAATAACCAATTGCACTATTAGTGAAACCTGCTGTGCCTCCCAAACCGTTGCGCACGTTTGAGTATCCGCCAACAGTGATGCTGCTGAATTTAGTATTCAGTAATGTTGCCCAATCAGCGCCTTTGCTATTACCTGCGGTGTTAGTAACTGTGCCAAATGTAAGGATTAGTTTACCACCTGCGTTAAAGAAATAGCGAGCTTGGTCTGCACTTGCCCAGGATGCAGTTTTAATAATCTGAAATGTTGTTGGTGCAGCCGAGTTCCACACGCTGTTGGTTGCTGTACCTGCAATATCAGTACCGTTTGACGCTGCATTTAAACGGTTGTTAAATGCTGTAGTTATACTCGAGCTTAATGTAGTTAGATATGCAATCGTTGCACCTGCTGTTGGTGAAGCAATACCCGAACCCGACCCACTTTGGTGAGTTAGCATACTGTTCAAACGAGAAATCATCGTTGCCCATTGTGTGGCAGTAACTGTGTCAGTACCACCAGCTACTGCCGGCAAGACTGTGCTTTGTCCATACCCTTTATCGCCCTGCCCTGTTCCCCAGATAGTGTTAATGTTTGCTACTGCATGGTTAACTGACGCACCACCTTGTGCAAAGGTGTTGTAGTCTAATGCGATAATTTGTTGTCCTGATGCGTATGCCATGTTATATTCCGTTTAACTATTAACCTTAACAATAGCTTCGATTACGCCATTGCCGGTTGTGGTTTTGTTCTCTAGTGCTCGTCCAATTACGTTCCATGGAGTGATTTCCTCTTTGGTTCCTGCTCTGGCAAATCCATTGCCTGCGCTCACTAAGCGGTCGCCTTTAGTAATTACCCCAACTACGTTAACTGGCACTCGTCCCGCTAAAGCGATAGCTGGGTGAGTTGCATTAGACCCAGCTGTAGAGTTTAGCAAATAAGCAGCGCCGGTGCTTACAACACCAAACACTGCATCGCTAAGATCATCTTTGGCTACTGTAACTTCTTTGTCGCCACCCAATTCGACTACAGTACCTTTTTCATAAGCTGCATCAGCAGCAAAGCGTTCTGCCAAGTCAGCGTATTGCGCTTGATAAGACTTACCGTACATAACGTTAAACCAAGCTGTACTAGAACCTAGATTATACGTTACGTTAGCCGCAGGTGTCAATGATCCTGTAGATCGGAAGAGCACA
>ERZ650308.1395-NODE-1395-length-12545-cov-32.656685_pt1 | contig 12545 bp, 11 predicted proteins | sample MGYA00376244_ERZ650308 | MGnify/ENA primary metagenome ERZ650308 (study PRJEB26733, sample SAMN07839295) | wastewater metagenome | biome: small river; feature: stream; material: water | place: USA: North Carolina | collected 2016-04-26 ...
TGAAATTTTTCTTTTTCTGAATCCATTAAATTACATTTATTATATCTTCAACCATTTTAGGAGTTAAAGAACTTCCAGAAACTCTTGGAGAGCCGGCAATTGTATCAGAGCCTCCCCATATATCTTCTCCATTAATTGTATCAGATTTATTTAAGTGTTCAAGAATTTTTGGAATATCAAAAGGAATAAAAGTAGACATTTTACCAATACTATATGTATAATTCCCATCATTTCTTTGACGAACACTAACAAAAGCACAAATGCCATCTTGCATCATTTGTGTCCTGGCTTCATACCCATTCTCGATGACCATTTTCCAATCTTTTCCACCGCCAATAATTTCATAAGAAGAGTCAAATTCTATTTTTTCTGTCTGACCAACAACATATTTCATTATTCTATGTTGAACATCGTCTATAACACTTCTGAATTCATTAACATTTTTTCTATCAACACCTCCATGCATTCTAAAAGTAGTATATGGGTAAAACACCCAAGAAACTTCTCTAAGAGCAGGTAAATCAATAGGGAATGGGTATGAACCGGCACAAGTATCCATCATATCTTCAATGTGAACAATCTTATTTAATAATGGATTTAAAACTCCTTCTGCTAAATAAAAATTATTAATAAGAAAAACACTAAGACAAACATCTTGGTCACAATCGTTAACATATAAATGTACGGTATCGTGAATATCAAAGGATTTTATTAATCCTTGTCTTATTGCTAATAAAGTTTGAGCACAAGTTGCCCTGGTCGATAATCTATCAACACCTTCATGATGATTAAAGTTTGCCCAAACCCCTTTTTCATTTTTATGAAAATGAGTTGGACCAACAACATATCCATCTAATGCAATTGAGTTAACTGGTGCGGTTTTAAGAAATTGTTCCCAACTCAATGGAGTTGTTTGCGGTTCTACGTGCAGAATGATATTCATCTGAGAATTGTTTTCTTATTGTTGTCAGTAAATTGTTTATTTCATCAATATTAATTTCAGCAGGTAAATTTGAATTTTGAAACATTATTTTCATCTTTTCAAGATTATTTTCAGCATATTCTTTTAATTCATGTAAAGAAACTTTCCCTTCTCTAATTTTAAGAAGTTCTTTTGCATTTGGTCTTCGAACATTCACTCCTTTCCCAGCAGCCATTTCTTCGCACATCTCAAAAATTCTTTTACAATGCAACATATTTTTACCATCTAAACCTTGACCATGACTTTCAAAATCAGTATATCTATTTACATCTCTTTCGCTTAAGTATGTTTGAAACCTTTTATATTCTTTACAATGCGTAGAATATGCATCTTTATTATAAGTAATAAAAAATGCCATAGTTTCTCCTTTAGGAATAGCACTTAAACGAATTTCATTTGAATCATCCATTTGAATTCCTTTATATCCTTGACTTTTCTCAGCAATAATCATCTCAAGAAATAAAATTCGGTCTATTAAATCTTTTATTAAACTCTCTGCAACATATTGGCTCGAAATTGTTCCTCCACCATTTTCCCAAAAATTAGAATTTGCATCATACATCTTTTGCCAATATTCCTGTGAGATAAGAAAGCTTTGTTTTTGGTTCTTCAAGTCTGTTACAAATTCAGTATCTTCTTTACTTATTGAATAATTCTCAATTTCGTTATTAAAATATTTTAAGATACAAACAAGTTTGGATTTCATTATTCTATCAAGATCAGTGATAATTAGGCTTAAACAATAATTAATATTTTGTTGTCCTTCCTGGTCAAAACAGTCATTACGCCTCTTAACGTAGTCAAGATTAAGTCTCTGAGTTATTGTCAAATCGAGAATTTGTGCATCTAAATTATTTGTTGATAAGAGAATTATTGCGATTAAAATTGTTTTCATTTGGGTCTCGGTTATTACAGCCAAATTATAAATATACGCTTCAAAGTTTCGCTAATCCACCAAATTCTGGGTGTACAGACGCTACTTTTTAGTGTTTATCAAAAATACTGTTTTTTTTATTTCTTCAACTTATCAAACATACTCTTATTAGTTTAATACTTTTTTCAAAAAGTTACTCTTTAGACACCAAAAAATAAGGTCGAAAGAAAACTCCCGACCTTACGTTAAACTAAAAGTATTATTACATTGGATCTAAATCCCAAACAAAATTATCTGAATCAATTAGTTCAATGTTATCTTTTTCATATTTTGAAACAGAAAACACACCAGACTCCCCGAAAGCAATAACTGTGATTTTTTGATCAGCTACTGTATAAGTGAAAGTTGTAGCATCTGTACCAAGCGAATCGGTCATAGTAAATGTTCCGTCTCCTGTCAGTTTTTTATCTTTATTAAATTTAAAGACATAACTTTCACCTGGTCCCAATGATTCACCTCCAATTGTTTTTACTTGCCATTCTCCATCAATTCGTCGGTTAATTTTTGCATCTTTTGAACAAGATGTAATTAATGTTGCTGCAATAGCCAACATCATAATTAGTGCTTTTTTCATGTTAAGTTAATTTATTATTTGAACTAAAATTATGTTATTAATAAGTTGATTTTTAAAATTTAACAATTTTACTTGAATTTTTAGAACTTATACTAGAAATACTTGATAATAACATATTGTATTTTATTTTTTCAATTCTAGTGTATTTTATAAATTCTACCTATTGAAAATCAGCTCATTTAAGTGTAAAAAACTACTTTTTTTATTTGTTTCTAGTTGAGAAATCATTATCTTTGCACCCTCAAAAGTGAGGATACTGCATTTTTTCGCACAACGCAGTTACGTTTAATAATCTTTCAAGATGCGCGAAAAGTCTTGAAATACAAGTAAAAAGCCTTATTACATGGCAAAGCAAATTAACACGCAGGGTTCTGCGGATTTCGATTGGGATGCATTAGCATTAGACGGGTACACATTGGCACAACGTTCTGAAATGTCAGACGTTTACGAAAAAACCCTAACTTCTATCAATGAGAAAGAAGTAATCGAAGGAACTGTTATCGCAGTTTCTAAAAAAGAAGTAATCATTAATGTTGGTTACAAATCAGAAGGGGTTGTTCCTGCTTCTGAATTCCGTTACAACCCGGAATTAAAAGTTGGTGATGCTGTAGACGTATTCGTTGAATGCCAAGAAGACAAATCAGGTCAATTGGTTATTTCTCACCGTACTGCACGTATGCACAAAGCTTGGATCCGTGTGAATGACGTATTACGTACAGGTGAAATCATTACTGGTTTCGTTAAATGTCGTACAAAAGGTGGTTTAATCGTAGATGTATTTGGTATCGAAGCTTTCTTACCAGGTTCTCAAATCGATGTGAAACCTATCCGCGATTACGATATCTACGTAGGTAAAAACATGGAATTCAAAGTTGTTAAAATCAACCAAGAGTTTAGAAACGTAGTTGTTTCTCACAAAGCGTTGATCGAAGCAGAATTAGAAGAGCAGAAAAAACAAATCATCTCTGGCCTAGAGAAAGGACAAGTATTAGAAGGTACTGTGAAAAACATTACTTCTTACGGTGTGTTCATTGACTTAGGTGGTGTAGATGGATTGATTCACATTACTGACCTTTCTTGGGGTCGCGTAAATCACCCGGAAGAAATCGTTGAATTAGATCAAAAATTAAATGTTGTTATTTTAGATTTTGATGATGATAAAAAACGTATCGCTTTAGGTTTAAAACAATTACAACCACATCCATGGGATGCATTGAATACAGAATTAGCTGTAGGAGATAAAATTTCTGGTAAAGTTGTTGTGTTAGCTGATTACGGTGCATTTATCGAAATCGCTGCTGGAGTTGAAGGTTTGATCCACGTTTCAGAAATGAGCTGGTCACAACACTTGCGTTCTGCACAAGATTTCATGAACGTTGGTGATACTGTTGAAGCAGTTATCTTAACATTGGACCGCGAAGAGCGTAAAATGTCATTGGGTATCAAACAATTGATGCCAGATCCATGGTCTGAAATCGAAGCGAAATACGCTGCTGGTACAAAACACAATGCAAAAGTTCGTAACTTCACTAACTTCGGTGTATTTGTTGAATTAGAAGAAGGAGTTGATGGATTGATCCACATCTCTGACCTTTCTTGGCAAAAGAAAATCAAACACCCTTCTGAGTTCTGCAAAGTAGGTGATGAAATGCAAGTTGTAGTGTTAGAAATCGATCGTGAAAATCGTCGTATTTCTTTAGGACACAAACAATTGGAAGAAAATCCATGGGATGTATTTGAAACTATCTTCGGAGAAGGTTCAGTTCACCAAGGAACAATTGTTGAAACGAAAGATAAAGCTGGTGTAGTTGCACTTCCTTACGGTGTTGAAGGTATTTGTCCTTCTAAACACTTACGTAAAGAAGATGGTTCTAACGCGAAAATCGAAGAAACATTGGATTTCAAAGTAATTGAATTCAACAAAGATTCTAAGAAAATCGTTGTTTCTCACACACGTACTTTCGAGGAAGGTGTTGACGAGAAACCAGTGAAAGCTGCTAGTGCTTCCGGTAAAAAAGGAGCAACTGGAGGTGGCGGTTCTGCTACTTCTCAAGCTGTAAAAGCAATCAACCAAAGCAATGAAAAATCAACATTAGGAGATTTGGATGCATTGGCTGCGTTGAAAGAGAAAATGGAAGGCGGAGAATAATCCCCCTCTCTACTCATACAGAAAGTCCTGATAGCACTATCAGGACTTTTTTTTGTGCCAAATATTTTTTTTTAATATTTTTATAGTACTATGCATTGCAAAGTACTAAGGTTTACATATATTTGTAAAAAAAAATAAAATGAATATTGATAATACACAAGCACAAATGCGCAAAGGAATTTTAGAATTCTGTATTTTGAATATTCTATCAACGCAAGAAGCATACCCTTCAGAAATTTTGGAACAATTAAAAAAAGCCAAACTTATTGTTGTTGAAGGAACCCTCTACCCGCTTTTAACGCGTTTGAAGAATTCAGAATTACTTACCTACCGCTGGGAAGAATCGACTGGTGGTCCACCCCGCAAATATTATTCTATTACACCTCACGGAATAAATTCATTAGCAGCATTGCAAACAACTTGGAACGAATTAGTTACTGCAGTTAATTCATTAAATAAATAACTTATGAAAAAGACAATTTCAATACATTTAGGAAAGCAACAATTCGTTATCGAAGAAGATGCGTACCAACGATTAAACAATTATTTGAGAACGCTTGAATCATCTTTCAACAACGAAGATGGTACGATCGAAATCATGGAAGATATTGAAATGCGTTGCGCTGAATTATTAAGTCAACAAACAGCTAATGGTCAACAAGTTGTTACATTGAAAGAAGTAGACAAAGCAATTGAATCCTTGGGGCATCCAGAAGAAATCAATGATGCAACTTCAGATGAAAACACAACAAAATCAGCGAATAACCTACCTCCAAACGAACCAACGAATCAACCAAAACGCTTGTTCAGAGATGTCGAAAACGGAAGCATCGCTGGGGTTTGTACTGGATTGGCAAATTACCTGGCAATAGATCCAGTAATTGTTAAAATCATTTTCATTCTCTTGTTGTTTTTAGGTTTTGGTGGCTTGACTTATATTGTCTTGTGGATTGTCGTTCCAAATGCAAAAACACCCGCAGATAAATTAAAAATGAAAGGAAAAGCTGTCACTGTCGATGCAATAAAAGAAGAAATCGAAAATGCAGCTAATCGCTTTGAAAAATCAGCCAATTCTTTCGCGCACAAAGTAGATCAAAAAGGTAGTCAACTATCAAATCGTTTTGAAAACATTGGACTTGTTTTAGGAAAAGTATTTGGTGTCATCTTCATATTCTTTTCGTTTACATCCTTGATTTCATTCATTTTATTGCAAAGTGGAAACATTGAAGTTGTACCTATTTCTGGCGACGCTTCGTTTACGTCATTGCGTTCGTTGTTGCATTTAGCTGTTCCAACAATACATACATTTCAATTATTTTGGGCAGCAATTTGGTTAATTGGCTTGGGCTTTCCGTTGTTTTTCATGACGCTAGGAATCCGCATGTTACTAGGTAAAGCGAAACGCATCATTACTGTTGCTTTGCTAACTTTTACAGCAAGTATTGTTATCGGGATAATTGTTGCTGTTTTTGGCGGTATCCATGTTGCACGCGATTTCTCAGTAGTTACAGAAATTGAAAACACAACGTTAACAAGTGCCGTTGATAGCTTGTATTTGGAAGAATTACCAATGATTAGTAACAACAAAAAAATCGTTACATCAAAAGGAATCGACTTTATCCAAATTGAAAACAAACGCTTCATTTCTGAAGGGGTGAATTTCACGTTCCGCAATTCATCAGACAGTTTGTTCCATGTGCATCAAATCTTCACATCGCATGGAGAAACAAGAAAAAAAGCTATTCACCGCGCAATAGCCATTAATCATTTGATAAAAATCAAGGAAAATAAATTACTCATTTCTCCTTTTTACAGTTCCCCTATTACAAATGGAATCAGTGGACATAATGTTGAAATTATCATTGAAGTTCCGACAAATAAAAAACTGTTTATCAACAATATAGCAACCGAAACAACAAGTATTTCACATGGAATGATCTATGCAGGTGAAACCATAAATTTCTGGGTTATCGGAGGAGATAATGACTAACATTAATTGCATCAATAAAAGCTCGTCAATCGGCGGGCTTTTTTATTGCACCTATGATATCTAAACAATCAATACATTTTATTAACATTGGTTGCCGATACTGAGAAAATCGTTTTATCTTTGGTGTATGAAGTGGGTTTATCCTGAGTTTTTATTTGCCCTTGCGGTTATTCTTATTCCGCTTTTAATTCATCTTTTCCATTTCAAAAGGTATAAAACTGTTTTTTTTTCGAGTTTAACCTTCTTAAAATCAATTGAACAAGAACAAAAAAGTACCCGCAAACTAAAACATTGGTTGTTGTTTGCATTGCGTGCGCTTGCGTTTGCTTTCCTTGTTTTTGCTTTTGCGCAACCCTTCAAACCATTATCTACCAATAAACGAGAAGCAGCGCAACCCATTATTGGTGTTTTTGTCGATAATTCTTTTTCCATGGCGCGTATTGGTGAAAATGGCGAGTTATTATCACAAGCAAAGGAACTTGCTAAATCACTAGGAGAAAAAGCGCCTAGAGATGCGCGTTTTGTTTTGTTCACCAATGAATTGAGTGGTGATGAGAAACAATTGCTCACCAAAGCTGCATTACTCGAACAAATTGACAAGTTGACTTTTTCTCCTTTGGTACGTTCGTTTGACGACGTTTCAAATTGGTGGCAACAATACATTATTGATGCAAAACGAAATGGAAGCCGCATCGCAACAACACAATTAGTTTATTTATCTGATTTTCAAAAAAACACTTTTGGAAAAATCAAAGCGAAACAACTTGCTAATAATTTAGTCTACCCAGTTATATTATCTCCCGTTTCCTCCTCCAATTTATACATCGACTCTATTTGGTTTGATAGCCCAACTCATAAAATGAACCGAAAAGAAACCGTGTTTATTCGAGTGAAAAACGAAGGAAATGAAGTTGCTAAAAACACGGAGGTTTCATTGAAAATTGGGAAAATGAAACGTGATTTGTTTGCTAATCTAACTGCGAACGGATCAGATACGGTTGAATTAAGCTATTTCAACAATCAGTCTGGAATCATTGAATGTGTTGCAACAATCAACGACAAACAAATGATGCAAGACGATGCTTTTTACTTTAATTACGAAGTAAAAAAACAAGCAAACGTCTTGTTAATGAATGGTGAAGATGCCGTTTCTAACATTGAACGCGTTTTGGAATTGGATGATTTTTATGTTGTCAAAACAATGGAACAAAACGATCGTGTTTCAACGGAAACTACCGACCTAATCATTGTCAATGGTGCAAATAACCTTTCGCAAAGCACACAAAACCAATTGATAAACGCAACAAAAGAAGGTGTAACCTTGTTGTTGTTCCCTGGAAAAAACGCAACCTTAGGCGCTTGGAATAATTTGCTTGCAAAAGTGAACATGCCTTTGTTTGCTGGATTGTACGAAGCTGAATTATCCGTCAAAACAATTGCTTTATCGGACAATTTCTTCGATGGCGTTTTTGAGAAAAAACCTGAAAACATTTCGCTTCCTGCTGCAAAAACGAGTTACCGAACGACAAAAAACAGCACTACTCAGGCTGTCGACTTGATGAGTTTTCAAAATGGCGCTCCATTTTTTGTGAAAAGCACAGGAAGTTCTCCCGTCTTTTTAGCTACAGTATCGCTTCACAGCGACCACAGTTCGTTTACTAGCAATCAACTTTTTTCAACCCTTGTATTGAGAACAGCTGAATTGAGTCAAAAAAGTCGCCCCTATTTTTTAACCATCGGAAATAGCAAAGCTTATCCTGTAACATCTGAGAATATCAATTCCGATCAACCCATCCATATCATTGGAAAAGATTGTGATTTCATACCGCGCACCTTGGAACAGAAGAATGTGACGCGCATTTCGATTCAAGGAATGGAAGCTGTCAGACGATTGCAAGCAGGTAATTACAACATTCAAAAAGGTGGTGTTTCTTGTGGTAACTTATCATTGAACTACGACCGCAAGGAATCACACATTGCTTCGTTTACGAATGCAGAATTAACAGATGCTTTTGCAAAAGCCGGTTATAAAATTGAAAAAGTATCGGATGCACTTGGTTGGTCCGGCGCTTCATTCTTATCATTGACACAACCTGTCACTTATTGGAAATGGTGTGTTATTTTTGCACTCGTGTTTATGATCGCAGAAATGATGGTCGTACATTTATTTAAAAAGTAAAAGAGTTTTAATATGAAAATACTTGTAAAAAATGCAACAATTGTTGACCAGCAATCAAGTCTCAACCAACAAACGGGAGATTTATTAATTGTTGATGGAATTATTCAAGCATTTGACAAACAACTCAATGCGGATGATGCAGTTGTAATAGACGAAGGTAATGTGATGGTTTCCATGGGTTGGGTTGATTTAAAAGCTCATTTCTGTGACCCAGGAGAAGAACACAAATCGACTGTTCAATCGGGACTTGATGCCGCAGCATTTGGAGGTTTTACTCACGTTGCGTCTTTGCCAACAACAAATCCAGTAGTTGACAACAAAACAATTGTAGAGTATTTATTGCGCAAAGCTGAAAACTCCGTAACTGCAATTCATCCAATGGGTTGTATTACGAAAGGAAATGATGGCGCGCACTTAGCTGAAATGTTTGACATGAATCAGTCAGGTGTGAAATTGTTTTCGGACGATATGCAAGCTGTCAATGGTGGTATTCTTTACCGCGCTTTGTTGTATGCGAAAAACTTTGACGGAACAATTGTTACGTTCCCACACGACAAGTCAATTTCAGGCGCTGGTATGGTCAACGAAGGCGAAGCATCTACAAAAACAGGCTTAAAAGCAGATCCGACAATTAGTGAAATCATTCAATTGGAAAGAAATATCCGCTTGTTGGAATACACAGGAGGTAAACTCCATGTGACTGGTATTTCATGCGCTGAATCGGTTGCATTGATTCGTGCAGCAAAACAAAAAGGACTTCAAATTAGTGCAGATGTTCATGCACAACACTTGATTTATAACGAAACCGCGGTATTGAATTTTGATGCAAACTTCAAAGTTATGCCACCATTCAGAACGGAAAACGATCGCTTAGCGTTGTGGGAAGGTCTAAAAGATGGCACGATCGATTGTATCGTCTCCGATCACCGACCAAACGACACCGAAGAAACAGACTTGGAATTTGATTTAGCGCATTTTGGTAATAGCACCTTGCAAACTTTATTCAGTGAATTAGTTGCATGTAAGGAATTTGATGCGGCTGTTATTGTGAATGCATTAACAAGCAAGGGACGTGAATTGTTAGGTCTTGAAAATCATGCAATTGAAATAGGAAAAACTGCTGATATCACCATTTTCAAAACAGATAAAAAATGGACATTTGATGCATCGAACAATCAAATTGGAACAACAAATTCACCGGTTTATAAAAAAGAATTGAGCGGTTACGTTTTTGGGATTGTGAATAATGGTAAATTCGCGTTGAAAGAAATCGAAGCATGAATCAAAAGCGTTCCTTCATAAAGAATTTTTGGAAAGAGAAAAAGATGGTTGGGTCAATGACACCAAGCTCACGTTTTCTTGCGAAGAAAATGCTTGCGCCTATTGATTTCAAATCAGCAAAAATTATTATTGAATTGGGACCTGGAACGGGTGTTTTTACGCGTAAAATCATTGAAAACATGCGTCCAGATGCGCTTTTCTTGATTTTCGAATTGAACGATAGTTTTATTGCTTTATTGCAAAAAAAGATTAACGATCCACGCGTACACTTGATTCACGATTCCGCTGAAAAGATGAATGAATACTTGTTGAAATTCGGTGCTAAAAAAGCTGATGCTATTATTTCTTCATTGCCTTTAGCGAATTTCCCAGAAACTTTGAAAAACAGCTTGATAAAGGAAAGCTACGCTGTCTTAAACGAAAAAGCTTGTTTCGTGCAATTTCAATATTCATTGAATGCAAAGAAATCAATCAAAAGTGTTTTCCCGAAAGTAACCATTGATTTTACAGCAGCGAACTTCCCTCCTGCTTTTATCTATTCTTGCACCAAATAACAACAACATAGTTACACGATACAATTACAAAAAAAATGAGCACAGAAAAAACAAAATGCCTAATTATTGGTTCGGGTCCTGCAGGATATACAGCAGCGATTTACGCAGCTCGTGCAGACATGCACCCTATTATGTACCAAGGAATGCAACCGGGAGGTCAATTGACAACAACGAATGAAGTGGAAAATTTCCCAGGTTATCCCGACGGTATTTCTGGACCTGAGATGATGGTGCAATTGGAAGCGCAAGCAAAACGCTTTGAAACAGATATTCGTTCTGGATTCATTACACGCGTTGATTTCTCTGGTGATGTTCATAAATGTTGGACTGAAAGCGGTCACGAAATCCATGCGGATACCATTATCATTTCAACTGGAGCATCAGCAAAATACTTGGGTTTACCTTCTGAACAACATTATCTATCGATTGGTGGTGGTGTTTCTGCTTGTGCAGTTTGCGATGGTTTCTTTTACCGTGGACAAGAAGTAGTTATCGTTGGTGCAGGTGATTCAGCTTGTGAAGAAGCTCATTACTTATCAAAATTATGTTCAAAAGTAACAATGTTGGTTCGTACAGATGTTTTTAGAGCTTCTAAAATCATGGCTGATCGTGTGCGCAACACAGAAAATATCACGATTTTACACAATACTGAAACGGTAGAAGTATTAGGTGATGGAAATGGTGTTACCGCTGCGAAAGTTAAAAACAACGTGACTGGTGAAGAAATGGACATTCCTTGTACTGGATTTTTCGTTGCTATTGGTCACAAACCAAACACAGATATTTTCAAGGATTTCATCAATTTAGATGAAACAGGATACATCAAATACGAAAAACCGGGAACATCGTATACAAACGTACCAGGTGTATTTGTTGCAGGTGATGCTGCTGATAGAAATTACCGCCAAGCAATTACTGCTGCGGGAACAGGTTGTATGGCTGCTTTAGATGCAGAACGCTACTTAGCTGCGAAAGGTCATTAAGAATTATTTATTAAAACAGAAGTGCGTTGCGAAAGTGACGCACTTTTTGTTTGCAATTTAAATTGAAAAATAGCTAAATACGCTTTAACTCGTTTCCTTTTCAATTAACTTTACACAAAAAACAACATGTCGGACTTGTCTCCTATTCGGATAAACAAATATTTAAGTGAAATCGGTTATTGTTCGCGCAGAGCAGCAGATAAACTAATCGATGAAGGTCGTGTAACCGTTAATGGACAACTGCCTGAAATGGGAACAAAAGTGTTGCCAACGGATATTATTTGTGTCGATGGGAAAGCACTCCAACAAGCCAAAGAAACGCCTGTTTACATCGCTTTCAATAAACCAGTCGGCATTGTTTGTACAACGGACAACCGTTTTGAACCAAACAACATCATTGATTTCATCAATTACCCAAGTCGCATATTTCCAATTGGTCGTTTGGACAAACCAAGTCAAGGATTAATCTTGTTGACGAATGATGGTGATATCGTAAACAAAATATTGCGTGCGCGCAACAACCACGAAAAAGAATACATTGTCACTGTTGACAGACCAATCAACGCGCAATTTGTTCGAGAAATGTCACAAGGTATTCCGATTTTAGACACGGTAACACGGAACTGTGAAGTGGAACAAATCGGCGAATCAACGTTTCGAATTGTATTGACACAAGGATTAAACAGACAAATCCGTCGCATGTGTGAATACTTGGATTACGACGTTATCAAATTGAAACGTACCCGTATCATGAATATTGAATTGGATATTCCCTTGGGTCAATGGCGTCATTTAACTTCTGAGGAATTAGCTGCTATTAATGGGTTAATGGTGCATTCTTCTAAAACTGTAGCAGACGATAGTGAAGAAATGGATTGAGAATTATTTACTTCTCCGTCTTCTCCAACATCGGAACAAA
>ERZ650308.1396-NODE-1396-length-12535-cov-31.738462_pt1 | contig 12535 bp, 16 predicted proteins | sample MGYA00376244_ERZ650308 | MGnify/ENA primary metagenome ERZ650308 (study PRJEB26733, sample SAMN07839295) | wastewater metagenome | biome: small river; feature: stream; material: water | place: USA: North Carolina | collected 2016-04-26 ...
AAACTTATATATAAATATAATTATATTTTTTCAATTTTTGTTTTATTATTAAAGAGTTTAAATTTATATTTTTAACAATTCTATTTCAGATTATTATTATTCTAATTTTGCGTTTAGTTCTTTAACTGAATTTATTAACATAAAATCAGTAGCATTTGCATTATATTAATATAATGTTATTTCTGGTTCATTTGGTTTTAAACTTTTTTGTGTTGTAGTTATACATTCTGGAATTATATCCTTATGAATATTAGCAATAATACCAATATGTAATTCATCATTATTTGGTGTATCCGCCAATCCATTATATTTAAAATATACTGGTTATATTTGTAATACTTATTATAATCCATTTGTATAATTTGCAATATCCTTTTTAACTCTTTCATCAGATGTAACTAACCAATTTGTTCCAGTTGTTTTAATCGCTTCACCAACAACATGTAATGCTTATGAAGGATTGTCTGTATTTATACCAAGTCTATTATTCGTATAATCCCAGACTAAATTGGAACTTGATTATAAACTTGAAGTAGCGTTTCCGTATAATAATTCTTTATCTGGTTTATTTGTAATAATAGCATCTTCAATTTATTGTTCATATAATGTTGATTATTAAAATTTCCCAGTTCTTGAATTATATTTAACTAATGCTTCATGTGTATAAAAACTATTCACATCTATAAATCGTGTAGCATTGCTATCAAGAGCATTGTATTTAATATTAATAGTTTATGATGGTGTAATTCTTTATAAATTTGCCATATTGTTATTATTTTTTTAATTCTTATTTTAGATAATTTTAGATAATAAAATTTGTTTCTCAAAAATAATACATTTATATATTATTTCATTATTCTAATTATTCAATGCGTGTTAATAATTATTGGATTAATGTATTTTAATCTTCTATTTTTTAATTAAGTTCTTTAATAGAATTGACTAATATAAAATCCATTGCGTTTGCATCATATTAAAGAAGATCTATTTCTTATTGTTATTATTATTCTTCTTCATTTTGTGTTTCATTTTCGGTTTAATATGTAAATGTTCTACTAAAAATACATTCAGGTAATGTTTAAATATGGTCATTTGCTATAATACCAACATTAACTTTTCCATCATCAATTGTAGAATATAAACCATTATATTAGAAATATACTGGATTTACATTAAGTATAGTGTCCAGACCTCTACCAAAAGGTGTAATATTCTTTTTAGTTCTTATATCAGAAGTATTAATCCAAGCAGTTCCTGTACTCTTTGCTGCATCACCTACCAATTGTAATTCATAAGCAGGAGTTGATGTTCTCATTCCAATATCTCCATTTGAAAGAATTGTCATTCTTGTTGTGTTTAAACCTTATGTTGGATTTGTCTAAAATTATATGCTCCCGGCTTCATAATTTCTTATTTGAGTAATGTTATCATTTAGTGCAATAACTGTACCAGATAAATCATTGGTTGTAGTAGAATTATTACCCGTTATTCTTAAATGACATGAAGAATTAATAGGGTTATGTATAGAAGTTTTTACAAATACATTTTCAGTCACATTATGATGTTTTCCTCCAACATACAATACAGTTGAAGTTGTATCTGATAATAATGAATATGGTGTATATGTAGAACCATTACTTAAAATATTTCCGGTAAAATTAATAGTACCTCCAATATCCAATGTATATGCTGGTGTTGTATTATTTACACCAAGTCTATTATTTGTTGTATCCCAGTGTAATGTATCTGTTGTTATAGCACTTGTACCCTAACCAATTAATAATCTCCCCGAAGTAAAAGTTGTAGCACCTGTTCCTCCTTATGATACTGCCAATGTTCCTGTATGATTTGAACGAGTTAAATAATAAGACCCTTCTTAACTGTCCAATAAATCAGCATTAAGATTATCTACTAATGTTGTAACCCCCGTAGTTAAACCTCCATCCGCTCTTACAATTCCAGTTGCTCTAATATCACCAGATACATCCAATCTATATAATGGGGTTTCTGTTGCAATTCCAATATTTCCCGTTGAGCGTATTGTCATTCGGGCAGAAGCTGTTCCTGCCGAAGTACCTGTTTAAAATTATAAGTCTGCTGCTTCAAGATTTCTAAGAGATGTATTACTACTCGTGTGTATGAGAAATGTTCCCGATGCGGTGTTGGTCGTAGTTGAACCGGACCCAGTTAATCTAATACCTGATGATGTAGCTATTGTATTATGAAATGATGCCTTTATTGTTGTAATTTCAGTTTAGTTGTGATGTTTCCCACCAACATACATTGTTGCTGTTGTTGTATCAGATAATAATGAATATGGCGACCATGTATTTCCGTTACTTAAAACATCACCAGTAAAATTAATAGTACCTCCAATATCCAATGTATATGCTGGTGTTGTATTATTTACACCAAGTCTATTATTTGTTGTATCCCAGTGTAATGTATCTGTTGTTATAGCACTTGTACCCTAACCAATTAATAATCTCCCCGAAGTAAAAGTTGTAGCACCCGTTCCCCCTTATGATACTGCTAATGTTCCTGTGTGATTTGAACGAGTTAAATAATATGACCCCTATTAACTATCTAATAAATCAGCATTAAGATTTGATACTAATGTTGTAACCCCAGTAGTTAAACCTCCATCTGCTCTTACAACTCCCGATGCTCTAATATCACCGGTAGTATCTAATGTGTATTGAGGTGTATCAGTCGAAATACCAACATTACCACTTGAAAGTATTGACATTCTTAATTAATTACTTGTATAAAATAATAATTTTCCAGTTAGTGATCTGTTTCCCAATTTCATATCAGCGGTATAATCTTGATATAATAAAAATTCTCCTCCATTACTATTTTATAAATAAAAATCATTTGTTCCAAAATTTTGAATATTAAATCCACTTCCATAATTGCGAATATTAAAACTGCCAGATGCACGTTATTATATTTCACCTGATGCACCATTTTAAAATAAAATCAATGAATTACTTTCATTTGTTCCAGTAGTTGTGTTAGTTAATTATAACCCACATAATGATGAATCCGGATTATGGAATTTATAATAGTTTGTGGTTTATGTTGTTGTTCCAAATGATAATGTTTCTGCACCATTTTAAGTAATAATACCGTTACTTAAATTTAAATTTCCATTCATTAAACTGTCACCTGCCACAGCAAATGTATAACCAGATACGGGTTCTTATTTGAAACCTATTTCACCGGAACTATTTGCTTAAAATGTAATAGTTTTACCAGTAGCGCTTGCTTCATTAATATCTGCACCTGTCCAACTCGATAATTCAAAAGTTGTATTATTATGTATAAATCCCCAAGTTGGATATGTTGAATCTGATCTTTTAACAAGTTAATTTGTTGTGCTGTATCCATTAAATATCATTGTATTGTAATATTATAATGATGATTTAAATTACATTGTAGGTAAATCAACAGATATATGTTGATTCACAAATGCCAATGAACCATTCCTTTAACCACCATTTGAACCACTTGTTATTGATATTGTTCCTTTTGATATGTTTGTAGAAGGTATTTCAGATATACCAAAATGTGATTCAAGTGAATTGACATGTAATTCAGAATTTAATTATGAACGTACTGAATTTAATCTTAGCATTTCACTGTTGTTTATACTTAATATAATATCATTATCAGTAGTATTTGTAATCTAAGTTTCTGTATTAGCATTATTTGTTAATGATAAAATACCACCATTACTATTTATAATCCCAAAATTACCAGTTGAAAATGATGATATTTGTGAAGATTGATTGGATTATTTTAACATTAGAGTATTTATAGTATTTGTTCCAACATTATTATTTTGTAATAAAATTTAAGTATTGGAATCGTTGTTATAAAAACAATATGAATCAACTGTTTATACGGTAGAACCAAATGTAATCAATTCAGACCCGGATTATCTAAAAATCCCACCTGTATTAATATCTCCACCCGCATCAATAGTATATTATGGTGTAATTACATCAATACCTATTCTATTATTTGCTGAATCATAATTTAATGCTGCTTCTGATGCAATATCGGTTCCATCTGATGAACCATAAATAATTTATCCCGCGGGTTATCCTAATGTAAAAGCATTTCCATTACTGCGAAGTGTTCCAGTAAAATTAATATCACCAACCACATGTAGTTTATATGTAGGACTTGTTGTACCAATACCCATATTACCTTTAGAAGATAATGACATATAATCTGTTAAATTATTTGAATCAGATTATGTTCCGTCTGCTCCTGCAAAAACTAAACTTACAGAATTGCTTGTTGTATCTGTTCCTGAAATATTTTTACGATATATTCTGTTTGTAAATGTATCATTTGTATTTTAAAATATCAATCCTGAATTACCACTTACATTGTCTGTGCATTTTAATATAATAGAAGGACCATTTGATGTTAAACCCGTTAATCTATATTAATCACCAACAATATTTAATTTATATGTATCATTTGTTGTTCCAATAGATACATTACCATTTGAAGTTATTTTAATTCTTTCGGTATTATTTGTATAAAATGATAAATAACCATTTTCTTTATTGTTAATTTGCAAATTAGATGTAGATTATGTAATTATTGTACCATTTGTGATTGTGCTGTTTAAAATTTACATGGATGTAGAATTAGTATTGTTTGAAATTGTTAATTGTTATGAAGGTGAATTTGTATTAATACCAAGTCTATCATTATCTGTATCCCAGTAAAGATTACTTGAAGTATAAACACTATTTTAATCATTGCCTATCATAACTTGTCCCTATGGAATAGAATATAAACCTGTTCCACCTTATTATACAGGTGCGCTTTAAGATAATTAATTGTATTATTTAATTTAGAAATTTCTAACACGCATAATTTAAGAACCAGTAATATTTTCTGCTCCAATTTATACAAATTATACACTATCATTGTACATTTCTGTAATATATATAGATTATGTGTATTATGCTTCGAGAATATCATTAATATAAATTTCAAGTTTTCCAAAATCAAAAATAATTTTGATTGTATTCCATACATTTGATTATAATGTTGATATTGTTGTTTTTTCAGAAGCAGAATATGATTTTTCATTAGGGGTCATTACCGCTATTTCGGTTGCAGTAATTGATATTTTATAATAATCATAAAGTATTGTTTCTTTTTAACTTTCAATTGTATTTACAGGTTTCAATAATGTCAAATAAAAACCTTCACTTGGTGTATTATTGAAATATATGTCAAATTATGATACAAAAATTTTACCTACACGACGAGGCCATGTTACATACCCATTTTCATTATTTGTTCCAGTTGTTAATTGTATATAACCATTTTATTATGTATATGATGCAGGACTTGTTAGTATTCCTTCTCTAAGTGTTGCTTCTTCAAGGGATTCATTAATAATGTAAAAATTACCTTCTTCATAAACTTATTCTAAAATTTAAGGATATGCTACACCATTTTTATACATATTTCCTGTAAAATTAATATCACCACTTACATCTATTTTATAATTTGGTAAATCATTACCAATTCCAACTTTGGAATCTTGTTATAATGCTATAATTACATCTTCTGAACTATTACTGTTAATATAAAGTGTAGAATTTAAATCATTATTAATTTATGTAAATGATGAAACACCCCCAACCAATGCACCTGCAAAAACCAAATCTCCTCCAATATTTACATTACCATTTACATCTAAATCATACCCAGAAGAAGGTGAAGTTTTGTTTATAGCAAATTCACCATTACTATTAACCACCAATCGAGTGTTTAAACCTAATTCTAAATTTGGTAATGACGATGGAGAACCTTATTGAAATTTGAATAAATTTTAATCCTATTTAAATATAAATGTTTAATAATTGCTATCACTTGACATTAATGTGCTATTATTATTTGATAAGAATCCATTGAACATAATTATATTACTACCTTATGATATGTTTTTAAAATATAATTGTGGTGAATTTGTCGGCGAAGGAACAATTGAAATAGCATTTGAATAAGAAGTATTTGATTATACTGAACCAATAATTAAACTTTACGATGCCCTAATTATCCCAGAAGCATCTATTGTATATAATGGTGTTTCTTAATTTACACCAAGTCTATTATTAATATTATCCCAAAAAAATACAGAGTTTGAAGTTAAAACTTCATCATTATCTCCAAATGGTATATAACCAGTTTCCGTATTTGATAATTTTGTACCAAATACCTTAAATACACCATCTTGGTATATTTCACCAGTATAGTTTATATCACCATTTACATCTAATAAAAATTATGGATTATTCGAATTTATTCCAACAGAACCATTTGCTGTTATTCTCATTTTTTCTGTAAGGGTTGTTGATTAATTTCCTGAATTGGCAGTTTATATTACAATGTCTGTGCTACTATTTCCGTTGTCTATTGATTTAATAGCATTTGTTGCTCCTCCTGTTCTTTCTGAACCATTTATAAACATAATTCCTTATTCACTACCTGTTCCTCCTGGACCATAAAATGTCATATAATTTTTACCAGTGTTTCCAGAAATATTATTATTACTAAAACCAATTCTTGTTGTATTATTTGCTGCATTATCTGTGTCATTTGGATATATTTCAAAATCATCTTAAAATTAATGCTATAACTCATTTCCACCTACTACAATTTTACCAGAATTATCAATATGAAACTTAGTTATAGGATTGGTGTCAGAAGCAACATCCCCAGGTGTTGATAAATCCGTTGGATTTGTAGAATATGTTTGAAGTTTAATTTCATTTGCAATAACGCGAGTTGAATTAATAGTATTTGCTATTAATTATTCAGTAGAATTTTAATTTATAAAACTTGGATATATATTAGAATCAATATTTGAATTAAAAACAATGATATTTTCTGTATTTAATTCTTTAAAACTTGTTTATGGATTAGAAGTTGAAGTATTGTATATAATGTTTTATGTTGATGATTATAAATATTTAATAATAATATATTATATTTGTTATTATGATAATACATAATCATAAATTTTTATTTATGAAAATGAACCAAGAGAAGTTTCTGTCAAATTGCCACTACCAATATATTTTATTGGATTAGAAGTCATTGAAGTATTTAATAAAGTATATTAACCAACTTGTTTTCCATCAATATATAATAACAGTGATGTATTATTTGTAATTGTCATTGTAAAATTATACCACTTATTTAAACTAAAAGTAAAATCTGGAATTGTATATGTTGCTATTCCATCATTTATGATAACATTTGATGATGATTGTTCAATCGCTAATTATAAATTTCCACTTGTATCTTAAATAAGTGTATTTTGTGAAGAGTTATTTAAAGAACTTGCTTTATACCACAATGATATTGAAATATTTTAAGAATTAATTGTATTTGTTAAAGAAAAAGAAGTTTATTACGAAGTTGTAAATACAGATATTTTACCCAAAATATCATCATTGCTTAATACATATGTTCCATTATTTTCTGTTGTTGTTGCGTTATTGCTATTGCCACTCCTATCTATTAATGAAGTTAAAGTATTTTAATCATTAAAATTATAATACAACACAGGTTGATCTAACAAATTATCTTAAAATGATAAAAATTCTAAATCTTTTATTCCAGAAGCAGTTGTATTAATGGTTGTTGCATTGATTGTTCCATTTACATCTAATGTGTATTATGGATCTAATGTTCCAATTCCAACATTTATTGAATCGCCTTATTCATCTGTAATACTAACATTTGATGCAACTAAATTTAGAGGGTATAAAGTTGAAGTTGTTTTATCTATTGATTAAATATATCCAGTATCTGTGCTACCATTAAATTACATATATATTCCTTTTGGTGCATTTGTGTTTGTATTTGTGCTTGTTCTTATGACCATATCTCCATTAATGTCAAGTTTAGAAGTTGGTGTTGTATCGATACCTAACCCATCAGGATTATATGTCATGGTTTTAGATAAATTATCTGTTTTCCATTAATGATTACTATCAATTGATATATTATATTTATCTGTAAATGTTGGTGAAACACCTGCGTTTGTTTCATTACCAGATATACCCATTTCAATACTACTTATACCAGATTCATTATTCATTGAAATTTTTTATGTTGTTGTATTACTTAAAATAACATTTCCGTCGTTATCAATATTATTTAGAATATTAAAATTACCAGAATTATCATTTGTTGTAATACTTCTTTGTTATTAATTATCAAATATAATTTAAGATTTATCATGTTATATTAATATTCTACCTTTATTTGTTGAAGTCCCATCACCTATTAATATTAAATCTTAATTTGATAATGTTACATCTCCATTTTAAAATTTAGTAGTACCACTTACATGCAATTAATGTGTTGGTTCATTGACATTAACTCCGAGATATCCAGTGTCTTTTGCAATTTATAAATCATGTCTATCATTTTAAGATTTAAATTAAAAACCTGTGGAATTATATTATATTCTTCCATCAAAATCACTATTTCCTCCAGTAGTTTTAAAATCAATAGTATTTGTAGTATTTGCTTATAATTCAATTGAAGAAGATTTATATGTTTCAATGTTATTTATATAATATGAATTTGAAGTATTAATTGGTCCATTAACATCAAATGTTTATTATGGTGTATCAGTATCAATACCCAATCGTTTATTTACATTATCCCAATGTAATTCATTTGGTTATAATATTGGATCAGTTCCTTAACCAATTAATAACTTATTTGAAGTCAATGTATTTGAACCTGTGCCACCATATTAAATTGATAGAATACCTGCATTTGTATTATCAACATCTGTATAATAATCGCCTGTTTAATTATCTAAAAGATCTGAATTTAAATTTTCTACTTTTGTGGTGCTCGATACAACCAATGGAGATGTTCCGGTTGCTACTGTTGAAATTAATTAGTTTGTTGCTCTAATGTCTCCGGTAGTATCAAGTTCATATGAAGGTGAATTGTTATTTATACCTATATTTCCATTATGCATTATTGTCATTCTTTCAATAGCATTGTTTGAACCATTGTTTCCCGAAGCAGCTGTCCAAAAACTTAAATTGGCAGTTTAATCATTATCTATACTTTTTATTATATTTGCTGGTCCCCCATGTCGTGAAGCAAAAGGATAAAAATTAATTTTATTTTCATTACCCTAACCACCAACACCATAAAAATTTGTTTATATTGACCCATTTGATAAATCATCTACTATATTTACAGTATATCTTGAATTAAATGTAGAAGTCCCATTAGTAGTTGGATATAATTCTAAAACATGTTAATTTTATTTTGTTCCAGTATTTCCAATCGATATATTACCTGTATCTCTATTTATTATCATATCAACTCTTGAATTTGAACCAGAAAATAAAAATCCGATATTTGAAGAATATAAAATTTTACCATCATAATTAGTATTTCCACCAGTTTATTTAAAATTAATATATGTAGATTATGCCGGTTATAATTCAATATGATCTTTAAAATAAGTATCAACTCCTTCAATTTTTAATGGTTAAGTAGTATTGATAATACCCGCAACATCTAAATGATATGAAGGGGTTGAAGTATCAATACCCAATCGTTTATTTACATTATCCCAATGTAATTCATTTGGTTATAATATTGGATCAGTTCCTTAACCAATTAATAACTTATTTGAAGTCAATGTATTTGAACCTGTGCCACCATATTAAATTGATAGAATACCTGCATTTGTATTATCAACATCTGTATAATAATCGCCTGTTTAATTATCTAAAAGATCTGAATTTAAATTTTCTACTTTTGTGGTGCTCGATACAACCAATGGAGATGTTCCGGTTGCTACTGTTGAAATTAATTAGTTTGTTGCTCTAATGTCTCCGGTAGTATCAAGTTCATATGAAGGCGAATTGTTGTTTATACCAACATATGAATTAGTATTTTATATTGTTAAAACATCAGTTGTATTATTTTAAATTTTAAAATCTTATGATGTAGTATCAGTTTTAAGTGTAAAATTATAATTTGAAGATGTATCCGAAAATACAATTTTTTAATCTCCCAAAGAATTTTACACTTTATATGATGGACCAGTTATTGTTGTGTCAAAAGTAATTGTATTTGTATCTATGTTTCCAATAACATCCAAATCGTTTTCCATTGTTGCAAGTTATTATACATTAATTGTATTGCTCAATATTGCAGAACCAACAACATTTAAATTACTATTCAGTAATGTTGTATCATCGATTGTCATTATTCCTTAATTTGAAAAAGAATTTGTATTAATAACATCATTAGAAAATGTTGTTATAGAGGTAATATCTAAATTGGTTGAAGAAATAGTAGTAGTATTACCAGAAGCAGTCAATTCAGAAATATTTGCCACTCCTTATAATTATGTTGTTCCTGTTGCTGTTAAATTGCTTGTATTTAAATATGTTCTCGATGTCAATGATTCAACTTCTAAATTAGAGTCCAAATTAACATATAAATACCCTTTAAAATTAATATCTTCTTATGTTGATAATGTTATAGTTGATTCATTTATAACAACATAACCAATTTTACCATGTTAATCAAAAGTATATAATCCATTCATTATTTCATTATCATCATCTGCATCGGGCGTTCTTTATAATTTTAATGGTTATGATAAACCAATGTCTTCTAGTTAAATAACATAATAAATACCATTTTAATATGCTCTACCATCACTTGATGTTTAATTATTAATAAGATACGCATCACCTTAATTTTTAATTAAAATTCTATCGTCTAACAATATAGAAACACCACCAATTATATTATTTGTTGTATTATTGATTTGAAGCGTATATATATTTTTATTTAATTAATTATTTAATATACTTTAATAAACTACATCATTATATTCAGTAGTTGAAGCAACTTTAACACCGTCTTTGATTCTTAAACCTTATGCGATATTATCAACATATGTTTTAACAGCTTTTAATGTTGGTAATATTTAAGAACCCCCTGTAAAATTAATACCACCAAGGGTTGCGTCATCACTAATTCCAGTAACAATATGGTGTGTTTCTCCAATTGGTCCAATTGATAAATTTCTTGTTTATAAAGTATCTTATACGCTTAAATTTTAAAGAATAGCTCCTAAAAATTAAGAATCAATAAGTAATTCAGAAGAACTTCCCAAGCGAGGTTAAGAAGAAATTCTTGCATGAGCATATTAAATAAATGATTCTTCTGGATCCAAATTTCTTGAATCTGGATATATTAATTTATATAAATCTACATTATAATCAGTTGTATAATCATATAATCTGTTTCTAATTGTTGTATCTCCTCTATCATAAATAACATATGCTAATCGTGTATCATCTATTTGTTATTAATATGTAGGGTTCAAATATGTATCAAATTCTCCGCTTTCTTTTAAATCTTCTGTATCTAAAATAAAAATTTTTGGATTAAAACTATCAGGAATATTATCATAATTATAACTAAGTCCTAAACTTGATCCTGTATTTACATAATGCGTAATTGCATCTTCTGGGCGTGTAATATTATTATCAAATTCAATTTCTGGATTTAGATATATGTATGCTTAGGGATCAAAATCATTTGGAACACTTGTATAAGACATATTTATTTATTATATATTATTATTAATTCTTATATTTTTATATAAACATACTTTTTTTATTTTTATATTTTTTAAATCATTTTTGTAAAAATAAAAATTAAAAAATAATTATATTCAAATATTTTCAAATATTTTTTTTCAGTTGGATTATTATTGATTATTATTGGTTAATTATGATTAATTTTTACTTTAAATACTATATACAAATCTTTAACTTTTATTTTGTTATTCTTTTTTTGTTTCTTTCTTAACATTTTCTATCATATTAATGGTTTAATTTAATGAATTATCAATACCTTTTGTAATTTATGATATTGCTTATTGTATATCTTTTTTAGTTGTTTCTTATAGATTTAATTGATTTAAAATTTTTAACATTTATTATACAGTTTCTTCAAAAACTTTATCATGATATGTCATTACATTTCCAGCAAGTATCATGTATTACATATATTCATTGTTAAGTTTTTATGCTATATATTTGGCTTATTCTTAAAATTATGTTATTACATTGTCTTAAATTGAACTACTAAATCCTGTTTTAATTAAATTTTTTTAGAATTGTTATATATTTTTATTCTTACGAGCAACATCTGTCCTATTTAAAATATATGAATCAAGAGGTTATTCGTATATTTATGATTATCCCAATAATTTTGCCAATTCTTTTAAAACTGCGGTTTTGCCTGATTCTGACAATTAACTAAAATCTTTCATAATATTATTTCTTTTTTATGTATTTGTATTAACATTGCTATTTGATTATTATTGCTAAGATTTAATTAATCTTTATAATTATTATTATGATGCCATAATTAACTAAGTATTATTTTTATATAATGTAATTTAATATTTATAAAAATA
>ERZ650308.1397-NODE-1397-length-12528-cov-4.391886_pt1 | contig 12528 bp, 18 predicted proteins | sample MGYA00376244_ERZ650308 | MGnify/ENA primary metagenome ERZ650308 (study PRJEB26733, sample SAMN07839295) | wastewater metagenome | biome: small river; feature: stream; material: water | place: USA: North Carolina | collected 2016-04-26 ...
CGCCTGCGCCTCCAGGTGGGCATGGCCGACGCCGGATCCGCACACAAAGCAGGTGTCGGCGCCGAGCTTCGCCACATAGTCCGCGAGCACCCCGAAGCCGGCCAGCAGCTCGGACGGGTAGGCAGAGACAGCGGGCGCCGGCAACCCGTCTCGATAGGCCGCCCATTGCGCCTGGGAGTCCTGCGCCGCCTTGATCTCGGTGTCGACCTGGCCGATAGCTTCAAGTGTGGTTGCCCGTTCGTTCCTGGCTTGATCCTGCGCCGCTTCGCTGACTGCACCCGGCTTTGCCCCGGCGGACAGGGTGGAGAGCCGTTCACGAGCCGTCGCCATCGCGTCGTCGGTCACCGGGAGCCCGGCCGACCCTGAGATCGCGTTGATCGTCGTCTGCAGGTCTTTCTCGCGCTTTGTTTCGGCGCGCTTCTGTGCCGTAGCCGACTCGACGACCGCGATCAGCCGCTCGACAGGACGCAACAGGGTCAACCGCGCATCCTCCGCCACGAACGCATCCAGGGCGGCGAGCGTGAAGTCTGGATAAGCACGGCGCGCGGTTGCATACGCATCCTCGGTCACCAGCGGGATCGTGAGCTTCTGGATCTCCGCCCGCTTCGCTTCGTTCGTGCCCGTGAGCAGGTCGGAAGCGAGCATACAGAAGTCCATTGGGCTGACAGGCTCGGTGGTCGTCGTCCCCTCGCGCCGCCACGTAGCTTCGGACCCGTCGCTAAAGTAGGCGGTGGAGAACAGCGCTTCGTCGCCGTGGCCCAAGTGGCGGACGATATCGGTGGGCTTGTTAACCTCGGACGCACCCGCTACGTCGTACACTTTGCCGCTGCACGCGAGCGACAGGGCGTGAAGGATCGACGACTTGCCGGATCCGTTCGGGCCGACGATAAGCACCTTCGATTTGAGCTGCGCGTTTGCGCCTTTCTTGACGTTCGATGAAATGGAAGTGACGTGAATCATTCGTTGGGTTCCTTGGAGGAGGCTAAGGCTAGCGGAGGTATGCCTATCCGGTTGGCTCAGGTATGTTCGCGGAGCGCGTATCAGTTGCCGCCGTTGGTGCCGACCGGCGGCACCGCTGGACCGAAAAACGCCGCAATCTTAGCGTCTTCAATCTCCTGGCGTGCGTCAGTCTTGCCTTTATTGTAGTTAAGCCTAAGAAGGTCGACATATTTAGTATTCAGACTGCGCATAAAATATACCTGCACGCCGCCAGCCGTCACAATGGCACCCATAACAGGCAGCGAGTTAGGCCAATTCGCGCCGACCGTACATGCTATAGCCGTGGCTACGACGATAAACGCGGTATGCCAGAGTGTAACCGTACTCATGTTTTCACCAGGGTCCACGCTCACCTCCCCACGGAGGCTAACGCGGAACGTTAGGGTTTGTCAATCACGGCTTACCTGAGTCAACCGGATAGGCATACTCAGGTAGCGTTCATCCTTGCTTATCTCGTTCGCCCTTATCTTGGTTCACCTCGCCCCGTACATAACGAATAGCAACCGCGCCAGTACCACGACGACAACGAATGCCGCCGTAAAATCAAAAAGTATGCCTATCCGGTTAACTCAAGCTGCATTGACGCAACGAATGAACGCCGGTTATCGCTCATGGCTTAGGCGACTCAAACTTAGTAGTACCTTGCCTATGCGGTGCGCAATTAATGTGAATTGCTGCGCTAAATTTGAACTCTGTGAAGCCCTGATAGTGTGAGTTAGCTATGCGCATGACCACAAACCGGTTGTCGTGAGCGAAGATATGGCTTACTTCATACTCCCTGCCCCCGTAATGGTACCAAACATATGCCACCGAGCCACTAGGCGCTGACTGTTTAGCGCATGAGTCGACGAGCTGCTTAAACGAGTCCACGATCGCCTGTGCGCTTTGATCGCTTTCGACCGGCGTAATGGGCGCATTGATATTCGAAATCGCAGTCGGTTCGGCCATTCGTTCACCCCGTTCTATACGGAGCCTATCCTTAACGCCGCGCGCCTTCAACCCGCCGGGGTTCATATTATCGCCGACGAGAACACGCCAGCCGTCCGGCACTTGAGCCAACCGGATAGGCATATCAAAAAGACTCGTTCGCCTCATCCTCATCCTCTACGCTAGGAATGCCATCGCCGACGACCGCGAACCCGCTGGCCCATCCGCCGGTCGGCAGCGTGATCACAGACCGGATAACGCAGACCAGCCCGTCGCGCACGAAATAGCACGGCTTTCGGTTGGCGATGTTCTTCGAAATGATGTCCGCGCTCCCCTTGCCGATGCGGACCGACCTACAGCACGCAAACGAAAACCGCCAATCTTGATCGGCGTTGCGGCCGTTGACGACTTCGTTAATATACGTCTCGTACTTGCCGCCGTGCAGATATTGTAGCGTCTGCCATGCGTCGTTCGAGGATATCACCGAGACGCCGGGCCACAGTGCGGCTAGGGTGGCGTTGACGTCGGCGACAGCTTCGGCAGCATCCGCAGCGCCTTTCGGTAGCAATAGAATGCCGGTCATAGCTTATGCCTCTCCGAAACAACGGCTAGCAGATCGTGAGGTTGCAGACGTCGAATGAACCTGTCCACGACGCCGTCATCCCGAACCGAATACGCTTTATAATCGACGACATACGCCAAACTCATACCCTGCCTGGACCGGACGATATGCAGCCCAGTGTCCGTCTCGTCTACTGGAGTCAGGCATAGCCGGTGACCGTTCAGCGTTACCCACGCGACCGGCGAGGTTTTCAGTTTGGCCACCGCGTCATATAGCTTCTGACGCGGTGGCCCTAGCTTGGATTTGTTGCCCATTGCCCGTCCTTTATTTACCGAATCCATCACCTAAGCCGCCGCCACGACACACAACACCTTAGCCGCCCGAGTCGCAATCGTATACAGCAGCCGACCGCGCCCCGCTGTGTCTTTCTGCCATCCCGAAACGAACGTCGGATTCAGGTAGGCACAAACGGCGTCATATTGCGATCCCTGTGCCGAATGCGCGGTTAAGGTCTGCCCGTATGTTGCTTTCAGATACCGCCGCTTGTCCTTTTCTTTCTTCGGCCGCTTCTTATTCGCCTCGACCATCTCTTTCCACAGTGCGTCTTTCTCGAACATGCCAGGGACCAGAAAGACCCATTCCGAGCTGCCCTCGAACTTGCACGCGAACACCGTCTCCCCCATAACCGGTCTCGGCTCGCGCGCCACCACCGCCAGCGTCCGAACCTCGCCATTGACCAGCCCGTAGGTGGTGTTTTCGCAGATCCGAATCTTGTCACCTGGCTGCAGCGGCTCGGTGAACCCCTTGAGCGATCGCATCCGGGTGTTCATCGCCGTGCGGTCTTCGTTCATCCACGTGATCATGGACGTATCTGTCCAGCCGGATGATTCGAGCGAGTGCATATATTCCACGGCATCGTTGCGCGATCCGCGGATGATCTGCAGGCGATAGTCCAACGGGTCATAGCAGTCGCGGATCCAGGCCGATCCTCTACCCTCACGAACGGCGGTAGCGTAGGCGACGATCGGGTTGTCGAGCGCCTGGCGGTGGACTTTGTCGAGGCAGGCGTCCGGGTGCTGAAGGTTCGCGCCCCACGAATCGTTCACCGGGGCAAGCTGTGCATGATCGCCCACGTAGATGACCTGCGCGCCGTGTTCTAGGGTCTTCTCGATATCCTCATGAACGCGCCGGCCGATCATGGATGCTTCATCGATGATCGCCAGCTCGCCAGGTCCGACAATCGACTTCGGATTGAAGAACCGTAGCCGTTCGCCGCGATCTGATTGACGAGACCTGCCCACCGAAGCCGCTGCAGCAAGAATCGCGTCGGCCTCTTCATCCAAAGCGGTCTTTTTCTCCTCTTCGACGCCCTGGTACAGCTTTGAATGCAGCGTGGCGGCCGGTCTCTTCGTCACCTCGCTGATTCGGAGCGCCGCCTTAGCCGTGGGGGCTAGGAGCGTGATTGCGCGGTTGCCCATTTGCTCCATAAGCGTCGTGATCAGCGTCGTCTTGCCACAGCCCGCAGCCCCGGCGAGCGTGATAAACTGCTGACCCGCACGCAGCCGCGCGTGAATCGTGTCCAGGGCGTACTGTTGATCTGGAGAAAGAGTAATCGTCACCGGAACACACCTTCGAGATCGGTGAGCGGGAAATAGCCCGACCAGGGGACGGCGGACGGACGCAGCGGGTCGTGAAGTAGGAAGACCGGACAGGCGTTGACGTTGGCGGAAACATCGAACAATCGGTTATACTCAGGTGGGCACAGGCGCCGGCCGACTGACGGAATGCCGCCCATACTAGAATGCGATATCATCTCTGCAGGTTTTGCCCACCATAGCATCCTATGCGTCAGCGGGTCAGACACCACAAACCCACCCGGCGTATCCACGCCCCAAATCTGGCCGACACGGAAGCCAGGAAACGGGATCGGATACTTCTCGTCGAACGCGGCGCAGATCGCATCACGCTTAGCCAAGTCTAAGAGATTATTATCGGCGTTAATCGGAGTATACGGCCATTCGATGCACCCTTCGGCGTCGCGAGGCAACAGCGGATTGCTTCTGTCTTTGCGTGACGGGCATAGATACGAACCAAGCCACCATGGACGGTATTCGACTAGGGTATCCCATCGCCATTCCGGCCGCTGGTATTCTTCCGGCACACAGCTAAGGTCTTTCATTCGTTCGGCTCCTTATCAATCTGCTTATCGCATTCACCGGAACACACCTTCGAGATCGGTGAGCGGGAAATAGCCAGACCAGGGAACGGCGGACGGACGTAGCGGATCGTGGAGTAGGAAGACCGGACAGGCGTTATACTCTGACGGCGCCATACGGTAGCACGAAAACAGAACATGATAGTTTGGTTCGTCCTCAATAGCTTCATGCCCGGTCATCGTCACGCCTTGCGTTTTCCATTCGCGAAACCGATAGCGGATATTTGGTTTCGCGCCCTTGATTAGCACCTTCGTCAGCGGATCCGACACTACAAATTCATCGCCGATTAGCATACCCCAAATCTGACCGACACGGAAGCCAGGAAACGGGATCGGATTGGCGTTATCATACTCGACGCACGAGGCGTCACGAATCGCCTGATTTAACCTAGCATCGAATGTCGCCGGCTTAATAACTACGACGCCAGGACCAAGGTTTACGTCGCCATACCCGCAGTCTTCGCCCGGAGGTAACGCCGGGTTGGTTTTGGCGTCGCTTCGCCTGATCTGCAGATAAGAACCCGACCACCACGGACGATATGGAATGGTGCAGTTAACCCATTCCTGCCGCTGATATTCTTCCGGCACACAGCTAAGGTCTTTCATTTGTTCGGCTCCTTATCGTCGGCAGTAGACCACCGCGCCAGTTTTGCCCGCGCTTTCAGAATTGGAATCTCAGCGACCCACGTATAAACCTTGTGGCGTTTGCGCATCTCTTCCATAAACGTCTCATCCAGAATCATCAAGTTCCAGACTACCAGATTAATCAAGTCGTCACGAGCTACGGAGCACACGTTGTCGATCGCCAGCCATTTGATATACTCGATGACGCGCAGTTTCAGCCATCCGTATACGGTTTCATGCTCAGCGCTGGTCGTTACTTGCACGATAAACACGCTGTACGGGTCATCCAGCAGGATGCTAGCGCCGCTCGCTGTCCATTCCGGTTCAAATGTTAGCCCAGACGGATGCACGCATACCCTGTTGCCCTTATTCATTTCCGCACCTTCGACTTGAATGTTAGATCCATACCCCACTTACCATCCGCACCGATAGGGATCTCCCAACCGGGGACCGTCACGTTCATTTCTTCTTCGAGCAGCCGCACGCCCTCTTCCTTCCGGTCCTCTGGCACCTCTAACACGATTTGGTCGTGAAACTGCCCGATGATGCCAGTATTTTTTCCCCACGAGTGCGGAAGGATGCGGTTCCGGACGCGGATGGTAGCCGGTCCCATGATCGCCCCTTCGGCGGCCAAGATCGGGTAGTTGATGATCGCGTTGTAGTCCTCACCGTCCGAGAAGTCCGCGCGTCGTCCGAGGATCGGGTCCAGCATATAGCCGTACTTCTTATAAAGCGCGATCGACTTATCCCAAGCCTGTTTCCATTCCGGTTCGGCGCCCATCCAACGTTCGTAGTAAGCACGAACCTGTGCAACCGTGAGCGACCGCATAACCAGGTTGCCGTTTTCGTCTTCTGCTCGGGTCATGGTTGCATGAATCGTAGGAACCGATCCGCCATATGCACCGTTGAACCTGAGCGCCTTAGCCACGTTGCGCTTGACCTTAGCCGCGCCGGACCATTCGAAATTGTTCTCTTCGCACGGATGACCGGGAGTCTCATCGAAGTCCGAATAGATGATCTTCGCCAGCGAAACGTGTGTGTCTCGGCCGTTGCGGTAGTCATCGAGCAGGGACGGGATCTTCCACACGTTCGCGATGATTCGGCTGTGAACCGACGACAAATCCGCGCCGACGAACACGTTCCCTTCTTCGGGCTCGAACATGTCGCGCATAAACGCCGGGAAGGTCTGCAGGTTGATCTTCGACGGCCGGCCACCCGACGACAACCGCCCGACGCCCGTGGTGTGGACGCCCCAATTCGCCCGCAGACGCCCGTCCGGCCAGACGCACAGCCATTCATCGGGCGAACGCTTGCCGGCAGCTCTCGCCTTCTCCCTGGCCTTGCGGCGGGCTTCTTCGGCCACCTCGAACGGCGCGAGCTTGAACACGAACCGACCCAAGAGCGTTTGGAACTTCTTCGCCCGGCGACACGCGTGGATGATCGCGTGTTGCTCCTTTGAAAGCGTCATGTCTGCTAAATACGCTCTCAGAATAACGTCGGCGGCTACGCGGTCGCCCGAGTCCGTTTCAAACGACTTTTTCGGCAAGTGCTCCGGAAACGGCAGCTCCCATTTGTCGAACAGCAGTTTGCGCATATGGTCGGTGGAGCCAGGATTAAACAGCGGCTTACCCTTCACGTCGAACCCAGCCTCTAGCCCGATGCCGGCCGCCGCGATCGACTCCTGAAGCTGCGCCAGCCAGAACGCGCGTTGCTCCACCATCTTCTTCTCATGCGCGGCCCGCCTGCCCTCGTTCACGCGCACGCCGAGCTGGTGCATCTCGCAGCACACGACCTGCAGCGAGTGATCATGCGTCAGGACGGGATCGCGCAGGATCCTTGAAGGGTTCGGGACGTTCGGGCCGGATGCGATCGTAATCGGCATGTTGATCGGGCGCATATCCGGGCCGGTCTTAGCCTGCACGCGGTCGTAAATCTCGTTGGCCCGCTCAATCAGGATCGCCGCTGCCTTGTGGTTTACGCTGACGTCCATCGCCCCGTAATGCCATAGCTCCGCGTCGGTCTTGGCCTCGGTGGCGGTATGATCGGCTTTCCACGCGTGAACGTCTGTATACAAAGAACCGACAAATCCGAGCGTGTGCGGCAGATCGGGATCCACGTAGCGATGGAGGATCACCGTGTCGATGTCGAGTTTAGGCGCTTCCCCTAGATACCGCTCCATCACCTGGCGATCGTAGGATCCCGCGTTATGGCCGACCACGATCGCATTTTTGAACGTAGTCTTGACGAAATCGAGGATCCACGCCTGTTCAATCGAATCATAGAATCGAGTATGGCCGTCCCGAGACAGAAACCCGATCACGATCACATAGTCGCCCGTGCCGATCTGAATACAACGGAGATTCGCCAAACACGGTTCAAGCGCGTCCGTCTCAGTGTCGTATACGATGAAGTTCTGAGACGTCAGGAATTCGTATGCGTGGTCGTTCAGCCATGACAACGGCGGATTGACCACGATCTCAGGGTCTTTCCACGCCAGCGTACCGCGGAACCATCGGAAGGCACGGGCAATCGACGCACGGAATGGGAGCCTCCACCGTGGTTTAAACAGGACGCGCGTAGGGTGAACGGTCGGAACCATCTGCCTGACTTTGCCGTCCCTGCAAGCCATCTCGGTCAGGTTGCCCTGCACGGCGTCGATCGCGGGGTGCTTCTTCGGTCGGCCGTCATCACCGGTCTGCTCAGGAATCAGCGCTTCATAGGCCGTTTTGCCGAGCACGATCACCGAGTCAGCATGAGCAAGGTCGGCGAGCATACGGGGGCGACAGGCGGCGATCGGGTCCAATAATAACTCGTCACCATCCTTCGCCCGCTTGACGTTCTCCCGGCGAAGCGCCGTCTTCATCTTCGCCAGGTTGTTCCCGGCCGGCCGGCAGGCGAACGCGTTGACGTAAGACAGATCCGCGCGCTTCACCCTGGCCGTGTCCAAGGCCCGATGCAGCTCCAGGCCGACGCGACCGGTGAGCGGCCGGCCTAGCTCGACTTCCTGTTCGTCGGGGAATTCGCCCAGCACCGCGATCGGCGTCGGGTGCAGCTCGGAGCGAACCGGCGTTCCTTCGCGGATCGTGGCGAGGATACACCGGTCGCACAGCGCGCCGTCACAGCGGGGATCCCAGGTCAATCGTAGCTCCTAGAACGGGATGCTGTCAGGGTCGTTCGTGTAGTCTGTGCGCGTAATACCAAGCAGGTCGCCGACACGGTGGAACAATGCTTCCTGTTCATAACCACCTAGCGGATTCTGCAGCAGGTTGCGCATTTCGACCAAATCCGACCGTGGTACGGCAACCATATCGGCGTTATTGGCTATGATATCCTCCAGTCTGCCGACCCTATGCCCCTTTTCATCGACAAGGTGATATTCGCCGTTGTCGGTTCGCCAGATGTGCAGATACATACTAATTTGCCCCCTTCTGCGCCGGCCCTACGCTTTCCCACATCACGATAGCCGCCAGGATCTCAGACCACAATTCGTTCGTCAGCACGCCGTCCGGAAGATCGCGCCCCCTCGTCCACGTCTCACCCGGCTCCGGCGCTCGCGCGTCCATAATGCAGCCCATCGCCATACGCGAATCAGGAACAAGCGGCAACGACTCACGGACGTAAATGCTATAGATCCTCGCAGCCGTATACACCAGGGCCGCCATACCTTCCGCGTCGTTCTTCGTGATCAACGCCGGGATCTGAGCACGCAGCAGCCAGTCGGCGAGATAATGCCCAGACCATGCCACAAGGTTCGTAGACGTCGAAAGCCACTCCGCGCCTTCCAGCTCCTCGGCCGTCACCATTTCGGCGCCGTCTCGGATGCGTGGTCGACCGCGAGCTTCAGCAGGCGAGCGCTGACCCGAACCCACCGCGACTCGATGCACACACGAACGGCCGACACGTCGTCGGGGTCGCTACGGACTTCGATCTCGTCGAACTGTTCGGGATCGCGCGGGTTGTCATCGCCTGGTTGGTGGGCTCCCGGGACTGCGCAGCTTGCCGTGATTCGCTGTGTGGGCTGTGCCATCTTTCGTTCTCCGTTTGGTTGTTTTGATATGCCTATCCGGTTAAGTCAAGTGAATCGCGGCTACTTGGGCATATCCCGCTTTGTCCCTAGCTTTAGCGTCAGCTTCTCAACATCAACCCCGTGGGGTTCTTCTGAGCGGTCGTTGCCATTGTACCACGCGCTTAACGGGCGGTCAATATACAGCATAATCTTCTTACGCATATCGTCTACGACGGTATTAAGCGCATTTTGTGCTGTGTCGCGCTCTACTCTCATAGCGTCACGTTCTACTTCTGCCTTTTCTATCGCCATTTTGCGGACAGCTTGATGAATAGCCGTAGTAATCATAATAGCAAAAATCGTAGCCGGCGCTATCACTACTGGTTTATCATCGTATACGGCGCACGCAAACCAACCAAACACGGACCAAACCACCATGTCAACCACGTATCGCATTAGCCACCCCGCCGTCCATTCGCTAGTCCAGTTAGGCATACGCACCCCCGCGCACGCCTATCATGTTCTTAACCGCGCGCCCACCACGGCATCACTTGAGACAACCGGATAGGCATATCAGGAAGAAGTCACAATCGCCGGGGTTGCCGGCCAGTAGCTCGTCAATCTCGGCGCGCGAAACTAGATGCGCGGGATATGCCTATCCGGTTAAGTCAAGTGAATCGCGGCTACTTCGGAATAATCCGCCTTGGGACTATCTTTAGCTCCAACTTCTCCATGTCGATCTCTGCCGGCTCCTTTGACCGGTCGTTGCCGCTAAACCATTCACGTAATGGGCCGTGAATATCTTTTGCGATCTTTGTTTTTACCTCGCCATATTTTTGCTTTAGCTCTTCTAGTTCACGCTCAGTTGCGGTTTTCGTGATACCAATAGTCGCAATATAAACAAGACCTGTCACAACCAGCGCAAAAGCGAACGCAAGGCCGGGCGCATTCGGGTAATAGGTAGGCGTAGACTTAGCGCATATGATGCCGAACACGGTCCAAACTATCATATCAAACGCGTATCGCATTAGCAACCCCTCATTCCATGTTATTATCCACGTAGGCATACGCACCTCTGCGCACACCTAACCTGTTCTACGTCAAGCGCTATCGGCCGACCACTTGAGCCAACCGGATAGGCATAGCGCGGGGATCTCAGCCATCAGTTACCTCAACCGGGCATTGTTCAACCGTGATCGTCATACGCCCATGCGGACACTTGACTCCAACCGGCAAACTGATCGCTAGCTGCTTTCGCAGTTCGGCAACCGTGCCTCGATAGGTAATAACGCGTAATACCTGCGCCACCGCATCGTCGGCCAGCCCATAAAACGGGTTATTCTGTTCGGCGCGCTCGATAATAGCGTTCAGCCGGTCAAAGTCCAGATCGTCCAGCCTGTCACCCGCCATCGTCCACCTCGTCGCCGCAGTCTAATTCAACAGGCATCGCAGAGAAATAGCAAGGCGCCGCATAGCTCCTAACGCGGTCCTCAATCGCCATACCCGTACTGTGAACCTTCAACCATGTCAGGAACAACCCGCAGACCGTTTGACCGGCATCTTCGATATTCAGATCCTCCAACACCCGGAAACGTGCCTTAGCCGTCGCGCGAACATGCGCCTCTGTAACTTCCCCAGGACCACAAGGCCCGTACTCGTCGCATTCGTCTTCAACCGGCGACGGAAACCCAAACTCGGCGCGGAATTCGTCGAAGAGGCCCGACACGGAGATCGTCTCGCTGGAGATGATGACCCCCATCAAGCGGGCGGGGTCTTCGAAAATGGCTGTGATCATTCGCTTTGCTCCATAGGTTTGAGGTAGCGAAGGAAATTTAGTGTGTATTCGGCGTCGACGCCGCTCACCGCGCCCACGCGGATAATAAACAACCGCAGCATACGTTGCCGGTACGTTTCGTTCGCAGGGAGCAGCAAGTTATGCGCAACCGCGTCCAAGACGCTGATCGACGGCCGCCATGCGCCGTTAAAGCGCGGATGCACGAGATATTCGCCATTCGCGGCGACTGCATAGAACAGCCCGTCCGTGTCCTGTTCTGGCGTGGCTGGCACAATACCGAATGTATCCATAAGCCATTGCGCATCTTTTGCGTATACCGCGCTAGCGCCAGACGCGACTTTCGCCGCCGCTTCCGTCTTCGCCCTTGCAAGCGCCGATGATTCCTGAGCAAGCATAAATGTCCCAAGAGCCATAGCGATGGCTACCGCACATCCGCTAATCAACAAAAACCCGGCCATCATTCACCTCACCTTCATCAAAAACGGGCCAGCAGCAAAGGCAACCGACCCTAACACGCGCACCGACCCTAACACGACCAGACGGCCGACGAGACCAGGGGCTACAGAACCCCTACGCCTCACCGACCGTCCCGCCCCACATCACCGCGGAGGGGGCGGCGGCAGCGAAGGGCGCGAAGCGGGCGGCGGCGGAGCGAACGTAGCCGGGGCCGGTGCGGCAGGCGCAGGGGCGGTCACAGGGGCCGACACGGGCGCGTGAGCGGGCGCAGGCGGCATCACCGGGCGGGTGGCGGCGCCGACGCTCGACGCGGCGTGACCAAGCACGTCGGCGCTGGTCAGGGTCTCGGGCGGCTTGTTGCGGCGGGCGGGGGGCTTGCCGCCAGACTCAGCCGCGGAGCGCTGAGCCGCCGACTGGAAGAACACTTCCTGGCTGCGGTTGTCGAGCTTGCCGTCCGCGCCCTGGAACGGCGGGTAGTAGTAGACGGTCGCGGTCTGGCCGACGAATCCGGCGATCCACGAGAGCGGAACCGCGGTGCCGTTCGCGAGCTGCGCCACGTCGTAGCCGGTCGACAGCAGGAAGCTGTTCAGGAGGCGCTGATACGTGTTGAAGTGCTCGGCGTTCGGGTTGAGCGGGAGCGCGACGTAGGTGTAGATATCTCCGCTGCCGATGCCGGACAGGGTGACGGCGAGCGACGGCTCCTTGCCGTCACGCGCAGAGATGCCGATCTCCTTGATCTTGGCTTCGTACCAACCTTCATCGGCGAGACCGCCGGAGCTGAACGCGCCCAGCTCGCCGTTGAGCGTGAGAACGAGGTTGGCGTACTGCGGGTTGTCGAGAGCAAGCGGCTTGTTCGCGTCGGCCATGTGGCTGATCTCCGTGATGATGTTTGCGTATTCTTTCTGTTTCGATCTCTAACTCTGCCTAACTAACGCATCACTTCG
>ERZ650308.1400-NODE-1400-length-12519-cov-8.690549_pt1 | contig 12519 bp, 9 predicted proteins | sample MGYA00376244_ERZ650308 | MGnify/ENA primary metagenome ERZ650308 (study PRJEB26733, sample SAMN07839295) | wastewater metagenome | biome: small river; feature: stream; material: water | place: USA: North Carolina | collected 2016-04-26 ...
TTTTGTCGTTTTGAGGCTCTAAACTTTTGTCTATGATGAGTAAATCGCCATCATATATTCCGGCATTTTTCATGGAATGTCCTTTCACCTTGGCAAAGAAAGTACAATCTCTGTTTTTGATGTATTCTTTGTTGATATCGATAGACAATTCAATAAAATCATCTGCAGGTGATGGAAAACCAGCGCGCAAGCCCGCATCTACATAAGGTAGCGATGCCTCTGTTGAAAAATCTGGAGTATAGAACTCGAGAGTAGCAGTGGTATGTAGGGATTTTAATTTCATCGAAACAAATGTAATAAACAGAAAATTGAGATGAGTTGGATTGAAAAAAAGTTATTAACCTTAAGGAAGATAATTTTATTTTTTCTGCTCTAATTGCTCTATAATTTTAGTGTAGTTTTCTGCTCCAACTTTTTTAGCAATGATTTTTTTGTCTTGGTCCAATAGGTAGATTACCGGAGTTTGTCTCACGTTGTATAATGTTTGGAAATCGACATCTTCTTTAGTATAATTCCCAGTAACTACAGGAGTTGGATATACATTGGTCCAATCGGATAGTTTTTCTTTTTCAATAAACTCTTTCCATTTTACCATTTCATTGGTGTTGTTGTTTATCGCAAAAACGACTACGCCTTTTTGTTTCCACTCCGTTTCATACAATTGGTGCATTTTTGGAATCTCAGTTGCACAATGCCCGCAAGTAGGATCCCAAAATGCTATTACAGTATATTTAGCTTTGATATCATACAAATCAATTCTTTTTTGGTCTTGGGTAAGCATGAATAAATTGCGCCCTTTGTCGCCTACTAAATTGTCTTTGATACTCGCTACTTTGAATTTAAAGAATTCTTTTTGTTTAAGCTGTAGCCAAGAGTACTCTTTGTTTTTGAAATAGGTATTGTAAATATTAATAAACACTCGGTCCATACCCATAATTTTTGGTTCTGAATATAAATCAACAAAATACAAACTGAGGTATTTGAATACTTCTCCATTGGGTTGGTCAGTTTGATTTAAAATTTGGACTATTTCAGCGGTAACTGCTTCCGGGGTCACAGGGACAAAAGTATTGAAATAAGTAGTAATACGATTCTCTAAAAATGGATTGCGCAATAAGCGATTGTCTTTAAAATTGATGCCGTCAAAAAAATGTTTTTTTAAATAGGCAATAGAATCGTTTTTTGTGGCCAATTTTTCTTCGGCAGGTTTATTCAAGAAATTATCAATAGGTTGACTCATTCGGAATAGTAATGCTAATGTATTACTAGGATTGGATTGAATATAATTATTTTTGTAAGTGTTAATTTCGCTTTGAATCTTCTTTAGATCTTGTATGACTAAGGCACTATCTTGTTTGGTCTTTTTATCGGCTAAGTTTTTTTCTAAAGCTTTGATGCCTTCCATTTTGGTTTTGAAAAAGGAATTGAAGCCATTAAAATCTTGGTTCAAACTAGAGCCTTGAATTGAAAGTGTTTTTTCAGTTGGATTAGTGACTTGGATACTAAATTTTTGATCGCTATCCATCATGAATTCCAATTCTATTTTTTTGTCAGGCGTTACTAACATATAGATCCCTTCGACATATTTCTGGTCTTTTTTGAAAAGTAATTTCCCATCATTAGTTCCTTTTACAGAGTCTAACAAGGTTTGGTATTTACCATAATGACTCGCTAAATAATACATTTTATTAGCATATTCAGGAGATTGAAATCCAATTTGACTAGTAGGGATTGTTTTTTTGGCTTGAGCCAATATAGCACTTCCGCTTATAAAAACGAAAAACAGTACGAGTAGCGATTTGATTTTCATAACGAATTAATTTGAGTCAAAAATACTATTTTCAATTGGGTTACAATTTAACGAATTCAAAATTAATTGAAGAGTTTTAAAAGAGTCAAAAAAAAGAAATACTTTTAACCAATAATTATAAGAACATAAAGCAATGCGATCGATTTTCTCTTTTGTACTATTAGTTTTCTTGTCAGCGACTGCTTTGCTTCATGCTCAACAAGATACAGCAATTTCGGATACTACTTTTGTCAATTTGAAAGACTATAGTACTGATTTTGTGTACGACATGAAGTATGCCACTGAGGATAATTTTTTGAAAGCCAAAGTGTATGATTGTGCCGAATGTTTTTTACGTTTAAAAACGGTAAAAGCCTTGGTTAAAGCGAATAAAAAATTCATCCGAAAAGGATATCGTATTCAAATTTTTGATTGTTACCGTCCGTTGGATATTCAAAAAAGAATGTGGCAAATTGTTTCTAATCCAGAATATGTAGCCGATCCGGCCAAAGGATCCATCCACAATAGAGGAGGAGCAGTTGACATTACTTTAGTAGACAGTAATGGAATAGCATTAGATATGGGAACTCCGTTTGATTTTTTCGGACCTGAAGCCGGTCATTATTTTGAAAATCTTTCTGATGAGGTAAAGCAAAATAGAATACTTCTTAAAAGAATCATGCAAAAAAGTGGCTTTATACCTTTTAATTCGGAATGGTGGCATTATAATTTAAATAACGCTTCCAAAGATCGGGTTTCTAATACAAAATGGAACTGTAATTAATCGGTTCTTTTATTGTAGTTATTTGGCGCAGTCAATGTTTTGGATAAAGTAAGTTTCAGGTTCATATACTTCATTATTCAACTCAGATGTAAATTGTTTCTTGAGTACATAATCTTCTGTATCTGTTAAGTATTTGATGCGCATCATCGACACAGGTGATTTTTTTAATTCCTCGAAGCTGTCTTTCATGAACATAAAAACTCCAGTCGTCAATCGGTTATCAAATCCTTTGTCATCACGAAGCATGGTGCCACAATTTTCTTGATCTGTATGTATAAGAGTTATAACTTTTCCATTATTCAATTGTAAAAATAATTTGGAGTTTTTGTCAAAACAATTGGCTTTCATAAAGCTTTTGCTTTTTTGAATTAATTGCACGTTTAAAAATGGCATCCCATCATCAACAGCCAAAGAAAAGAAAATATAGCTGGATGTTTCACCAAAGTTTTTCTCGGCAATCATATATTCTTTGGTAGATTTATATGTACCTATAGAATCATTAATGTTAGTAGTGTATTCACAAGGTTTTTGCGCAAATGAAACAAAACTGATCAATACGAATGCTAAGGCTAATAGGTTTTTCATGTTTATTTTATTTTGGCGCAAATTAAAACTATTTTATCATTATTCATATCAGTTGTAAAAAAACAATAGGAATTTCCTCCGTCCTTAATTTTCCACTTTTTCCGAATGACTTCTACCGTTTCTGGAAAGTTGCGAGTTGTAATATTGTGCTTTGAATTTTCGAGATGCGTTTTAATTTCTTTTTTTGAGTAGGGAATAGCTTGTTGAATTTCAAAAATACGTCCAGGAAAATCAATCAATTCGTTAGAAGTATACAAATGGGAATGTTTGTGCAATTTATCGAGCTGAAATTGTAAACTGATAGCATCAAATCCGCCAGATTTCATAATGGCACTATTGGGCTCATACAAGTAGCGTTTTGGAAGCGAATAATTAGCTTCAGCCTGATCTTCGTTTAGTTTAAATTCAAATACAGCGTTAGTCTCTTTGGTAAGATTTACTGTTTTAATTGTTATAGCACCTGAATAGTTTTTGTGCACTTCCCAAAGCAATTCTTTTACTTCGTTTTCCAAAGCCACAATATGAATTGTTTTTACATTTTGTAATTCGGATAGTCCAGCTGCAATATCTAATAAAGGTGCTGTTTTAAATAAAATAGCGTTTGATTTTTCAAAATAGCTATTTAAATTTTCAGGTACATTGGGTAAACAGTCTTTTAGCATGAATACTTTGCCTTTGGCATCATTACGCCTCGATGGATCAATATACATCCAATCCCATTTAGTAGGTAGCGTTTCTAAAATCCCAAAACTATCTCCCGCAATACAATTAATATTGGCAACGCCCAGTTGTTCAAAATTATGCTTGACGATCTCAGATAATTCGGTGTTGATTTCGCAATGCGTTACGTTTTTAAATTGTTTGGCAAAGTAAAAATCATCTACGCCAAATCCGCCGGTTAAATCGATTAGATTTTCACCTTCAATAAGGCTCGATTTGTATTGGGCGGTACTTTCCGATGAGGTTTGTTCTACCGATATCTTGGAGGGGTAAATGATATTTTCCGTTTTAAACCAAGTAGGTAATTTCTCTTTTGATTTGGATTTTGCTTCAATTTGGTTTAAAATAGTGATCCAATCTACATCTGGAAATGGATTTTTTTGCAAAGCTAATGTTGCAACGGATACTCCAATTTGCTTTTGAATGAATTCCTGAATACTAGGATTTAAAATAGGAAAATCCAAAACTAAATATTTTTTGTGATGAGTTGAATGACAACGTTATTCGGAAAAAACTCTTTACCGATTACTTTCAAAATAGTGTACAAAGGCACGGCTATTACCATTCCTAAGATGCCCGATAGAAACCCTGCAATTAGTATCACCAAGAAAATTTCTAAGGGGTGCGAACTTACACTTTTAGAAAAAATAATGGGTTGGGATAAATTATTATCAATTAATTGGACCATCCAAAAACCAATTAAGATGTAAATTGTGGTAGGTAAAGTATCTGTTTGAAAGTCATTCCCCAAATGACTAATCATGGTTAAAACGGCTGCAATTAGTGACGCAATTAATGGTCCGATATAAGGAATAATATTGAGCACAGCACAGAGGAAAGCAATGATGAACGCATTTGAGATTCCGAAGATAGACAATACTATCAAGTATAAAATAAATACGATAGCAAGTTGCAGCAACAAACCTATAAAGTAACGTGAAAGTAAATGATTGATTTTTTCTAACGAATTGATAATAGGTGCTTCGTGTGTGTCAGGAATTAGTTTTTTAAGGTTTTCAATGAAGTAGACCTTATCCTTCAAAAAGAAAAAAGTAATAAAAAATACAGATGCTAATCCAACACCAAAACTGCTAATTGTATTAAGAATGGTGTTTAACAGCTCAGGTACAAAGTTGAAATCAATTTTAGAGCTTATGTTGGTTTCTTTTAAAAAGCTAGCCGAATCAATATTGTGATTGTCTAAAAATACAACTAGTTGATGTAGCAGTTGATTGATATTTTGCTCAATTTTAACTGTGTTAAGTAATGATAGACTTTCGCTTTGGGAAAGTATTAATGGTATAAACAATGAGATAAACCCAACGATAAGAAGAAAAAAGAATACTAATGTGGTTACAGTGGCTAACACATTTGGAAAACGTAAACGTGTTTTAAGAAAACTCATAATAGGCTTCCCTATAAGCGTAATAATCAACGAAACAATTAGGTAAACAATCACGGCTTGAATTTGGTATAAAAAATAGAGTAAAATTCCAATAAGTACTATAAAACCTATAGATCTTAAAATTCCGTTTGCTATTGTTTTGGATGTAATCATTTATAAATTGGATTTAATCAAGAATGATATAATGTTATAAAGGTAGGAAAAGATTCAAAGGAAACAATTGGAAATTTTACATTTCATTCAATTGATTACTGATTTGATAGAGAGCAATACTGGTAGCTTGAACAACATTCATACTGCTATTCTTTCCGTACATGGTTATATGACTAATTTGATTGGATATAGCTAGTAATGCTTCGCTAATACCTTCAATCTCATTTCCAATCAACAGAGCAATTTTTTGGTTTTTTGGTACTGTAATTTGCTGTATTGGAATACTAGAGCTTGTAATTTCTAACGCAATAAGCTCATATTTTTCTTCTAGTAACCATGAGATAGCATCGTTGGTTTCTTCGATTACTGAATGTGGTAATTGCAAATGAGTGCTTCGAGACGTTTTGTTGATTTTTCTCGGTGTTAGTGGAATGTCTTTTCCAATAAATAGTATTTTTTCGATACCAAATGCTTCTCCAATACGAAATAATGAGCCTATGTTTTGTTGGAAATAGATATGATCACAAACTAAGATGATGGGAAAGTTCTTTTTTTTGAAACGATTATTTTCGTGTGTAAGTTGCATTAATTTAATTCTCATTAAAGAAAACGACACTATGGCAAGCTACAACAGCAGCAGTTTCAGTTCGAAGTCTAGTATTTCCTAAAGTTACTGGGATGTAGTTTTGCTCCAATGCTAAAGTAATCTCTTTATCAGAAAAATCACCTTCAGGACCAATTAGCACTGTAATATCGGTATTTGGTTGTAAAACTGATTTTAATGTTTTCTTGTCTGTTTCTTCACAATGTGCAATCAATTGTAGTCCGGTATTTTTATTTTTCACGAATTCTTTGAAAGAAATTGCTGGATTCAGTTTAGGCAAATACAATGCGTTAGATTGTTTCATTGCCGATAGAAGAATTTTTTCAAAACGCTCCATATTGATCACTTTTCTTTCGGAACGATCACAAATTATGGGAGTGATTTCTTGAACACCAATTTCGGTAGCCTTTTCCAAAAACCATTCGTATCGGTCATTCATTTTGGTCGGTGCCACTACCAGATGTAAATTGTACTTTGGAATTGATGCCTTTTCAAATGAAACAATTTGAACCGTACATTTTGAATCGGACGCCAAAACAATTTCGGTTTTAAATAAAAAACCTAAACCATTAGTTACAAATAAAATATCACCATCTTTTTTACGTAATACTTTAATTATATGTTTGCTTTCTTCTCTGTCAAAAGTAAAGGTTTCAGTAACTTCATTTATAGTAGCATTGTAGAATAATTGCATAGCTTTAGAATTGAATTCGTGCTTTCGAAACTACCGATGCTGTTTCAAAATGTTCAGATAAAAATTTTTGATAACCTACAATTCCAATCATTGCAGCATTATCAGTGGTGTATTCAAATTTTGGAATGAAGGTTTTCCATCCATATTTTTTTTCTGCTTCTTTTAAGGTGTTACGAATTCCTGAATTAGCAGAAACCCCTCCGCCAATAGCAACTTGTTTAATCCCGGTCTCTTTGACGGCTAACTTCAATTTGTCCATTAAAATTTCTATAATGGTATGTTGAATAGAAGCGCATATATCATTGGTGTTTTCTTCAATAAAATTAGGATCTTCTTTTGTTTTCTTTTGAATGAAATAAAGAATAGCGGTTTTTAATCCTGAAAAGCTAAAATCCAACCCAGGCACTTTAGGCTTGGTAAAAGCAAAGGCTTTTGGATTGCCTAATTGTGCATATTTATCGACCAAAGGTCCGCCAGGATAAGGAAGACCAAGTATCTTAGCGCTTTTGTCAAAAGCTTCACCGACCGCATCGTCTGTAGTTTCGCCAATAATCGTCATATTAAAAAAACCATCGACACGCACAATTTGTGTATGTCCGCCGCTAATTGTTAATGCCAAGAAAGGAAACTCAGGTTTGTCGTAACCTTCTTCGTTAATAAAATGAGCCAATATATGGGCGTGCATATGATTGACGGCGATTAAAGGAATTTGTAATGCTAGGGCAAGTGATTTTGCAAAAGAACTTCCTACAAGTAAAGACCCCATTAAACCAGGACCTTGAGTAAATGCAATAGCGGACAGCTGTTCTTTTTGTATATTTGCTTTTCGCAATGCGGCATCAATAACAGGAACAATATTTTGTTGGTGAGCTCTAGAAGCTAATTCAGGAACAATACCACCATATTGATTGTGAATCAATTGATTAGCCACAACATTTGACAGTACTTTGTCGTTATGTAAAACGGCTGCTGCAGTATCGTCGCACGAACTTTCGATGGCAAGAATAAAAACCTCGGAATTTTGCATAAAAAAGCGCGAATTTTAAATTATATTTGGCGTGCTGTATGTTTTTTTCAGCGTTGCCAAAATTAAAGAATTTTTATTTAAAGCGCCTCCTTTGAGAAGGCAAATTAGAATTACAAAAAATTAAATTGTAAGCTGTATCAAAAACATCAAACAAATAGTATCGTATTCGCTAATTGGATTTGTCCTCTTGCTTCTAGTTCTAGGAATTGCGCTTAGCTTATCTGTAGTTCAAACTAGCATTGCTAACTATGTAATGAATAGATTGAATAAAGATTTTGGCACCGATATTTCTATTGAACAAGTTGCAATTTCTCCTTTCGGCGGAGTTAAGTTCAAAAAGGTACTTATTCTTGACCATCATAAAGATACTCTAATCTATGCTAATCGAATTAAAACGACCATTTCAGACGGTAAAAAGCTACTAGATGGTGATCTGATTTTTAGTGATTTGCATTTGGACGAATTGGTATTTCATCTCAAAACATATAAAAAGGAAAAATTGACTAATCTAGACGTGTTTATTAATGCGTTTGGCGAAGATACTACTTCAACAGGAAAACACTTTTTATTAACTGCTAAAGAGGCTAAAATTACCAAAGGACATTTTACAGTATTTGATGAGAATAGAGTAGTTCCTAAAGATGTTGATTTTACAAATCTGAATGTTCAGTTATCAGACTTTAAATTGTATGGTCCAGATGTGAATACTACCATACAGAAAATGTCCTTTTTAGATCATCGAGGGGTGTATGTTAAAAAACTTAGCGGACTGTTTAGTTATACTAAAAAGCAACTAAAGATTACCAAATTAGAGGCCCAAACTAAAGAGAATTCGGAGATCAAGGCTAACGTTGCTTTAAATTATACTATTGAAGATTTTGCTGATTTTAATAATAAAGTACAATTTGATGTGCAATTAGCCGCATCTACAATAGCGTCAAATGACATTCGATGTTTTTACAATGAATTGGGAAAAAATCAATTTTTTTATCTTACTGCAAATGCACTAGGGCCACTAAATAACTTAAAAGTGAGTCAATTGCGTTTAGTGGATTCGAAAAAAAGCAAAATGATTGGGGCTATTCGATTTAAAAATTTGTTTCCCGAGAAAGGGAAGGAATTTTATATGAAAGCCAAGTTTACTACTCTTTCGACTACGTATGATAACTTGGTGACTTTGTTACCCAACGTACTAGGGAAAACACTACCAGTTGAACTGAAACAATTGGGGCAATTTAATATAATTGGAAAAACAGAGTTGACCACTAGAGCAATTGAAGCGAGTTGTACGATGACATCAGCTTTGGGTACTATTTCTTCTGATTTCAGTATGAATAATATCGATTTTATAGATAAGGCTTCTTATGTTGGAGATATAGTTTTGAATCAATTTGATCTTGGGAAATTTACTTCTCAGCAAGATTTAGGCAAAATAAGCGCCAATCTTTCAGTTGATGGAATTGGTTTTACAGAGAAATATCTTAACACTAAAGTAAATGGAACTCTGTCCAAATTGGATTTTAAAAAGTATTCGTATACTAATTTAGAGGTAAATGGTACTTTTAAAATGCCGATTTACCAAGGTAGTGTTGTTATTAACGATCCTAATTTGAAATTGGTTTTTGATGGATTAGTAGATTGGTCCAAAAAAGACAGTCGCTTTGATTTTCATATAGCAATTGACAATGCTAATTTACATCAGCTGCAATTTACTAATGATCCTATATCTGTTTTGAAAGGAGATATTGTAGTACAAGCAACTGGAAATTCTGCAGACAATTTAAAAGGAAATATTTTTGTTAATCGAACTACCTATACTAATTCAAAGTCTACTTATTTCTTTGATGATTTTGCGATTAATTCAAGTTTTGACACTGCTAACAAACGAACCATCGCAGTTAACTCACCTGATATTGTAGAAGGAAAAATTGAAGGTAAATATAAGTTCAACCAACTTCAACAATTGATCGAAAATTCGTTAGGAAGTTTGTATGCTAATTATAAACCAAATCAAGTTGATAGAGGACAATATTTAAATTTTGATTTTTCAGTTAACAATAAAATTGTTGAAGTACTTTTTCCGAAAATTTCAATTGGCGCTAATACAAAGGTGAGTGGAACTATTAACTCGGATAAAAATGAGTTTAAATTTAAATTTAATTCACCACAAATAGTAGCTTCAGATAATACATTAGACAATGTTCGAGTTAATGTAGATAATAAAAATCCATTGTATAATGCTTATGTTGAAATGGATTCAATAAAATCAAAGTATTACAAAATTCGTGACTTTAGTTTGATTAATGTAACAATGAAAGATTCACTTTTTATTAGAACCGAATTTAAAGGTGGAAATAAAGGAGAAGATTATTTTAATTTGAATTTGTATCACACAATAAACAAAGACAATAAGAATGTAATAGGGATAAGCAAATCAGAAGTAAAATTTAAAGATTATTTGTGGTTTTTGAATGAAAATAATACCGAAGACAACCGTATTGTATTTGACAAGAATTTGAAAGAATTTGATATTGAGGATATTGTATTATCACATGAAAATCAACGAATTGAATTGTTGGGTAGTATAGGTGGAGCAAATTACAAAGATTTAAAATTAAGTTTTAAAGATGTAAATCTAAACAAAATAACACCTGAAGATGATTTGTTTGTTTTTGACGGAAATATTAATGGCGCAGTAAATTTCAAACAAGATAACGCAATATATAGACCAACAGCCTCATTGATAATTGATCAATTGCAATTAAATAAAACAGATCTGGGTATATTAGAGTTTGATATTGAGGGAGATCAAAGCTTGTCTAATTTTACGATAAACTCAACTATCAAAAATAATGGTTTTGAATCGTTTAATGCGGGTGGAAATCTTGAAATTCAAAATGACGAAACCATACTTGATCTACGTCTCAAATTTGATGAGTTCAAGTTAGCTACACTGGGATCAATAGGAGGTGAGGTTTTGTCTAATATCCGTGGTTTAGTATCAGGAAATGCTACAATTCAAGGGAATATAAATGCGCCAGAAATTAATGGCCGCCTTTATTTGGACAAAGCGGGAATGAGTATTCCTTATATTGGAGTCGATTATGAGTTGGCATCTAGAACGATAGTAGATGTTACAGATGAAAAATTCCTTTTCAGAAATAATTTACTAACCGATACCAAGTATGCTACTAAAGGGGTACTTAATGGCAATATTGAACACAAGAATTTTTCCAATTGGAAATTAGATTTAGCTGTAGCTTCAAAACGATTATTGTCATTGGACACCAAAGATAAAGAAGAGGCAGCTTATTTCGGAACGGCATTCATAAATGGCTCGGCAACAATAAAAGGATTGACTAATAGTCTTAAAATTGTTGTAGATGCCAAATCGGATAAAGGGACTTCAATAAAAATACCTATTAATAACACCGAAAGTGTTAGTGAGAATTCCTTTTTGCATTTTATAACACCAAAAGAAAAATTCAATTTACAAAAAGGGATTGTAGAAAAAGTTAGAGATTATAATGGATTAGAACTTGAATTTGATTTTAATATTACACCAGATGCTGAGGTTGAAGTTATATTGGACAGGAATTCTGGACATGGTATGAAGGGAAGGGGAAATGGTTCGCTTTTATTTAAAATCAACACCTTAGGAAAATTCAATATGTGGGGTGATTTCCAAGCCTATGAAGGTACTTATAATTTTAGAACAACGGGAATCAACAAGCGTTTTACGGTTAAAAAGGGTGGTTCGATTTCTTGGGATGGAAATCCTTTAAAAGCACAATTGAATTTAGAAGCAGTTTATAAAACTACTGCTAATCCTTCATTGTTGATTGATAATTCATCCTTTAATAAAAAAGTACCTGTTGATGTAATTATTGGAATTAGAGGAGATTTAATGAGTCCTGATCCCGATTTTAATATTGATTTTCCAACAGTTAGTTCCGTTTTAAAATCAGAAATACAAACTAAATTGTATGATAAAGATGTACGTCAAACTCAAGCATTGTATTTACTATCAACTGGAAGTTTTTTAAGTTCCGAGGGAATGAGTCAAAGCGACATATCAGGAAGTTTGTTTGAGACTGCAACAGGATTATTAGGCAATGTAATTAAGACGGAAGATGAAAAGTTCAATGTAGGGATTAATGTAGTTGGAGCCGATAGACGACTAGGAAAAGAAACAGACGGACGTTTTGAAGCTTCCATTTCATCAAAAATTAATGAGAGAATTACAATCAATGGAAAGTTAGGTGTTCCTTTTGGGGGGATTAATCAAACAGCTTTTATTGGTAATGTAGAATTATTATGGAGATTAAATGAAGAGGGTACCTTGAATGGACGTATTTTTAATAAAGAAAATGATATAAATTATATTGGACAAGGTATTGGTTATACGCAAGGATTAGGATTTACTTATGAAGTAGATTTTGATACTTTCAAAGAGTTAATCCAAAAAATGTTTAAGAAAAAAAGAATCATACAAACCATACCTGCAGAGTATTTAGATCAGGATTCCGATATGACTCCTGAATTCATTAAATTTTCTAGTTCCAAAAAAACAGCGAAAGATCTACCCAAGCAAAATAGAGAAGGTAGGGTGCCCGAGGAGGACTAATTCAATTTCGATTGATATATCATCAAAATATAACTAAATAATTACATTTTCTTAAATAAATACTATTTTTAATTCTCTAATTTAAAACTTATTAACGAAAACGTTTGAATTTTAAATAGTTCTATAATTTA
>ERZ650308.1401-NODE-1401-length-12515-cov-8.143660_pt1 | contig 12515 bp, 7 predicted proteins | sample MGYA00376244_ERZ650308 | MGnify/ENA primary metagenome ERZ650308 (study PRJEB26733, sample SAMN07839295) | wastewater metagenome | biome: small river; feature: stream; material: water | place: USA: North Carolina | collected 2016-04-26 ...
TTAGCTTTATATTTTTCGATGCTTAATTTTTTAAGTTGTAGTTCAGTTTCTAATTCAGATTTTTCTCTTAATAAAGCAATGTTCTTTTGGTGATAATCATTTGCTTTTTTTATTAAATGATTAATTTCTTGATTGTGCGGATTGTTGTTTGCTGCGGTTGAGTTACTTATGTGAGTGTATTGTTGAAGTAATGTTAGTTTTTGATTTTTATCATAGGGCGGTAAAATTATTGGTTGTATTTTATTATTTTTATTCACAAATTGATTGTGTATATTGGTTATTGAAGTTGGCGCTTGTTCAGTGTTAAGAAGCGTTTTTCTGACTTTATCTGGTTGCGTATCTAGATATTTTTGTGATATTGTTTTTTATATTTATAATTGACTTTAATCCTTTAAACATTTGAATATCATTGATAATTAGTAAAATTTTAAACGGCTTTTAATTATTGTGCTGATCTTACACCCCTGATTCCAATACTAGCTGAAGTACCTGATGGAATGGTATATGCAGCATACATTCGATATGAAGTTTGAAGATAACTTGTAGATGTATTATTATAATTACCACCACGTAGTCCTGTACCTGCTGCATTTGAATTTGGTATGCCTGTCACACCATCTGAAACAGTATTAGAATTGGTAATTGTAGAATTACCATTGATACCAGGCCAATAATCAACATCCGCTTTGCCATTAATAAGTAATGAACCATTCCCATGTAAACCAGTAAATGATCTTCCTGCTGAATTGCCTACAGTTACTATTGATTCATATACATTATCTCCCATATTCATAATACCATAAAAAGTGGATCCAGATTTTGTTCGATCTGATGAACTATTTGCAAAAGCACCAACACGAATTGGCCCACCTAATGAAGACGTATTATTGTATATTGTATTTGAATTACTAGTAATTGGGATCTCGTTTATATCTCCAAGATTAGCTACATTCGTTTCAGAATTAACTGTTGTGTTACCCCAAACGTACTCATTTGCAACAGCTGTTTGAGTACCTCTACAAGCTTTTTCAAATTCTAATTCCGTCATAGGCCTAAGTCCTGACCAATCCATGTAAGCAACACCAGCCATCCAGGATAAAAAATTACAAGCAATCCCCTCTCCATCTGTTGTTTCGTCAAATATTGAATTATTATTTAAATTACATCCATATACCGCTGGAATAGTATTAGCAGCACCTTGTGTTTTAATCATCAATGCATTTCTAGCAGTAATTGCCGTATTAAAAGCGCCAGTTTTAACTGGACTATTTGGCGCTTTAGGCAATAAGCTTAATTGTTGCGTGTAATTTAAACTATTTAAAAAATCACGAAATTGTCCTTGACTGATTTCGTATTTCATACAATAAAATGCAGCAAAGCCTTTTGGGTAAGTTACTGCAATAGTACTTGGATCTCCTATAGCACTTGTGCCAGTACCTGTCCCCCATAAATTACCAGCAGTATTCGAAATATTTATCGCATTTTCTGATGTAATTTGGTATGGTATTGTATTCCCAAATACCCATGATCCGTCAGTAAAACTTCCAGTTTCTGTCCCCCCACTACCCAAATAAAAACTACCCTGTGGCACATATACCATCTCAATCGCAAATAATTTAATTTCAACCACATCATTATCCAAAACATTGTTGAATCCATAATTCCAACGCAATTGTGCAGCATTTAAGGAAAAAGTACCCGAACCATCGGCTGACCTGTAAATAAATGCACCAACCCCATCAGCGGGCACGTCAATGACTCCACCTGCAGGAGCCGTTTGACCAGCTCCAGCATTAAAATTGGCATGTTTCCAATCTCCAGTACCATTCAGGCGATACTTCATAAAAACCCAAGCTGCATCCCAGTTATTTGGAGCGGAAGATGTTCTCCAACTATTTTCCCAGCTAATATCAAATTGTACAAATCTAAAATTAGCAGCATTATCAGTACCTGCACTTGTGTTTTTACTAGTTAAAGAGACATTAGCTATTGAAATATTATTTGCAAAAGATACTTGACTACATATTAACATAAATAGTACTAGGTAGTAAATCTTCATTTTTGACATAAGTAGTATGTTTTGTAAACTTTGATTATTTAAAATTCACGCAAACATATTTTTATAGTCTTATATATATTTTTATGCTACATTTCAATATTTATGAGGTTTGTTCTATTAATTATATTCCAATAATTTTATCCAATTTTGTGATAATATTTATCCATAATTGATTTTTTCATAAATATCATCTCGTATTTGACGTTATATTTACAAGAATTTTAAGAAATTAAAATATGTTCAAAAGTTCATTAACCATCCTATTTGGCATTCTAATTTGTCAATTATCTAGCGCACAATTGCGAGATACATCTCTATTTACAATCTATTCAAGACCATTTTACTATAATGTAGTCAAAGATTGGAAAGGGAAAATCTATGCAGGTAGTTCAGACGGAATGTATCAATTCCAAGAAGCAACACCCATTAAGATGAATGACCAGAAAGGCTACTTAATGATTAATAAATTGGGCAAAGTAGAAATAGATTCAAATGGCGTAAAATATCATCAACAAAGCTCAATGTCTCATATGTTACCCTTCCCTACTGAAAAGAGGGATGAATACCATGTAGGTAATGATCGATACTTTTATATCACATCTGGGGGAAGAATGCATGTATATGAAATTCTACCCTATGCCTATCGATTTAGGAATCATAGTATTCGAAGTATTTCTTCAAACTTTACTGGCACCTATTCTGGTATCTATTATCATAATCAACTTTTAGGACGTCCAGTTTCCAATTTTACTGATGGATATATACGTGAATACAATGGAAAAGTATTTATGTGCACTAACGGATTAGATATTTTTAATATATCAGATATTCAAATGGGCAATAAACTGATTGTCCAAAAACTACCTGACAATTTTAACACCTTACCCACTCGAGACATTCGTTATATAGAAAAAATAAAGCAATATGTAGTGGCATCTGACAATCAAATAGCAATTCTTGATAGCAACCTTAAGAAGGTGACAGAAATATTTAAAAGTTCTGAAAAAGCCGATATTAAATTATTGGATGAAGACAAATTATACAACACCCTTTATTTTTCAAATGCAAAAACATTATACTCAATCAATTTTTCAAATAATCAAGTGGTCAACCAAGGGGCTATAGATGAATACATTGTAGACGGAAAAATTGAATTAAGAACCAAGTACTTACTTAGCTCAAATGGGTTACATTTTCAAAAGGGTGATGGCAAATACAACAAAATCATACCGCTTCAAAAAGCGCATACCATGCTCAGTATTACGGAAGATGCATTTGTTATAAGCACAGACGAAGGATTGTTCCTATTTCGTGAGAATGAAAATAAAATTTACCCACTTATCCCCGGAGTGGAATTCAATAAAAAAGCATTATTTGTTGATAAGAATAAATTATATGCAGGAAGTATCAATGGTTTATATATTATTGACCTTAGTCAAATGGATACCATTATTGCACGTACTATTAAAATGTTATCGTCAGAAGAGGTTCCAACAATCCCAATTTGGTATTTCTTTTTAATTATTGTTTTAATACTCATTTTAATTGTGGTAATGGTTATATATAAACGAAGAATTAAAAATATTCAATCACAAATTACAATATCAAATAAAGGTGAATCCAAAACCAAACTTAATAGAGAAGTAATTGAATCATATATCAACGAGCACTTACCAATTGCCTCATTAAAATCAATTGTAGATCATTTTAACACAAATAATTCAATGGTTTATAGTTTACTTTCACCCAATAAACCGGGTGACTTAATTCAGCAATTACGCTATGAAAAAGTGAAGGCACTAAGACAAGAAGGGAAAACTGCAAAAGAAATTTCTGAAGTAACAGGCCTCAGTGATTCTTACATTAGAAAAATATGGAATCATTAAAAAGGTCTATTTTAATAACTACCCTCCAACTATCTTACTTGTGCTTCTGTACAAATAGGTATTGTATATATGACGTCTTGCAAAACGGTCAGGTGTATCAGCGTTCACTAATTTAACATAGATCGCTTTTGGAACACCATAGTATTCATATTCAGATCCGTCTGAAAACTCAACTCTTAGGATCTCAGATTTAAATTCAAAATCATTGATACTAGCTTCAGAAGTAGTTGCATTATAGGCATCTTTTGTTGCTTCATGTGTTTCAGGATGTACACTCACTAAAAAGTGATAAGACGCAATTAATTTAGCAGACTTAACTTCGGCATCTTTTTTAGCCTCGTCACTGTCCTGGAACTTATCAGGGTGCCATTCCATCATAATCTTACGATACACCTTCTTTAAATCACCTAAAGTGGCTTTATCGTCTACCCCTAAAATTGCTCTATGTCTTTCAATTCGCTTCATAAATCTGATATAATAAGCTGCGAAGCTACAACAAAGTTTTTGTATGATGAAGTGTTCTATTAGAGAAATGTCAAATTATTCAGGCTTAAAAATTTCAGCGGTTTTCGTATACCCGCCTTGTGGAGAATAACCCCCAACAATTAGTACAGAACCATCATTCAATAAACAAGCTGTATGAAATCTTCTAGAATAAATCATAGAACTAGCTTCAGTATAAAAAGTGTTAGTAATTGGATCAAAAACAAGACCATTAGCATAAGATACTAGATAGTTAGATGTTGTACCACCAGTAATTAATACTTTACCGTTAGCTAACAAAGTAGCTTGATGAAATAACCTACCATTTCCCGAAGGCATATTTATTAAAGTGAATGTTTTGGTTGCAGGGTCGTATAATTCTGCATCAGAAGTTGCAAAATTTCCGCTACCACTATTTGTAACACCACTTACAATAAGTACTTTGCCATTATTTAATAAAGTAGCAGTATGTTGTTGCCTAACTTTATTTAGATTTCCTGTTGTCCTAGTAAAAGTTCCAGTAATAGGATTATAAATTTCTGCGGTATTCGAGATACCAGTAGCACCACCTACTCCAAAGCCACCAACTATTAAGACAGTCCCATCATTTAATTTTGTAGCAGTATGATCAGATCTTTTTGACATCATATTCCCAGTTGATCTGAATGATTCAGAAATTGGATCATACAACTCAGATGTTGCATTATCAGATGTTCCATCATAACCACCTGTTATCAATACTTGCCCATTATTTAAAAGTGTTGTAGTAAAACGTTGCCTACCTCTTAATGCTAAACCATTTGCTAGAGTAAAAAGATTAGTGGCAGGGTCATATATCTCAGCAGATTTTGTGTAGTTCAAACCACCAACAAAAAGAACTTTTCCATTTTGTAATTTAACAGCTTCCCCATAAGTTCTTCCATTTCCAGCTGAAGACATATCATTTGAAGTTCTACTAAAAGTCTGTGATGAAGGATCATAAACTTCAGCAGCAGTTGCATAACTATTATATGCGCTTGCAATTAACACTTTCCCATTATCTAAAAGAATTGATTTGGAATAATCTTTAGAATATGCAAGTTGACCACTCGTTAAAGTAAAAGTACCTGTTGTAACATTCACATTTGTTTGAAAACTAGCTTGGGTACCGGCTAAATTACTAACAGTCAATGTATATAGAGTAGAAACTGCAGGATTTAGACTCACAACCTGCCCACTCACTACACTAATATTTCCAGGATTGATAATCCCAATTGAACCCCTAAAATTAGGCGTGATTGTGGTAGAGCCACCTAATGTAATAACGTACGAATTTGGATTAAAACTTACAATCTCTGGAGCTGGCACTTCAGTAATTGTGGCAATTGTTGAAGTAGCAGTTCCAGTAGTACTATTTAATTGACTAGAAATCACTAAATAATAATCTCCTGCAGAGGTTACAGTCAGATTGTCATTGGTTGCACCAATAATAGCACCATCACTATTGTACCATTGAAAATTCAAACTTGCACCGCCAATATAAGTGTATGTAGTATTTATAGTAGTAGAATAACCAGTGGTAAAATAGGCATTTTGTGGCTGGCTAGTTATTGTAACTTTATTTTCCGAAACATATACACCATTAGATCTTAACGTATTAGACACACCATTTAAAGTACTTGTAACTTCTACATAATATGCATCTTCATTATTCGCATAATAGGTATGTGAATTTGCACCCGAAATTGCATCAGTTCCTTTGAACCATTGATAGGATAATGTGCCGGAACCAGAAGCTATTACATTCATTTCAAATAAACCACCAGATCCAAACATTCCACTATTTGGTTGTGTAGTAATTGAAAGTCCATTATGGGTAACTGTTGCAATATCACTTGTAATACTTTTACTAACACCATTTAAAGTACTTGTAATAATCACGTAAAATGAACCAGGTAAATTGCTTCTATAAGTATCACTTGTATAATCTGGCATAATTCCAGTAGTGCTGTACCATTGATACGACAAAAGACCAGAACCAGTTGCAGTCACTGTTAATGAATTATACTCAGTTGAATTAACTGTAATATTTATGGGATGAGAATTAATGATTAGAGTGTTCACATATATAGTAATAGATTGTGAAATTGATTTTCCAACTGAATTTGTTACTGTTAATGTGTAGGTTGTAGTTACCAATGGGGATACTGTATATGCAATACCCGAATTAACGATTCCAACTCCATTATCAACCACTGCTGTTCCTTGTATAAAATCTGGCAAAATAGTGGTTGATCCACCTTCATTTATGGTAATTACATTACTAGAAAATGAATTTATAATTGGATTAGGAAAAACATTTACAATGTATGGCATTCCAACAAATTGACCATTTACATTATAATTGATAACAGTAAAAAACAGTAAAAAAAATACGCTTCGTATATTCATAAAAAAAATTAGAAACCAGTAGTCATAAAATAATAAACTTTTGAACCCATTACTATAAATGTGTATAAAGTTTGTTTATTCGATGAAGTTGCACCATTATTGGTTGAATAAAATGTAAATCCATTACTTTCAAATGAAGATGTGCCACTCGTATTACCTTGAACAGCAAGTGTATAAGTACCTCCATCTTTTATATTATTCAAAGTAAAAAAACCTGCAGACGCTGATGTATATGCAAGATTACTTAACGAAAAATCTATTAATGTTGATGAGTTTGCATTATGTGCGGTTGCATTAGTTGCAGCTCCATTAACTTCTAATTTTGAAATAGGTGTATTTGTGCCAATACCAACATTATGGTTAATACCACTCACAAATACAGTATTATTATCTATAGCAAAACTTGACCCGTTGATATTAACAACACCAGTATAATTAGAAGTTAAAACATTACTTGCAACACTAAAAGTAGTGCCAGTTAATGCCAATCCATTTCCTGCATTATAAGATGTTAAATCAGTTGTAGATGGTATACCCAAATTTGTAATATCAGATTTTGTTATATTTAATTTGCTAAAAGGAATCCCAGCATTATTAGCGATTTTTACATTTGTTATACCTCCATCTGCAACTCCACCCGAAGCTACTTGTGCATCAACATAAGATTTTACAGCTTTTTGAGAAGGATACAAAACATCACTAGGAACTAATCCACCAAGGTCAGTAGTTATTGATTTGTTTGTAATATCTTCTTTTAAATTTAATGAAGTAGAAAATGTGGAACTTTCAACTTTAGTATCCAAAGCGGATTGTACAAGAATCGAAATTGGTTTATCAATGTCAGCAGTGTTATTAACTTTATCTAATCCTACCATAGATTTTGTAATTCCACTAACAACACCAGTAAATACAGGAGCATCAAGCGAAGCTTTCAAATCAAGATCAGAAATATTAGCTTTTAAGTCTAAAGCATTCTGTGTTGTTAAGCTAATTGGCTTTTCTAAATCAGCAGTATTATTAACAAAGTTTAATAATAAATTATTTTTTAATTGAGCTAAACTAGTGACACCAGAACCACCTGCAGAAATAGGTAAAACTCCATCTATATTGGAAGCATTGACGCCTTTTGCATAATAGGCATATGGCACGTTTTGTAACTGAGTAGTACCCATATCAACAAACGCATTACCACCATTAGGATCCATTTCGACTTTAAGAAATTTATTCCCTAATTTCCATGCAATATTACTAAAACTACCAACTGAATTTATAGCACCAGTATCCCCTATTATAATAGAAAATATACCTTGTGCATTGGTATTTACAAGTCTAGTTTCAGCAAATTCTACTGTACCATTATTAAGGTCAGATAAAATGTAAAACTTTAATGTAATTTTTTGAGATGCCAAAATCACACCTGATGGATTTCTAGCTACCCCTTGAAAATTCAAACCATTCTGTGCAGTAACATTAAAATGAATAAGTAAGATGAAAAATGATAATAAAATGTTCCTCATTAGAAATTATAATTTAATAAATTTATATAAACCAGATTTTGAATTACCATTCAATAATTTGATATTCAATCTTAAATAATAGACCCCTTGCACCAAGTGTTCTACTGAAATAGTTTTATTTAATTGAGATGAGTTAACCATTATTTTATCTGCATACTTAATATTGGATGCAGCATCTACAATTTGTATAAAATATTCCCCACTCTTTAATGCATTAGCTTTAATAGTGATGTCATGAAATGTAGGATTAGGTGAAATTTGAACTGTAGTAGAGCCAAATATCTGTAAGTCAAGAATACCTGTAACTAAAGGAGTATTGGACTGCAGAAAACCAGAACTAATAGAAAAACTGTTAGAACCAATAAAATTGGTTGTAGAAACCATTTCACCAACACTAAAAGTTAAAGAATAGGCATTCTGAGTGCCAAGTGTACCACCAATATTTTGAGTTTTGGGAGAAATTGATTGACTATATCCAATAAATGATATTAAAGTAAATATAAATATGACAACTATCCTGTACATAAAATTCGACTATTGTAATAGCGTAAATTTATTGATAGATAGAATAAATACTCAAAATGGATCCAATGATTAGGTTTCATTTTGAGTAAAATGAAACTACAAACTGCATAATCAAGTAATTATATGCTCCTTATTGATGGCTAAATTATCAATATAGTCTTTAGGGGTGCATTTATAAATTTTGTTAAATGCTCTATAAAAGGATGTTTTTGAATTGAATCCTGCTTCAATTGCTAAAGACTCAATTGTAAAAGTGGATATAAAAACCTTGTCCAATTTATCTGTTATATATTTAATCCTATATGAATTGATTAAATCATTAAACCTCATTTTATAATAATTATTTATTATATATGATAAATCTCTAATAGGAATATTTAAACCAACGGCTAAATGACCGATAGTAGTATTACTTTTTAAATACGGTTTTTCTTTTACTAGATAAGTTTCTAATTGAGCAATTTCTAACGCAAAATCGCCTTTAATAAACGGCAATTTTGTTACTTCTTCATTCAACTCATTTTTTTCAATGTCTTTATACTTTATAAAAGGAAGTCCGTCAAGAATTATTGGATGTGTCACTAAATAACTACTAATAATCAAAAAACTACCTGAGATCAAAATACCAGGTACATAATTTAGTAACCCTTGAATATTAATTGAATGATATACAATTGCAATTAAGGATAAAACAATAAAAGCAACTACAAATAAAGTAGATGCCCATGTAAATATTTTCAACCATTTTACAATTGCATTGATTTGGTTTTCAATTAATGCGTTTTTATTATATTTTTTGTAATTTATAATAAGCTTCCATTGAAAAACCAAATAAACCAAGGTTTGGAATATTCTAAATAAATAAACTAATTCTTCTGGAATATATCCCGCCTGGTATTTATAGGCTTGATTTAGGTCCTTTGTTGTTGCGTTAACAATGTCCAATTTTACTTGAGTTGGAAGGATAAAGAAGGGCAGGTAATTAATAATAAAAACTACAAATGGAATTAGATGCCAAATATCTTTTCTAGAAAACCCTTTTTCGTTGTACAAAACAGCTCTAACATATAAATAAGTAAGTACTGGGAAGATAAAATTGAACGGGGCAGCTGTTTTATAAAAATGTGGTACGTTAGTAATCCATCCAGAATAAATTAACAAATAGATGATTACAGCCCAAGCTTCAAATACAAAAAATGTAGCTAATAAATAATCCGCGTAAGACCTTAAAGCATCTTTTTTAAACAATAACACATACACTGTTAAAAAAGCACAAAATACGCCACCTAAGTAGATCACTTCTACCATATTCAACAAATTAACATATTATAAAAAAATGAAAATACAGCATTAATAGTTTAAAAAATCAAAAAGACCCTGCGAACAGGGTCTTTTATCATATAAAACACATTTATTATTCCTTTCCTATCCTTATGAAGTAAACCACCTCATTGTGTAACATATCGGTAGATAGCATAATTTGTTGTCTTCTGCCATTTTTCTCTGTTACAAACATGACAGCTGTATTTGGAGGTTCAGCACCTAAATTCTCGGCTACCATAATCATTTCGTTGAACTTCTTGTTCTTATCTACTTTCAGCTTGAATTGGATTGGTTTATTCACCTTTAATTCTTGCTTGTCTACAACAATACGATTATTGAATATGATAGATACTGAGTCTTTATCATGAATCGCATTATCATAAATTTCAATCGTCACTGAATCTGAGCTTACAAATACATCAATTGGTTTCTTATTGATACGTTTAGTTAAGTATTCTACGATACGCTCTTGCTCTTTCTTTAATGTAGCTAGTGAATCAAGCGCTTTAAGAATTTCAGCCTTGCTTATTTCATCATCCACATAAGTTGAAGGTGCAGCTACTTGAACGGTTGGCTTAGTCACTGTAACAAGAGGCTTAGAACTAGACTTAATTAAAGGCGTAGACGCTTTAACAACTTTAGCAGAGTCTTTTTTCAATACTTCAATCGCTTTAACAATACTTGAATCCTTTGCCTTCATTTCTAGCTTAGATTGTTTGTCAACAATCTTTAGCGTTGGTTTAATAACTGGTTTAACAAATTTTACCTTTGCAGCTGAAGTAACTGAGGCTGTTTTTAATGAACTGGCAGTATCCTTTTTAATTTCCTGCTTAACTATAACAATTGAGTTTTCCTTTGCAGCCAATTTAACAGGTATAATATTCTTTTTGCTATCATAAACAGCATAATAAGACTTTCCTCTCTCCTTCTCTAATTTAGCCCAGTTAGTATTGCCAACAGTACTTAATACAATCTCAGCACGACGATTATTTTGTTGTGCTTTCTTATTTAAACTAACTGTACAAGGGGTAATCGTATAGTTTTTAGAATAACCATTTGACACAAAACGATTATTGGGCAATCCTTTCTTTTTAAGGTAATTCACCACATATTTCGCTCTGTTTACAGAAAGTGTATAGTTGTATTTAAATGAACCAACACAGTCTGTGAATGCACCTACAATTAAGTAGGTTGATGGCATTTTTTGTAATTTATTGTATAAACTATCTAAGACTAATTTCTCCTTAGCAGTTAAATAAGATTTATCAAATCCATAATAGACAATGAATTTTGATTCTAAACTAACAGCTGCTATACTATCCTGTCTTTTTTGTTCTATAGCAGCCCATACTTTTTCTGTTGAATCTTTAATTTGTTTAGGACTTCTGCCTTTAAAATTCGCAGCATAAGCAATTGATGGAACAACTTTATCTGTTGTTGTAAGTGCAAATGTTTCCTCAAAACCATCCGCGTTTTTCGCTTTTATTGTATAGTTGCGGTTTGGCTTTGCATTGAAAAGATATCCAGCGTTTGCGTCCGTATAGATAGTGTCAATTGCCACTTGAGCATCATTATCGAAAACAATTAAAGCTTGGTTTGGTGATAAACTAAGATCCGAAGCATAGGCTAATTTACCTGTTACTGGGATAAATATTGGTTGGTATTGAATTGCAGCAATATCCAATGCCCCTGATTCATTGGTTGCCTTATAGAATTCATTGTTTAGTTGAACGATACTAGCATCGTCCGCTTCAGAATTCAAAGGGTAGCCCAAATTGACAATACCACAATCTTTTAGTCCTGGCTGTAATGATGCTCTATATAAATCAAATCCGCCTAAACCTCCTGCTCTATTTGAACTAAATAGCAAATCAAATCCATTTACGGTTGGGCTCAATTCATCGCTTGCAGTATTGACACAATTAGTCGCAACAGGACTTGCAACCCATGCCCCATTTACTTTTTCTACTGAATAAATATCGAAGCCACCCTTTCCTCCAGCTCTATTACTTGCAAAATATAACTTCCCTCCATTATTAGACAAATAAGGATTGATATAATCTGCAGCTGAATCTTTGATCTGTATTTTTCGGGCATTTTTTAATTTACCATTTTGTAAATTAGCTTCCCATAACTCCCACTTATAATCACCATTAATTTTTCGCTTAGAAAGTTGAGGATACACGATATACTTTGCAGTATCATCTATCGTAAAACTTTCTTCAGGTACAAACTCAGCAAAATTATTTTCAATCGCATTGTTTGCAGCTCTTAGTTTTTTCTTGTTAAAAC
>ERZ650308.1404-NODE-1404-length-12488-cov-7.333709_pt1 | contig 12488 bp, 12 predicted proteins | sample MGYA00376244_ERZ650308 | MGnify/ENA primary metagenome ERZ650308 (study PRJEB26733, sample SAMN07839295) | wastewater metagenome | biome: small river; feature: stream; material: water | place: USA: North Carolina | collected 2016-04-26 ...
AGCCAGTAGAGGGATACTTAAATACAGTTGAGGCTTATAGCGAAGGGTTTACTCATGGGGTTAGGCATTGCCAAAAATACGGGATACCATTGTAAAACAAAAACTAAAACAGTAATAGTATATGGAACAAGTAACATTATTATTAGAACAATTCATAGATTGGGCAAGAGACTGCGGGGAAGATGCTTGGTACATATTTGAAAATCCAGAAGAAGCCATTAAGAGATTTTTAAAAGAAAGAGAAGAAGAAGGAATAAATTAACCAACCTTAAAAAAGACTAAACCAATGACAGTAGAATTAGACAGGGAAGATTTATTGATGTTAGTAAAGGGAGCATCTAATAAAATAGGGTACGAATTGATGGATTATTTATCACCTTATGGTAGTTTAGCTGGCGCACCAAATGAAAGGTGGTATTGGAATGATTCTGCCCTTAATGCACTCACAGAGGAAGGCTTACTTCACATTTATAAAAAAATAAAAAACCAATGAAACTATCCCAAATAAGCTACCAGAGGGTATATCCACTTGGTTCATATTCCACAGAAAGAATAGGACTTGAAGCCACATTGGATGAAGGGGAGAACCCGGGAACAGCCCTTTCCCGCCTAAAGATTATGGTTGAAGAACTGCACCAAGAAACCCTAAAATCCTTATCCACAGATGATTTCAGAGGAACTCATGTAAGGGATATAGTAGAGGAACCAGTAGATGGGGTAAAAAAGACGATGATAGAGGAAATGGAGGCTTGTAGCAGTTACCCGGAAATACAGTCTTTTCGGTTTACTATAAAGAACGCCGATGAACAGGCTGTTTATGACAGGAAAACAAATGAATTATCACCTAAAAATCAATAAATTATGGCTACTAACAGACAAGAAACAGATTTTGCACAAGTAATGAAAGACAGCGTAGATGAGGTAAAAATGTCAAGCACATCATTAGACAATGCTATTGAGTGGATACAAAGCCAGCTTGACCCGGATGATGTTTTTACCGAAAAGCAGTTAGAGAACTGGGCCGAAAGTAATGGATACACAAAAGATTAACCAATAAAACAGTAAAAAATGAGTAAAGACACAACCCAAAATGCAGAAGTGATAGAATTATCGCTTGAAAAAGTAATTGAAACAAAGCTGGTTCAGTCAAATGTGACTGATGCTGTGCTTAATGCCTTGAAAGAAAAATATGGCGGCATTATTTTACAGCAGTTAAGAAAGATGGGTTGTAGTTTGGATTGGGAGCGTACTGCTTTTACAATGGATCCTGATTATTACGAGACAGTTATAAAAGTATTTATTGACCTATACAAAAAGGGCAAGATCTATCGTGGCAAACGCATGATCAACTGGGACGTAAAGGCAAAGACGGCATTAAGTGACGAGGAAGTGATCCATAAGGAAGTCAACGGCAAAATGTACCATATCAAGTACAAATTAGACCTTCCTGGAGATGAATATATTACGATCGCAACAGTAAGACCTGAAACCATTTTTGGTGATACAGCGATCTGTGTGCATCCTGATGATCCAAGGTATACGCATTTAGTTGGCAAGCACGCATTTGTGCCCATGATCAATAGACGCATCCCAATTATCGCAGATGATTATATTGAAATGGAATTTGGCACTGGCGCATTGAAAGTAACACCTGCGCACGATATCAATGATTTTCAATTAGGACAAAAGCATGGCTTAGAAGTGATTGACACCATGAACGATGATGGCACCATGAATGATGCTGCGCCGATGTACCTTGGCAAAGATAGAATTGAAGTAAGAAAAATTATTGCAGCAGATTTAGAAACTGCTGGCAATCTGGTGAAAATAGAAGACTATGTGAATCAAGTTGGATTTAGTGAAAGAACAGATGCTATTGTAGAACCAAGATTGAGTTTACAATGGTGGGTGGATATGAAACAATTGGCTGCGCCAGCTTTAGAGAAAGTGATGTCAGATGAAATTCATTTTCATCCAGCTAAATTTAAAAATGTATACCGTCACTGGATGGAGAACATCAAGGACTGGTGTATTAGCCGTCAATTATGGTGGGGCCACAGAATCCCAGCATGGTATGACAATGAAGGCAATGTATATGTAGAAGCGAGTCTTGAAAAAGTGTATACCACCTACCCTGAAACTGTTGGAAAGGAATTGCATCAAGACGCAGACTGTTTAGATACTTGGTTTAGTAGTTGGTTATGGCCAATTGAAGTATTCAAGGGCATGTCCAATCCTAACAATGCAGAAATAAATTATTACTACCCTACAAGCACATTGGTCACTGCACCGGAAATTATTTTCTTCTGGGTAGCTAGAATGATCATGGCAGGTGAAGAGTATATGGGTAAGATTCCTTTTAAGGATGTCTACTTTACAGGGATTGTGCGCGACAAACAAGGCAGAAAGATGAGCAAGAGCTTGGGCAACTCACCAGACTTATTGGGCTTAATTGACCAGTATGGTGCAGATGCTGTGCGCTTTGGTATCATGATCGCCTCTCCTGCTGGAAACGATTTGTTATTTGATGAATCAACATTGGAACAAGGAAGAAACTTCAATAGCAAATTATGGAATGCGACTAAGCTATTGAAAATGTGGGAGCCACGTCAAAGCAACCAAGGCGCTATTCCTGAAGATGCTGCTTTTGCGATGGATTGGTTCCAAGCAAAACTATCTGCTACACAAATAGAAGTAGATGAAATGTTAAAGACCTTCCGTTTAAGTGAAGCTTTAAAAACCATTTACGGATTGATATGGGATGATTATTGTAGTTGGTATTTAGAATGGATCAAGCCTGGATTTGAACAAGCAATTCATACCCAAGTTTTTGAAAAGAGTATTGAATTCTATGATGCACTGTTGCAATTATTGCACCCATTCATGCCTTTCATTACAGAAGAAATTCACCATACTTTAAAGACGCAGACACAGGATTTATGTGTACAAGAATTAGCCCCAATAGCAAAAGTAGACGAAGCTGTTTTACATGCAGGTGCGCTTTTAAAGAATGTAATTTCTACTTTACGTGACGCAAGAAATAAGAATCAGATCAAACCTAAGGACGCGATTGATTTACATATTCAGTCAGAAAACAATACTGCATATCAGCGCATTCAAAATATTTTAGCAAAACAAATCAATGCTAAATCAATTGCCTACACCAATGCAGCCATTGGCTCTAGTATTGTGGTGGCTTTAGAAAAAGATAAATTCTATTTAGTAGCAGACCAAGCAATTGATACAGCAAGCTTAAAGGAAAACTTATTAAAAGACCTAGCACATCAAAAAGGCTTCTTGGAGAGTGTAGAGAAGAAATTAGCAAATGAGAAATTTGTTCAAAATGCAAAACCAGAAGTAATTGCAATTGAACAAAAGAAGAAAGCAGACGCTTTGGCTAGAATTCAAACAATCGAAGAGAGTTTAGCACAACTATAAATTAAATTTCATTGTCAAATGAGTCTCCAAAAGGAGACTCATTTTTTATAGCTTATTTGATTATGAACCAACTTGAAATTAGAAAAGCTCAATTAACAGATCGTGCTTTAATACGTTCCATATCAGAACGCACTTGGCCAAGCACTTATGGTCATATCATTTCACATGAACAGATTGACTTTATGTTAGACTGGATGTATAGTGATCCTGCCCTAGCAGCACAATTTGAAAAAGGTCATGAATTTTTTATTGCACAAGTTAACGGAGCCGATATTGGATTTTGTTCTGTGAGTGCCGACGAAAACAATACCCACAAACTCAATAAACTTTATGTACTCCCTACTGCCCAGGGCACTGGTGCCGGGAAAGCATTACTACAAAAAGCAATTGAGGTTGCAAAGGCAGAAGGGGCAACTTCTCTCTTCTTACAAGTCAACAAGCACAATAACGCTTATAACTTTTACTTAAAAAATGGTTTTGTAAAAGAAGCGGAATTTAAATTCGATATCGGCAATGGCTTTTTTATGGACGACTATGTAATGCGATTGACCTTTTAATTGAAAGGCTTAAACCAATATATGGGTTTGCTTTACCACCCCCATAATAAAAACACTCTGTACTTGTCCAATATTTTCTGCCTGACTTAATTTATTGACATGAAAATTGTAATAGCTATTCATGTCTGCAGCTACAATTTTTAACATAAAGTCAAATTCCCCAGAGATACTATAGCATTCTACTACTTCTGGCAAATCATTTATGAGCTTGATAAATTGCGTGCCTGATTTTTTACTATGTTGATTTAATGAAACATAACAAATCACCATTAAACCTTTCTTGATTTTGGTGCCGTCAATTAAAGTTGCATATTGCTTAATCACACCAGACGCTTCCAGCCTTTTAATTCTTTCATGCACAGGGGTTGTACTCAACTGCACCGACTCTGAAATTTCTTTCACACTCATTCTTGCATTCTGTTGCAATAGTCTTAAGATGGCTAAATCTTTCGCATCTAATGGCACTGTGTTATGAGACAACTCATTAGCAATGAAATTGTCATTAGCCGATTCTACTGTTTGCGTCTTGTTTTTCATGATTAAAAAGCATTTAAATCAATATTATTGCTAAATTATAGCATAATTCACTATATTTTAGATATATTTTATTATTTTATCCTACAAAACTACCTTTACACCCTAAATAATTAAATATGTCAGGTTTACAAAACATCGATTTCAGCCTACCTTATAAAGTAGCAGATATTACCCTAGCAGATTGGGGACGTAAAGAGATTCGTTTAGCAGAAGCAGAAATGCCAGGCTTAATGAGCATCCGTGAGGAATATGGTCCAAGCCAACCATTAAAAGGCGCTCGTATTGCTGGTTGTTTACACATGACCATTCAGACTGCTGTTTTGATCGAAACTTTAACTGCTTTAGGTGCAGAAGTAAAGTGGAGCTCTTGTAATATCTTCTCTACACAAGATCAAGCTGCTGCTGCCATTGCTGCAACAGGCGTAGGTGTTTTTGCTTGGAAAGGTCAAAGTGTTGAAGAAGGAGATTGGTGTATTGAACAAACATTATTTTTCGGTGGCGAAGATCGCCCTTTAAATATGATCTTAGACGATGGTGGTGACTTAACGAATATGGTATTAGATAAATACCCTCAGTTCGTTGCTGGCATCAAAGGTTTGAGCGAAGAAACAACAACTGGTGTACACCGTTTATACGAGCGTATGGCAAAAGGTACTTTACCAATGCCTGCAATCAACGTAAATGATTCAGTGACTAAATCTAAATTCGATAACAAATATGGTTGTCAAGAATCATTGGTAGATGCGATTCGTCGTGCGACTGATGTGATGATGGCTGGTAAAGTTGCAGTAGTAGGTTCTTACGGTGACGTAGGCAAAGGTTCTGCAGGTTCTTTACGTGGTGCTGGATGTCGTGTAATTGTAACAGAGATCGATCCAATTTGTGCTTTACAAGCAGCAATGGATGGATTTGAAGTAAAGCGTATGATTGATGCTGTGAAAGAAGCAGATATCATCGTAACTGCATCTGGCTGTAGAGACTTGATCAACGAAAAGCATTTTAGAGCAATGAAAGACAAAGCGATTGTTTGTAATATCGGTCACTTTGATATTGAAATCGACATGGCTTGGTTGAACAAAAATTATGGTCATACTAAAGATACAATTAAGCCTCAAGTAGACTTATACAATATCGACGGTAAGGATGTAATTGTATTGGCTGAAGGTCGTTTGGTAAACTTAGGTTGTGCAACTGGTCACCCAAGTTTTGTAATGAGTAACTCATTCTCAAACCAAACTTTAGCACAAATTGAATTGTGGACTAATAGCAAGAACTACGAAAATAAAGTATACGTTTTACCTAAGCATTTAGATGAGAAGGTAGCTCGTTTACACTTGGCTAAAGTAGGTGCTCAGTTAGACGAATTAACAGACGAGCAAGCGGCATACTTGGGTATACCTAAAGCAGGTCCATTTAAGTCTGATGCTTACAGATACTAATTTATAGTGGATAAGATCTATACTGCCCGACTACAGAAATGTGGTCGGGCTTTTTATTTTCAGTACCTTTAAGGAACGTTTAAAAATGCAAACTATGCTACTTAAAAAAATAAGTTTATTCCTTTTTGCTTCAATGGCAGTCTTCCAAGTAAATGCGCAACAAGTGCAGCTTATTCCTGAACCCAGTTCAGTGAAAATAGGCACTGGGAATTTTCAATTACCAAAACAAATCTCCATTCAAATGCCAGCAAGTTTTGAAGGCATTGGCAAAGAAATGGGTGTAAGATTGAAAACAGCTACCGGAAAGTCTGCTGTGTTCAACAATCAAAAAACAGCAACCATTCGTTTTGAGCAGATTCAAGAAAAAGCATTGGGTAAAGAAGGTTATCGATTAACGGTAGACGAAAAAGGGATTCAAGTAAAAGCACAGACTTATGCGGGTGCTTTGTACGCTTACCAAAGTATTTTACAATTATGTCCTCCTGCAATTTATAGTAATCAAGCGCATAGCAAAACAAATTGGTCCCTGCCTTATGTTCAAATAATGGATACACCGAGATTCGAATGGAGAGGATTTATGATGGATGTAAGTCGTCATTTTTTCACAGTAGCAGAAGTTAAGAAAATGATGGACGAAATGGCGATGTACAAATTAAACAGATTGCATTTTCATTTAACAGACGACCAAGGATGGAGAGTAGAAATAAAAGCATTGCCAAGACTTACACAAGTTGGTGCATGGAGACCTAATAGAATTGGCAAATGGCATAATATTACAAAGCCAGCAACAGAGGAACCAAAAACATACGGCGGTTTTTACACACAGGAAGATATCAAAGATTTAGTAGCTTATGCAAAAACTAAGAACATCGAAATCATGCCCGAGATTGATGTGCCTGGTCATAGCATGGCTTTCTTAGCAGCCTATCCTCATTTAAGCACCACGCCCAACTACCCTTATCAAGTAAATGCTGGTGAAGAATTTATAGATTGGTCCGGATTGAATGGACATATCACGGCAAGAATTGACAACAACCTAGACCCTTCTAAAAAAGAAGTCTACGAATACCTAGATATTATTTTTGGTGAGTTGGCTACCCTATTCCCTTTTGAATACATCCATATGGGCGGAGACGAAACTGCTAAAAACAATTGGGCAAAGAGTGAGGACATTAAAGCCTTGATGCAAAAAGAAAATTTAAAAAGCCAAGAGGAAGTACAAAGTTATTTTGTACGTCGTGTAGAAAAAATCATGCAATCAAAGGGTAAGAAATTAATGGGATGGGATGAAATATTGGAAGGTGGTTTAGCACCAGAAGCGGCTGTCATGAGTTGGAGAGGTGTTAAAGGTGGCGCAGAAGCTGCTAAACAGAAACACCCTGTTGTAATGAGCCCAAGCTCACATAATTACTTGGATTATTATCAAGGTGAAGCAACAGCCGAAGGTGCAGTTTATGCAGGACTAAGAATGAAGAAGACCTACAGCTTTGAGCCCGTTCCAGATGGCGTAGAAGAAAAATATATTCTTGGCAACCAAGGCAATTTATGGAGCGAACAATTACAAAATATCAGGAATGTAGAATACATGGCATGGCCAAGATTGATGGCGATTGCCGAAGTGGCATGGTCACCTAAAACAAGTAAAGACTGGAGCCGTTTTACTAATAAAGTAGAAAGCCATTTTGCAATTTTAGACAGTTTGCAAATTAAATATGCGAAAAGCCTTTACGATCCAATTGTAACTACAACCTTAAATACCAAGGGAGAACTTTATGCGCAAGTGGAAGGAGAAATTGATGGATTAGATTTTTATTATACCATTGACGAGTCCATGCCAGACCAATATAGCCAACAATGTAAAGGCCCTATCTTGATCCCAGAAGATGTAACCATCTTAAGAGTGATCAGTTATCGAAAGGGCAAACAAATGGGTAAATTTTTAAACATACCATTAGCTGCCTTGAAACAAAGGGCTGTTAAAGTTTTATAAAGCAATGCATAAAAAGATTCTAGTTTTAACTATGCTGTTTTACTTGCTTGCTCAATCTGTATTGGCGCAAACAAGTATCATGCAAAGAGCAAAGAATGCCATCACCGGCAAGTCTCTTTCCATGACAGATAGTACTAGAATCTATTTGTTCAATAATATTGCTACACTTAAATCATATGCTGGAAAAAGAATCAATAGCATCACTATCGAACAGCATAACTTTTCAACTAGTATCGACTCAAAAGAGTCTAGTTTCAAAGGCTTGTTTTCAAGAATGGGCAACAAATTGCATTCGAATTCCAATCTTAGAGCGATAAGAGAAAACTTATTCTTTAGTGAATGGGATTTATTTGATCCTTCTATCATTGCCTACAACGAAAAATGGCTGAGAGACTTAAGCTATATACAAGATGCTAAAATAACTGCGATTGTTACGCCATACGATACCAATCAAGTAGACCTTGTTGTTGTCACCAAGGACCTATTTTCTTATGGAGGAGAAATACTCATCAGTAATAAAAATGCTTATTCTTCTAAATTAAATAATATCAATTTAGCAGGAACTGGCAATAGCTTACAACTGATACAAAATTTTGAAAACAATAGAATGCCTAAGTATGGATGGGGTTATGATTTTGGATTGAGCAATATCTTTGGCAGTTTTATTTCCGTCAACGCGGGTGTGAACCAATTTGGAAATAATATGGCCAACAATGTTTTATCTGCAAGAAAAAACTACATAAGTGTACAAAGACCCATCCTCCACCCCAATAGTAAATGGCTAGGCGGGATGGAATATCTAGAAGCAGTCAATGTCAATGTTTTTCCTGGCAGATGGGACAGCATCTTTGACCAACAGCTCAAGTATAATTTAATACACAAAGATATTTGGGTGGGCTATCAACTGACAAAGAAAAAAAGATTGATCAAAGCGAATGAGGATAGACAATTCATTCAATATCGACATCTAGAAAATGACTTCAAAGATAGGCCTGTCAATTATTTAGCTCAATTAGACAGAAACTATCAAAATCTAAAAGCCGATTTTATTTCCTATACCATTGTGAGGCAATCTGTTTATCGAACCCGCTATTTATATGGACTGGGCAGGTACGAAGATTTACCAATCGGCCGATCCCTCACATGGACTACAGGCAAGTATCAGATAGAGCAAGATCGTGCACCTTATCTTGGTTTTAAATTTGAACAATACAAGCTTTCTAAAAAAGAAAACTACACCCATATTATTGCCAATATCGCAAGCAGTTATATGCACAAGTCATTGCAAGATTTTAGATTCCTTGCCAGCTTAGAGCAGTTCAGTAAACTAAAGTATTTGAACAATGGATTTGGTTATCGACAAATTCTGAATTTAAGTTTTACGCAAACTCTAAAGAACAAATACAATGAAGCTTTAAGGATCAATAGCATTTACGGCATCCCGCAGTTGAATAAAGAACAGATCAAAGGGGGCACTCGAATTTCCACTAACTGGGAGACTGTTTTTTACAATAACCGTGCATTTTGGGGATTTAAATCTGCGCCATTTGTATTTGGCAACCTTACTTATATCAGGACAATGGGTGACCCAATTTTAAAAGGAGATATTTACAGTTCAATTGGAACTGGTATGAGGGTAAGGAACGAGAACCTTATTTTTGGCACCATTGAATTAAAAGGGTTCTATTTCCCTAGGACCCACCAACAATTAAGCCCCTGGAATTTTAGCCTAATTACCAATCTTAGGTATAAGTACAATTCAAATATCATTGAGAAGCCGAATTATGTTGAAATAAATTAATTTTGAGCCCTCTTGACTCAACCATTCAAGACAAAAATTGTTGTATTCATTATGGTTCAAGCGTATAATTTTTTAGCAAGCTGGCAGTTATTTCCAGAAAAGTGTGATTTCGAATACCAGGTTGTTCCTAAATCAGGCAATTACAAAATCGAGACTGTTCCCAATGGACATTTATTGAGTTTTAGCCACAATTGGGTGAACTTAGAAAATGACGCTTTCTATGCACAATACCATGTCAATCCGAATGGGCAGCCCATGCCTTTTGACAATACTGAACTTGCCGATACCATCAGCGCTGAAATAAACAATGCATCTTGCTTAACAGTACAATTTTTTAAAGAGGGTGCTGTCAACCTTAAAGTGGTTCATGAAATTCTTGCCAATGGCTTTTTAAAAGTTACCCATGAGGGTTTCAAAGAAGACCAAAGCCCTTTTAAGAATATAGAAGTGTACCATAAACAATTAAGTGTACTGCCCTATGCTTCTTCTGCTGGCAGTGTAGCCATACGTCCAACCAAAGAAGGCGTGATCAAACACAAAGCATTGTCTGCAATGGAGGATCAAACCAATATGCAGCTCAACCAGATCAAGGAGCAAATTGAATTATTAGCAAGACAAGCGCAGGAAATTCGTAAAAGAAAAGAATTGAGCATGATGATTTACGAAGCTAAAATTACTTTCAAACCACAGATTGGACAGATCTACCATGTGTATGAAAAACAAGATGGTTCACATGTATTGTCCATGGTAGCGCCTCATGAATGGGGTGGCGGCGCAGGGCCTTTTGCGCAATTTATTGCTACAGTAAAATTACTAGCAGACCATACTTGGATTGAAGTGCCAGCTCAATAATTAATATCCGTAATTAGTACCCGTATTTTTCTAAAATTGCATCCACCCTCTTTTCTACAGCTGCGTCTTTTAGCACCGGTGGCGCATGATGTGGTTTAATGGTCGCGTCAAAGACCAATGGTCCTTTAGCACCCCAATGTTTATTTTCTGTGTAAGCGTCAATTGCTTCTATATCATGAGAAGGATTGGTTCTTGTAAATGCAGCCCATAAAAAATTATTCATAGCTGCAGCCATCCATGTTGGATCTTCTGTACGAATAAGCATCACCACACCTTCTTGAGCTAATAAAGCATCTCCCTGCCCTGCCAATGCATTTTGCAAAGCTGTGGTTGAATAAGTAGCAGCATTCACAGCTACCACACCAGGCATCACCAGGCGCGCGTCCATATTCAAATCGGCTAATCTTGCAGGGACGGTTGTTGCCAATTTCCTTTTGACATCTCCATATGCAGCAATCACTACTTTAGATCCGGTGTTCAGACCATCCCCAGAATAATCTAAAGTATCCATCGTGGTCTTTGTGTAAAAATGAATGTCATTTGCAAGATCTAATCTTGATAAAACATATTCAAAGTATTCCTGCACATGATGTGTTGACAATTGATTGGCGTCGTCCGCTGTTATGAAAACAAATTTTGCTAAACTCAATTGACCTGTTCCTAATATATGATTCGCGATTGTTAAAATTTCCGCAGGTTGCTTAATCGTCAAATACGGTGTATAGCGCTCACTTCCAATGGCCAACAATAACGGATGAACACCTGCAGCATCTACTGCATGTACTTCCTTCAATCCTGGTATTTCATTGGACACTGCAGCACCAGTCATTGCATGAATCAATTGGCCAAAGCTCGTATCTTCCTGAGGAGGACGCCCGACCACTGTGAATGCCCAGATGGCATTTTTACGTGCATACACTTTATGTACACGCATTAAAGGAAAGGAATGCTGTAAACTATAATAACCCAAATGGTCGCCAAATGGCCCTTCTGGCTTATTCTCTCCAGGAAACACTTCACCAGTAATCACAAAGTCTGCATCTGTACTTAAACAATATCCATCTTTATAAGTATACCCAAATCTTTTGCCTGCTAACACTCCAGCAAAATTCATTTCACTCAACCCTTCCGGAAGTGGCATCACCGCAGCAACACTATGTGCAGGCGGACCACCTACAAAACAACTCACTTTCAAAGGCATTCCTTTTTTGTTTGCTTTAGTTTGATGCACGCCAATACCTCGATGCAATTGATAATGCAATCCGATTTCCTTATCCATCACATAGTCGTTCCCAGATAATTGAATACGGTACATACCTAAATTACTATTCGCAATACCTGGCTTATCAGCGTCTTCTGTATACACTTGTGGCAATGTCACAAATGCACCACCATCCATGGACCAATGTTTAATTAATGGTAAATCACTAATTTTTATTTCTTCGAAAGTGACTGGTTGACTGATTGGATTTTTATTGGGCAATGCATTGATTGCTGCTGGCAATGCGCTTAATGCAGCCAATGGATTTTTCAACGCTGCTACAGGATCGATTTTGATTTCAATTAATTTTTTCACCTGTGGCAATGTGTCCCTAAAAATAAATTCACTTCTTTCCAATGTGCCAAATATATTAGAAGCGGCCCTGAACTTTGAGCCCTTTACTTTTTCAAATAAAATAGCAGGTCCTTTTTGTTCATGAATGCGCAAATGAATGGCTGCCATTTCAAGATGCGGATCTACCTCCTCTTTTATACGTAGCAATTGTCCATTACGCTCTAAATCCATTAAACAAGCTTCTAAGCTAGAATAGGCCATGTGATGTGATTTGAGATGCAAAATTAACTTAAATTTGCTCATGACTCATTTAAGTGTA
>ERZ650308.1406-NODE-1406-length-12480-cov-6.916217_pt1 | contig 12480 bp, 13 predicted proteins | sample MGYA00376244_ERZ650308 | MGnify/ENA primary metagenome ERZ650308 (study PRJEB26733, sample SAMN07839295) | wastewater metagenome | biome: small river; feature: stream; material: water | place: USA: North Carolina | collected 2016-04-26 ...
GGTAGCCCATGGCCTTGGCCGCACGCCAAACTGCCCCGTACAGCATGCTGTTGGCGTTGCGCGTGCCATCGGTGCATGTCCGGTTTACTTCCAGGGTCAACCCATCATCGAAGTGTCTGGCCACAGGTCGTCCGGCAGTTGCTACGCCGACCAGATCATCGCCGTCGCGCAGGCCAATACCGAACTTCCAGCCGCGCGGAGGCTTGTTGTGCCTGTGGTGTGCTGCGATGAAATCTGACGCTTGTCTCAGTGTGACCGGGATGATGCGGAACTCGCTCACAGCAACCCCGCTTCGATCTGCTTCAGACCCCACGCCGGCAGCTCCAGCTCTCGCACTTCGTGGTCGCTGTAGCTCGGCCACTGGTCCAGGCGCTTGGCGGCCACCAGGCGCTTGAACAGTTGGCGAGCCTGGCGGCGTCCGAGGTCGATCTGGTCGGGTGTGGCGTAGTAGATGCCGATGGCGTAGGGCGGCTTTTTCTCGACGGCGACAAACACCCACCAGGGCGGGGCCTCTCCGAAGGCCGCCGCCATCACGTCGAAGTACCAGGGCGGCTGTAGGTAATACGAGAAGTTGAACGCGGCTCGCCCGAACCCTTCGGGACTGGCGTCCTCGCAGGTCTTCAAGTCCACGGCCATGCCGCCCAAGTAGTCAAACCGGCACTTGATGTGTTCGCCGGTCTCGGGGTCGATGGCGTGCACCGACTGCTCGGCCCGGCCGCCGGTGAACAGCGTGCGGGCGATCGGGTGGCGGTTCACGGCGTCGCGCACGGCCAGGGCGGTGCGGTGCTGATCGATGGTCAGCAGCTCCTTGCCGGTGTTGGCTAGTTCGAAGTCGCGCCACCAGGCAATGGCATCCATGGTGTCGGCGCTCGGCTTCTTGGCGTTGACCTGACGGTCAGTCGGCCGGCGTGGCGCGTCATCTGGCACGCTGACGTATTCGCTGGGGAATAAGTCCGGCTCCAGTACGGCGCTATGGATCGCAGACCCAAGTAACTTGGATGCGGTCTGCTCCTCGTCCATCTCACGATCCGGGTTGCGCTTGGCGTGCCACCAGTGCAGCGGGCTCTGAGCGAACAGCGCCAGGTCGCTTTTGCTGGTGCCGGGCCCGCCGTGGTACTCGGCATTGGTCTGCTCGACGAAGCCGGGCTGAACCGTCGTCAGAATGCCGCCTCCGGTGAGTGTTTGAATGGTCATGTAGTTCCCGCTGGGGTGTTGATTGCGCAATTCTGCTCTATAACCACCTGACGGCGCAACGCGTCTTCACCCGATTTGCATCTATGCCGCCAGCATTCACGATAGGCCGGCGCTATCGCAGAGAATCCGTCGCGGCGACATTGAAAATAGCTACACTCCGGCACCATGAGCTTCAAAACCGAATTCGATGCCCGTATCGACGCAATCGACACACGGGCCAAGGCCGCCGGCACCAGCCTGACGGAACTGTGCCGGCGCGCCGGCGTGGCACGCAGTACGCCCGACCGCTGGCGTAAGGTGACGCCGAAAACCGTTGAGATCGTCACCGAGCTGGAATCAAAGCTGGTCGAGATCGAGGCGCAGCGAGCCAAACAGGCCGCAAGCGAGTAATCGAAAACTGCCTGGCTCTGCCGGGCTATTCCCTGTCGCATTCCAGTTGCGCGGCGGGGTGGAGTGATGAATGAGGCTTGATCCAGCCAGGTACCCGGCGCTGCCCGTGGCACAACCTGTATCGCTGCGCGACTACCAGGAGTCGCTGGTGGCCGACGTCCGCGCGGCATTTGCTGCCGGGCAATCCTGCCCCCTGCTGGTGGCTCCCACCGGCGCTGGCAAAACGGTGATGTTCAGCTACATCGCGCGCAACGCCGCCCAGCTGGGTCGGCGCGTGCTGATCCTGGCGCACCGCGACACCCTCATCAAGCAGTCGAGCGCGAAGCTGCGCGACTACGGCGTCGAGCACGGCGTGATCATGGCTGGCTTCACGCCGCAGCATCATTGCCGCGTGCAGGTGGCCAGCGTGCAGACCATCGTGCGGCGGCTGGACAAGCTGCCGTATGCGTTCGACCTGGTGGTGATCGACGAGGCCCACCTGAGTGCGGCGAAGTCCTACATCACCATCGTCGAAAAGCTGCGCGAGAAGAATCCCAAGATGAAGCTGCTGGGCGTCACCGGGTCACCGGTGCGGCTGGACGGTAAAGGCCTGGGGCGGCACGCCGGCGGGTTGTTCGATGTGCTGCTGCAGGGTCTGGGCCCGCGCGACCTGATTGACCAGGCTTACCTGGTGCAACCGACGGTGTACGCACCGGCCGAGCAGATCGACCTGTCGCAGGTGAAGAAAGTCGGCGGCGACTACGAAAGCGGTGCACTAGCCGAAGTCATGGACAAGCCACGCATCACCGGCAGCGCGATCGATGCCTGGCGCAAGCACTGCCCGGGCGTGCCTGCCGTGGCGTGGTGCGCCAACGTAGCTCATGCTCAGCACGTGGCAGCCGAGTTCACGGCCGCCGGTATCCCTGCGCTGGCGCTGTCTGGTGACGACGACGGCGCCGAGCGCGAGCGGGCGCTGGCTGGCCTGGCGAATGGCTCCGTCAAGGTCATCACTTTCGCCATGCTGCTGGTCGAAGGCGTCGACTGCCCGGCGATCGGCGCCGTCATCATGCTGCGCCCGACAATGAGCCTGTCGAGCTACCTGCAGGTGATCGGCCGCGGCCTGCGCACGATCTACGCACCAGGTATGCCGATCGCCACCGTCGAGCAGCGGCGCGCCGCCATCCTGGCTGGGCCGAAAGGTCCCAAGTGCTTCGTGCTCGATCATGCCGGCCTGACGTTCAAACACGGGTTCGCTGACGACGACACGCGCGAGTGGAGCCTGGACGGCGTCACCAAGAAGAAGGGCAAAAAGAAGGTCGTCGAAGAAGGACCACCGGTGGCGCAGTGCCCGAAGTGCTACCACGTGCACGTCAAGGCACCGGTGTGCCCGGCCTGTGGTCACACCTACGAGGCGCGCGGCGGGTCACCCGAGCACGTCGACGGCGAGCTCGCCGAGATCACGCCAGAGATGCGGGTGGCCATGGCCGCGGCACGCAAGACCGAGATCAAGAAAGCCAAGACCCTGGAAGACCTGCTGCGCATCGAGAAGGAGCGCGGTTACAAGCCTGGGTGGGCAGCCGCCACGCACACCGCGAAGGCGCGCATCCGCGACAAATACCGCCGGCCCGAGCCGCCGCTGTCGGTCTACGAAAACGATTTCAGCCGGTAACGGCATCAACCGCCTGCGGGCAAGAAAGACGATATGGCAAGCCTCAATCACTGTTCGTTCATTGGTAATCTCGGGCGAGACCCGGAGACGCGCTTCTTCTCAAATGGTGACAAGATCACCAACGCCAGCATTGCGTGCACGGAAAGCTGGAAGGACAAAACAAGCGGCGAGAAGAAGGAGCGCACCGAGTGGGTGAACTTGGTGTTCACCGGCGGGCTGGCTGACGTGGCTGAAAAGTACCTGCGCAAGGGTAGCCAGATCCACGTGTCAGGAAAATTCACCACCCGCAAGTGGCAGGACAAGGAAGGCATCGACCGCTACACCAGCGAGATCCGCGTCTTTGACCTGGTGATGCTCGGCAAGGCACCTGGCCAGCAGGACCAGGGCGGGGGGCAGCCGGCGACTACGTCGCAGCGCCCGGCATCAGCACCGGCAGCACAGCAGCGTCCGGCGCAGCGTGGTGGTGCGGTACCGGCACAGAATGATATGGACGATGACATACCATTTATTTTTGCTGAATACCGCGCTGACACGCCGACAGGCTTGGCTCGCCGCATGAGCCGGTACTTCGCTCGCTGAGATAGATGATGAAGACCTGCTTCAAGTGCGATGAGTCCAAGCCTTTATCTGAGTTCTATGCTCATAAAGCGATGGCCGATGGCCATTTGAATAAGTGCAAGGCTTGCACGAAGCGCGACGTGTGGGAGCATAGGCGTATCAACGGAGAAAAAATCCGTGAATACGATCGAGGCAGGTCAAGTAAACCGCATCGTCTTGCTATAAATAAAGCAACGACTGCCGCTTACCGAGAAAAATACCCCGAGCGATACGCCGCAAATCAGGCTGTCGCAAACTCTCTAAAGTCTGGTTTGCTGCAAAAAATACCATGCTGGGTATGTGGCAAGTCACGCGTTGAAGCACATCACCCTGACTATTCGTCGCCTTTATCGGTGGTTTGGTTGTGTGCACTGCATCACAAAGAAATTCACCTCGCATACCCTGACGACCACTACCACAAACACTCATCATGACCCGCAAATACAACCACTACTTCCGCCCTATCCCGCCCGGCGTCACAGCGATCGACCTGTATCGGTTCGCCGAGATGTTCGAGATCACCGACTCGTCGCTGTTTCACGCCGTCAAGAAGATCGTGGCAGCCGGCAAGCGCGGCAGCAAGACCGTCGAGCAGGACGTGCAGGAAGCCATCGACTCGCTGCAGCGCTGGCAGGAAATGCGCCGCGAGGAAACTCCCGCACAAAAAACAACGCCCGAACGTGACAAAGCACCTGCAGAGTGTGGCGTCTGTGCGGCAAGCAACGCAAGCGACCCTCTGCCGGTGACTTACACGGTGAACCACCCGCAGTTCGGCCAGTTGGTGATCAGCCAGCCCTGGCGAGGATGGGGGCCTGAGCCGTACGGGTTCCAGGTGCCGCACCCGCTACCCAAAGACTACCCGCCTGACATGGGCGTCAAAATCCGTACAGCTGGCGGGATCGAGGTCTCGTCGACATTCGGTGACTGCAGTTGGGCGTGGGAAGGTAACGACACCGACATCGTTGCATTCATGCCGATCCCTGCCGCCAGCAAGCCGAAGACGTTCATGTTCAAGAGTGTCGAGCTGCGCCCATCACCCGGCCGAACGTGCGAGGGTTGCGCCGTTCCCGGGATCGGAAACTGCGACCACGCGAACGACGAAGCCAGGAAGGCCGGCGCCATCAGTTCGCCTGGTGCTTGCGGCTACCAGCGGCTGATCTATGTCCGCGCCTGAGTCCACCAACCAGCGCAGCATCTGGCTGGCAGCCGCGGCGCTGGCCGGCACCGTGCTGTTCAGGTGTAACAGTGGCAAAGCCTGGCTGAGCGGCGGCGGGAAGCCTCAGCGCATGGCCGACGGCACCGTGCTTTTGCCTGGTGGCCGGCCCGTTGCGCTGGGCCTGGCGCTGACCAACGGCGACCCTGTCGTCGGCCAGTCTGACCTGATCGGGTGGCACACCATCACCATCACGCCAGACATGGTCGGATGCCGCGTCGCCGTCATCGTCGGCTTGGAGTGCAAGCGCGAGACGGGCGGGCGAACCAGCCAGGACCAGCAGAATTTCGTGACACAGATCACGAACGCTGGCGGTATAGCTGGTGTCGCCAACACGCCAGCCGTTGCGCAGGCACTTATTCGAGACTGGCGACCGAGGAAGGCGGCGTAGACTCGATTCCCCCGGTCTCGTGCCGGGATTTTTCACGCGCGGGCCGGCGGCCACCGACGCCCGGCCTACACCGGGCAGCCCGCGCACCTTTTCCTGTAGGGGAAGCATTTGCAACAGTACGACAACATCACACTCGACGTAGCCGAACAGGCACTGCGGGCCGTGTCTCCGGACATGCCGCGTAAAGAGTGGGCGCGCATGGCGCTGGCGATGTACGACGAATTCGGTGACGCAGCGTTTGATGCCTGGGATCGCTGGAGCCAGGGCGGCGCGACTTATGACCCGAAGGCGGCGAAGACCACGTGGCGGTCATGTTCGCGCGCCAGCGGCGCAACCCGTGTCGGTGTGGCGGCTGTCATCTGGGCGGCACAGCAGACAGGCTGGACACTGCCATCGCGAGGCACGCCGCGCGCAGAGGATGTGGCCAAGATGGCCGCCGAGCGAGCCAGGCGCGATCGTGAGCGGGCAGAGCGTCGCGCGGCACAGGACGCAGCCGCAGCTGAGGACCACGCCGCCGCCGCTGATCTGGCGCAGAAGATCTGGGCAGCCAGTCAGCCAGCACCAGCCGACCACCCGTACCTGGTGCGCAAGGGCATAGGACCTGAAGGACTGCGCGTCGGCGAGTGGCAGGCTGACTTCACCACCGACGACGGCGAGGTGATTCTGCGGCGCGTGTCTGGTGCGCTGCTGGTGCCGATCTGGTCTGGGCCTGGCCGACTGTCGAGCCTGCAGGGCATTTTCCCCAGCGACGAAAACAGGCTGCACCGCGACAGAGACTACCTGCGCAATGGCCGCAAGCAGGGCTGCTACACGGTGGTCGGCAAGATCACGGCAGACACCCACACCGTCATCATCTGCGAGGGCTACGCCACCGGCTGGAGCCTGCACGCGGCGATGGGTTGGCCTGTGGTGGTGGCGTTCGATGCCGGCAACCTTGAGCCGGTCGCCATGGCGCTGCGGGCGAAGCTGGGCGGCTGCCGCATCATCATCGGCGCCGACAATGACCAGTGGGGAAAGCCAGGCGTCAACCCCGGCATCGAGGCTGCCGAAAAGGCGGCGAAGGCTGTCGCCGGCGTGGTGGTGGTGCCTGAGTTTGACCCGACCGAGCCTGGCGCCGGCGAGCCGACCGACTGGAACGACATGGCTGCAGCCAGCGGCATCGAGGCGGTGCGCGAGCAGATCGAGCTGGCGCTGGCTCCGCCAGTGGCTGCACCGCCGATCGCGCCAGGCGAGGTGCCCACGCTGCCGCCGCCGCCTCTCCCGACACCCGGCGAGGAGCCGGACATGGAGCACAACGGCTACTTCACCGTGCTCGGCTATGACCATGACACCTACTACCTGTTTCAGCACGAGCGCCGCCAGATCTCGCGCTACACGAAGGGCGACTTCGGCAAGTCAGGTCTGATCGAGCTGGCGCCCATCAACTGGTGGGAGACCTATTTCCCAAGCAAACAAGGCATGGACGCCGCGGCGGCGATGAACTGGCTGATACGCGTTGCTGGCCGAAAGGGCATCTACGACATCAGCCGCATTCGCGGGCGCGGGGCCTGGGTGGACGATGGCCGCATGGTCTACCACCACGGCGGCAGCCTGACGGTGGATGGCCACGGCGTCGACGTGACGCGCATCGTCAGCCGCTACGTCTACGAGCTCGACCGGCCGCTACCGGATCCGGCTGCCGAGCCAATGACCAGCGACGAAGGCGAGATGATCCTGGACCTGTCGGCGAAGTTCAGGTGGTCGAAGCCTGGCAGTGCCGCTCTGGCCGCCGGCTGGGCCGCCCTGGCGCCGCTGTGTGGTGCATTGAGGTGGCGCCCGCACATCTGGCTGGCTGGCGGGCCTGGCTCAGGCAAGTCGACGGTGCTGAACGACTTCCTGTATTTCCTGACCGGTGACCTGGCGCTGTTCGCGCAAGGCAACAGCACCGAGGCCGGCATCCGGCAGAGCCTGCGCGCCGACGCCAGGCCGGTGCTGTACGACGAGTCCGAGCAGAACACCGAGCAGGAGCGCCAGCGCGTGCAGAGCATCATTGCCTTGATCCGGCAGAGCTCGACCGAGTCGCACGCGCGCACGCTGAAGGGCAGCGCCAGCGGCGAGGCTATGGGGTTTCACATCCGCAGCATGTTCTGCCTGGCCAGCATTCAGGTTGGCCTGCGCAACCAGGCCGACACCGAGCGCATCGCCGTGCTGAGCATCAGACCCAAGCACGAGGACAAGGACCCGGCCGAGACCTGGGCCGTGCTGTCGAAGTCACTGGCTGCCCTGCGCGCCGACAAGGAATTGCCTGCCAGGCTGCTGCGCCGCTCAATAGACCTGCTACCTGTCACGCTGCAGAACATCACCGTGTTCTGCCGTGCCGCGAGTGAGCGCTTTGGCTCAGTGCGCGACGGCGACCAATACGGCACCCTGCTGGCCGGCGCGTGGTCGCTGCAGTCCACCGAGGTGGCCAGTCACCCCGAGGCGCTGGAGTGGATCGACCGCTATGACTGGAGCGAGCACCGCGACCAGGCTGACGGAGACACCAGCGAAGACGCGCTGGCTGCCCTGCTGGAGCGTCGCGTTCGTGTCAGCGGCAGCATCGAGGCAACCGTCTACGAGCTGATTCGCGAGGCACGCAACATGCCGAACAATGGCCTGGACATCGGCCAGTCGGTGGCGGACGCCACGTTGACGCGCCACGGCATCCGCGTCGCCGGCGAGTGGCTGGTGTTCTCGAATAAGTCGCTGGGTGTGCAGGAGCTCATGCGCGGCACGCCGTACGAGCAGGACATGCGCGGCCTTCTGCTGCGCATCAAGGGCGCCGACCGCAACAACAACAACCCGATGTCGTTCAACGGAAGCGCAACAAAGGTTGTGCGAGTACCGTTGTCGCGAGTGACCGGGCAGCAGCGCGATCTCGACCCGTTCTGAAGCGTAGGTGGTACATGGCGACACGCTCGCGCAGTTCGCGCGTGCAGGTGTCGCCGACCGCGGCACTGGCGCAGCGCTGGCGATGCTCGGCACCGCTCACCGTGCGCACGACGACATCACGCGTCGACGGGTCGAACCTGATCGACTCGACGGCGTCGTAGAAAATCGTGATCTCGTTGACCTTCACCCACATGCGTCATTTTTACCGATTACGGTTACGCAGTTCATGAAAAAAGCCGCACGAGTGCGGCTTTGTTGCTTTCGGGTGGCGCTGGTGTCAGCGAACCGGGCAGACGCCGGTGCTGCAGTCGTCGATCTGCAGCATCTCGTCGCCGGTGTCGGCGTCAAGATCAACAGGCAGCAGCGTGGCCACGTAGGCGTCGTACTCGGCCTTGCTGATCGGCTGCTGAGGTAGGTACGGGTAGCCGAGATCGGCGGCCGTCTTCAGCGGGTCGGCGCGCAGCAGGAAGGACACGCCAACGTAGTGGTCCCAGTTGGCGTGCAACCAGGCGACGATGGCAGGCACCTCGCTGGGATCGTAGCTGATGGTGATGGACTGGTTTTGCTCGACGTAGTTGTCCATGAGCATCTTGTAGCGATTGAGCTGGTCGACGGCTGATTCGAGGTTGACGTCGAGATCGCCGACTCGGTCGAACTCAACTGTTTCCCACGCCACCGGAAGGCCGATCACCACGTCGCCTGGCCTGGTGGGGTGCTCCATGACGCGGTAGTTGGCGGCGCGCAGGATCTCGACCAGCGGGTCATGGCCACCGAACGCCACGTTGTTGATGATGTAGCGAGCCAGCGGCGTGTGTGCACCTTCGGTGGCGTCCATGCACTTGCTGAACGTCCCCTCGGGCTTGCCGGTGGTCACATTCTTCGGCCTGGGCATATCGAGCTCGACGGCCATGCTGTAGGCGCCGGCAATGCCTTCGTTCTTGATGGTGCGGTAGTCGTATGGCGTCAGGTCGGGCCGCATGGCCTGGCCGGTCAGGCTGACACCGCACAGGCGCAGAAACTCGTTGTTCTGGTGCCATTTTTCCTGCAGCACGCCGTCACGCAGGTCGACGCAGGTCTGGCGGTAGTTGGCGCGCCCCATGAGATAGACGGCGCGCAGCAGGCCGGCCGGGTCTTCGATGAAGGCGCCGACGTTGGTGGTCACCAGGTTGCAGAAACCCTTGTCGGCCAGCAGGATCTCGCCGCACGGGTTCAGGCCGGCGAACCACGGAGCCCGGGCACGTGCCGCGGCACCGTTCACGAAGCCAGGCTCGCTTCCGCCTGCCGCCAGCATCAACTCGAAGATTTCTGTCAGCTGGTCGGGTGTCGGGCGCTCCCAGAACACCAGGCTGTTGTTGCTCTGTTCGCGCTGCGGCTGGCCAATCCAGTAGTTCTTCTTGAAGGTGGCGAACTCGCGCCAGTTCGGGGCGCCGTAGTTACACAGCGCGATCTGGGCGCTGCGCCTGGTGCTGAGCACGGTGCCACACCAGTTTGCGATGTCGTGCAAGTCGGCGAAGCTGAGCATGCGCCCTGCCTTGCGGCTCAGGATGCGTGCGATCGCTTCCATGGCCACCGCCATCGTGGCGTCGCCGCTGCTGATCCAGCCGTAGCCACGCAGCCGGATGCCGCCGGCGCGGATCTCGCTGAGGTCAATCACAAGGGTGACCGCTGGGTGCTTGCCTGCCAGGATCTTTCCGATCGCCTTGGCCCATGCCACGGCGCTGTCGCCGATGCTGATCGTCCACGTGCGCGTGGCGGCGTCCCATGTTTCGAGGTTGGTGTCACGGCCGCGCTCGCCGGCCTGCCATTGCTCAATCGTGCGCTTGCTGCGGATGACTTGAATGTTGGCGACCGGCTTCTGGAAACCGTTGAGGGTGCCAGGCTTCGGCCAGAAACCGCCACCGACGCCGTTGAGCAGCAGCCACATCAGGTCCACGTAGTCGTGCACGCTGCTGAGCTCGGTGAATGCGCAGTTGAACTGGCTCACCTCGCGTGTCTTGGCAATGTCGGTGCCGCCGAGCCAGAACGTGCGGCCGCTCAGGCCCGTCTTGCGCGCCAGCAGCAGCTCGCGCAGCTCCTCCAGCTCCTCGGCCTGGCCGAACGTCAGGGCGTGACCGCTGGCTCGCTCCCACAGCCAGCGCTGGTGTCCGATGCACCGGTCGACGGTCTGCGGCCAGGTCTCGAATATCGTGCCTTCTTCGTTGAGCGGCCGGTTGTAGGTGCGGCGGGTGATGATTTGTGCGCGTGTTGACGACATGGTCTCGCAGTGGAAAAGCACCGCGGTGGCGGGGCTGGGTTGGTGATTCGTTGAGTGTGGGGACACGACTGATTCAGGGCATCAGCCTCCCGATTTCGCTGGCCAGCGTGGCGTCTTGGTCGACCTTGCCGATCAGGCGCAGGAACCCGATGTAAGACATCATCCCGCGGCGGCCATTGCAGTCGAGACAGGCGATCAGCAGGTTGCTGCTTTCGTTGCCGCCGCCCTCTGACACCGTGTGAATGTGGTCCAGCGTGGCCTGGTGGCGCATCAAGGGCTTGTCGCAGTAGTGGCACGGCGCCACCCTGCGGCCATTCCACAGCACGTCCAGCTGGTGGGCGCGCTCCCCGGGTAGCCACGGTTTGGTGGGGCGGCAGGACATGGCTATGACGCCCGGCAGGGATAGGCGGCCATCAAGGCCTTGATAAGCAGAGGCGCCGCGGCGTCGCTCGGACCGCGCGCGGCCGAAAGTCCGCGGCTGGCCACGCCGAGCGTGTAGCCGAGCGTCGTGCCTCGCGGGATGCAGATAAGGAATCCCTGCCCGGCATCAGCCAGGCCGGCCACATAGCCGACCATCTCGATGAACTCTGCGCCTTGACCGAGGCTGAGTTTGTAGGACACCTCGCCGGCGGTCTTGAATTGCGCGCTGGCGGCGCCGGATGCCAGCAGGATGATGGCGGCGACGACTGCCTTGGCGGCGTTCACGACAGCACCCCAATGGTCGCACGCAGGGCGGCCGGAACTGCCACGTAGGCCAGCGACACCAGGGCGGCAGCGACAGCACCCCAAAGCATCATCTCGTCCACCTGCATCGGCTGGGCTGCGATGCCGTGGCGCTCGCACACCGCGGCTTCATGGCTGCGGTAGGTCATCTCGCGTGTGATCGTGTCGAGCATGGCGTTGTGCGCCTGGCTGCCAGGCTTGGTGCACATGATCTCGTAGCGAAGCAGGCCGATCTCCTCGTCGATGAGCTGGATCTTCAGGCGGGCCTTGGCGGTCAGGATTCTTTGGGTCAGGTTCATGATGGCGCCCGGCCGGCCCGGGCTGGTGTTGCGGTTGGTGGCGTCAGTTGCCGGCGGCGCGGCCTTGCGACCACGTGCAGCCTTGGCCTCCTGGGCGCGCTGGGCGGTGAAGTCCGGGCGGGTCTCGCGGTAGATCGCCTTCAGCTTCTGGTCGAAGCGGTGGCTATCCCGCCGGCTGAGCGGCTTGCTGCCGACCAGCGCAGCCGGGCCGCCGATGATGCCGCGCGCCGGCGCCTGGCCGCGCGGCAAGTGCGGCGGGCCGCCATGGTGTCCGGGGTAGGACACGCCGCGCGACAGCAGCGGAACGAAGGCGGCGCCGGACGCGGCGGCGAGCATGGAGAAAATGCGCATGGTTGATCCTGTTGCGCACCGACGGCCGGCCGGCTCGGGGTCTGGCCGCTGGGATCAGGCGGCAGCGGTGTCGCAGATGCGGGCCGTGGTGCCGTAGCGGTTGTCAGCGGTGCGGCCGGTGACCATCATGCCGACAACCTTGTGCTTGGTGATGCGGGTGGCGATGAACGTCACGCTGCGACCGATCAAGCGGAAAGAATCGCCGACATTCAGCGACTTGTTGACCACCAGGTGGGAAACCTCGCCGGTCTCGGCGTTCGTGACCTTGATCTTGTCGTTCACTTCGTGCTCCTTGCATCCGGCGAGCCATCCCGCCACAACTCAAATTTACTACAGCTGCGGCGGGCGTGGATTGCGTTTTGCTATAGCTTGGATTGATCGATAGGAATTCCGTTTTATCCGATGACGGGCGTGCCTGGCGGCAGGAATTCGTAGCGAGAGAACACCATCAGCAGGTTAGGCGTCACAGTTCCATCGTCTGTTGTTCAGGCGCGGCCACTGGTTCAGGTG
>ERZ650308.1408-NODE-1408-length-12472-cov-3.796005_pt1 | contig 12472 bp, 13 predicted proteins | sample MGYA00376244_ERZ650308 | MGnify/ENA primary metagenome ERZ650308 (study PRJEB26733, sample SAMN07839295) | wastewater metagenome | biome: small river; feature: stream; material: water | place: USA: North Carolina | collected 2016-04-26 ...
GCACCTGATAATCGCTGGCAACGGCCGCCAGCTTTGGTGTGGCCAGGTGATAGTCGATGCGCCAGCCGGTGTTGGTGTCGAAGGCCTGACCGCGGTTTGACCACCAGGTGTAAGGGCCATCAACCCCCGGATGCGCCGCGCGACCAACGTCAACCCAACCCTGCTTCTTCATCAGGGTGTCGAAATAGGCGCGCTCTTCTGGCAAGAAACCGGCGTTCTTGAGGTTGCCCTTCCAGTTCTTGATGTCGAGCTCGGTGTGACCAACGTTTAGGTCGCCAACCACGACGACATCGCCGCGGTCTTTGAGGAGCTCGTTCATGCGGGCGGTCATCGCCTCGAGAAACTTGTACTTTTCAACCTGCTTCGGGGTGTCAACCTCGCCCGAGTGAACGTAGGTTGAGATCACGGTGAGCACCTTGCCACCAAAGTCGTAGTCGGCCTCTAGCCAGCGGCCTGCCGAGTCAAACTCGTCTGGGCCAAGAACAGTTCGGCTGGCGATGGCAGGTTTGCGGCTCAGTAGGGCAACGCCAGCGCGACCCTTGGCGCTCGCGGCGTCGTGAAGAATGTGCCACTCGCCCAGCTCGGCGAACAGGGTTTCTAGGTCGCTGGTGTCGGCGCGAACCTCTTGAAGGGCGATGATGTCTGGCTCGTTGGCCTTGACCCAGTCGGCCATGCCCTTGCGAAAGGCGGCGCGAACGCCGTTGACATTGATGGTTGCAACGCTGATCGCTTTAGTAGGCATAGGGCAAGTATATTCGCCTGCTTAGGATTGAGGCATGACTAACTTTCTCTATTCGGTCGAACGCGAGATTTCGCACCCGATTTCGGCTCTTTGGAACGCTTGGACCGATGCCGAGGCACTCGAAGCTTGGTATTTCCCGGTTGGACTAGCCGCGGTACCGGGGCTGACAGTGTCAGATTTCAAAGAGGGCGGCACCTGGGCGGTTTCGGTGGATGTTCCCGAACACGGATTCGTTGCCTATTTTTATGGCCAATACCGCTCTATCGAACCTCTAAAGAGTTTCGAGCATTCAATGCACTACACGCAGTCGAGAGAAGAGTTTGATGCGAAAGACTTTTCTACACCGGCTCACCTTGTCGTAATCGAGTTTGAGGAACGCGGAGACAAGTCGTGGTGCAAGTTTTCGCAGTTCGGTGAACTGCCCGAAGGTCAGGCCGAGCAGGCGCAAGCGGGCATGGAGAGCTATCTCGATTCGCTCGAGCGATTCCTTAGCGCCTAGCATCGGTTTATGGCAGAGCGGGTTTTAGTTGGCGCGGGCGTCGGTAACGGCGTTGGTGTTGGCCCCGTCTTTCGCATGGTCGACCGTTCTCAGAGGGAGCTTTCGAGCGCGATAGGTTCGCGCCACAACTTGATTGCAATCCGTGACGCAATTGAATCGGTAGCCGACGACATCGAGCAGGCCTCAGGCCGCGAAGAGGTAGACGCCGTGATGGGCGCGCTCGGCATGATGCTGCGCGATGCTTCACTTTTGGAACAGGTGAAGTCACGTCTGGCCGACGGCGTTTCGGCCGACCGAGCCATTCGCGGAGCGTTCGCGCAGTTCGCCAGATCGCTCGCCTCGCTGGGTGGCTATTTTGCCGAGAGGTCCGATGACCTAGTTGCGCTCGCCGAAAAAGTTATCGACACTCTGGCCGGTGTCGAAGAAGAAGTTTTTCCGACCAGCCCATACGTTTTGGTTACCGACAGCCTTTCGCCGATGGTGGCATCGAAGCTCGATCCAGCATTGGTGTTGGCGGTAATCACTAGGACGGGCACGGCAACGAGTCACACCGGAATCGTTCTGCGATCAGTGAAGATCCCTTCGGTCGTTGGTGTGAACGCAATCGGTGTTCTCAATGACGGCGTAGAGGTCCTGGTGGATGCGTCCAGTGGTCAGGTTTTTGTTGAACCAAGTGCCGAGGAGCTAGAGAACTACGCTCGAGCAGAGGTTTTTGAAGACGAGGTTTTGCCACCAATTGCCGAGGGCGAATTGCCGGTTATGGTCTTGGCGAACCTCGGTTCTAGTGCCGAGGCGGAGGCGGCTCACCGCGTTGGTGCGCAGGGCGTTGGGCTGTTCAGAACTGAACTGCTCTTCTTGGGCAGGCAAGACCCGCCTGGCTTGGCCGAGCAGGTACTCGAATACACCAGGTTGTTGAGCGCGTTCGACGGGCAGCGCGTGGTGGTTCGCGTGCTCGACACCGACACCGACAAGCCGCTCCCGTTCCTTTTTGGGGCTGGGTCGGGCAAGTATGCAAACCGAGGGTTTCAGGTTCTGCTAGCCAACCAGTCGATTCTCGACACTCAGCTAGAGGCACTTGCCAAGGCTCAAGAAAACGTTCCAGGGGCCGACCTTTGGGTGATGGCCCCGATGGTGATCACCGCTAGCGAGGCAAACTCATTTGCGCGCGCAGCAAAGGCTCACGGAATTCGAAACATCGGAATCATGGTCGAGGTTCCTGAGGTCGTCGCTGAACTCGACGAGGCCCTTGCTTCGATCGACTTTGTGAGTGTTGGCACCAACGACCTCTCGCAATACACCCTCGGTAAGAATCGGCACGGGGTCGGTTCAGACATCTCGGACGCGCGCGATCCAAAGGTCCTCGAACTCATTTCTGAGGTTGTGCGGGTTGCCAAGCAGCGGGGAATCCCGGTCGGTGTTTGCGGTGAAGCGGCAGCCGATTGCGAATCGGCCAAAATCTTTGTTTCACTAGGCGTCGATAGCCTTTCGGCTTCACCCGCGCTAATTCCTGGTTTGCGAGAAACCCTTAGACCGTAACCTTGACGCTGGTGCCAGAGACGGCGGTCGTGTAGCGCTTGAGCGCGGTACGGGTAGGGCCGCCGGTTGCTGCGCCGGTGGTTGTGTTGTAGGTTGCCCCGTGCTGTTGGCAAACAAGGTTTGTTCCCGAAATGCCACTTAGCAGAACGGGTTGATGCGTGCAGATCGGCCGAAAAGCCTTGAAAGTGCCCTTCTTAGGCTGAGTAATCACAACCTTGGTACTGGTGCCAGGCAGAGTGACGATCTTCGCGCCACCAACCCTCACATCGGTTGTCTTGCACGCCGTGTAAGTCTTCGAGGCGGCGATTGCAGACCCGCCAATGGTGCTTAGCCCAATCGTCGCGGCAATACCGGCGAGTGCACCGAGCAGCCCTCTGCGACTCAGCAAGGCGTTAGCTGGCGTGTTAGGGGCATGTTCTTCGCACACGGTTGTGCCACAGAGGTTTTCGCAAGTCATAGGTAGAGGCTAAAGCGAAACTGCCACCTCACGGTGACCGTTTCGTCGAACTGTGAGCAAACTCTCAGAGTCGCAAATCATCTCTAAACTTGCGGGATGTTCGTGGGCTTCGTTGATGAGAGCAAATCGAAGGATTACATTCTCGCAGTGACACTTATTTTGCCCAGAGAACTGCGGGACACTAGGCAGCAGCTGCAAAGGCTTCGAAGAGCAGGTCAAAGCCGTATTCACTTTTCAAAAGAAAATCACAGCCGACGAAAAGAAATATTGACTCATCTTTGTTCAATGAATTTTCAAACACACTTTTATCTGAGCTCGCAAAAGCACCAGGCTTCCGCCCGAGCCGAATGCCTAACCGCGCTAGTTGAAGACATTCGAAGACTCAAGGTGCATCGCTTGGTGATTGAACGAGACCACTCCTATGAGGAATCAGATAGAAAGCTGATCAGAGCAACACTCTTGCAAATGGGTTTGGTCGATCAATTGGAGTATTTGCACGATGGTCCATCTTTCGAACCGTGTTTATGGATCCCAGACGCTATGGCCTGGGTGCGCCACAAGGGAGGTGAATGGCCAAGGCTGGCTGGTCTGACTTAAAGCGCAAAACCTGGATCGACCACCGTCCGGAGGGCTTCCAGGTTCACTTCAACCGGCTACTGCAGGTTGCGCATTTACGATAACGCAAATCCGAGCGTTTTCAAAGAACCTGTGCGGAACTATGGCTTTCCGCGAAGGATTGCCTGCTTGACCTCGGCGATCGCTTTGGTTACCTCGATGCCGCGAGGGCATGCGTCGGTGCAGTTGAAGGTGGTGCGGCAACGCCACACACCTTCTTTGTCGTTGAGGATGTCTAGGCGAACCTCGGCGGCTTCGTCGCGGCTGTCGAAGATGAAGCGGTGAGCGTTCACGATCGCGGCCGGGCCGAAGTACTGGCCGTCGGTCCAGAACACTGGGCAGCTAGAGGTGCAGGCGGCGCAGAGAATGCACTTGGTGGTGTCTTCGAAGCGCTCGCGGTCTTCAGGCGATTGGTAGCGCTCTTTCTCAGGCTTGTCGCTGGCGATTAGGAACGGCTTGACGTCGCGGTATGCCTCGTAGAACGGGTTCATGTCGACGACTAGGTCCTTTTCGACCGCGAGTCCCTTGATTGGTTCGACATAGATCGGCTTGGTCATGTCCAAGTCTTTGATCAGGGTCTTGCAAGCAAGGCGGTTGCGACCGTTGATGCGCATTGCGTCTGAACCGCAGACACCGTGGGCACATGAGCGACGGAAGGTCAGTGAGCCGTCTTGCTCCCACTTGATCTTGTGAAGGGCGTCGAGTACGCGGTCGGTGCCGTGAACGGTGACGTCAAAGTCTTCCCAGCGTGCCTCGAGTCCGTCTTCTTGGTTGAAGCGGCGAACGATGAGGGTGACCTGGTAGGTCGGGATCTCGTCGATAACCTTTACGTCACTCATTAGTACTTACGCTCCATCGGCTGGTAGTTGGTGATGGTGACTGGCTTCCAGTCGATCTTGATCTTCGAGCCCTTCTTATAGGCCATCGAGTGGACCATGAACTTTTCGTCGTTTCGGGTTGGGTAGTCCTCACGGAAGTGGCCTCCGCGTGATTCGCGGCGCTCCTTGGCGGTGACAACCAAAACCTCGGCGAGGTCGAGCAAGAAGCCTAGTTCGACGGCCTCGAGCAGGTCGGTGTTGAATCGCATGCCCTTGTCTTGAACCTGAACGTTCTCGTAGCGCTTGCGCAGTTCGGCGATCTTGGCGAGCGCTTCGTCGAGGCTCTCCTCGGTGCGGTACACCTGGGCGTTTAGGTCCATGGTGTCCTGAAGCTCCTTGCGAAGCACGGCAACCTTTTCGGTGCCGGTTGCGTTGCGCATGTGCTCGAGCAGGGCGACGGTCTCGTCAACTGCACCCTTTGGCACCGGAACCTGCTTGGCGGTCTTGGCGTATTCGACGGCGTAGTTGCCGGCGCGCTTGCCAAAGACGTTGATGTCGAGAAGCGAGTTGGTGCCCAGTCGGTTTGCGCCGTGGACGCTGACGCAAGCACACTCACCGGCGGCGTAGAGACCTGGAACGACCTTCTTGTTATCGCTCAAAACCTCGGCCTTGATGTTGGTCGGGATTCCACCCATCGCGTAGTGCGCGGTCGGGAAGACCGGAACAGGCTCGGTGTAAGGCTCGACACCGAGGTAGGTGCGGGCGAACTCGGTGATGTCTGGGAGCTTTGCGTCGATAACCTCTGGTGGCAGGTGGGTTAGGTCGAGCAGAACGTAGTCTTTGTTCGGGCCGGCGCCGCGACCTTCGCGAACCTCGTTAGCCATTGCACGGGCAACCATGTCGCGCGGTGCAAGGTCTTTGATGGTTGGTGCGTAACGCTCCATGAAGCGCTCGCCGCTGGCGTTGCGCAGGATTCCACCCTCACCGCGAGCAGCCTCCGAAAGGAGGATGCCGAGGCCGGCTAGGCCGGTTGGGTGGAACTGGTAGAACTCCATGTCTTCGAGCGGGAGACCCTTGCGCCAGATGATGCCAACGCCGTCACCGGTGAGGGTGTGGGCGTTTGAGGTGGTCTTGAAGATCTTGCCGAAACCACCGGTCGCAAAGATGATCGACTTGCCCGCGAAAACGTGCAGGTCGCCGGTGGCTAGTTCGTAGGCGACAACCGCTGCCGGCTTGCCCTCGTTCATGACTAGGTCGAGCACGTAGAACTCGTTGTAGAACTCGATGCCGAGCTTTACGCAGTTTTGGTAAAGGGTCTGCAAGATCATGTGGCCGGTGCGGTCGGCTGCGTAGCAACTGCGGCGAACCGGAGCCTTGCCGTGGTCGCGAGTGTGGCCACCGAAACGACGCTGGTCGATCTTGCCGTCTGGGGTGCGGTTGAACGGCAGACCCATGTTCTCTAGGTCGATGACGGCCTGAACCGACTCCTTAGCCAAAATCTCGGCAGCATCCTGGTCAACCAGGTAGTCGCCACCCTTGACGGTGTCGAAGGTGTGCCATTCCCAGCTGTCTTCTTCGACGTTGGCGAGTGCTGCCGCCATGCCGCCCTGGGCAGCGCCGGTGTGGCTGCGGGTTGGGAAAAGCTTTGAAATAACCGCGGTCTTGGCGTGAGGTCCTGCCTCGATGGCCGCGCGCATGCCTGCGCCGCCGGCTCCCACGATTACTACGTCGTACTGGTGGTTGTGAATCTTAGGCTTAGCCAATTTGGTTTGCTTTCTACTTGCAGACGCTGAGGGTTGAAGCAACTGATGAATCGACGCAAGGGTCGAAGGTGGTCACGACGAGCGTGCCAAGAATGATTAGGCTCGCGCAAACGACCCAAAGCGAAACGTTGAGTGTCTTGCGAATGACTTCGCGCTCCGAGTAGTCGTTGACCAGGGTGCGCATGCCGTTGGTGCCGTGAATCAGAGCGAGCCAGAGCATCAGGCCGTCCCAGATCTTCCAGAATGGGTCGGCCCATTTGCCGGCTACGAATGCGAACGAGATCTGCTGAATGCCACCGTTCATGACCAGGTTGATGATCAGGTGACCAAAGATCAGCACGAGCAGGGCAACGCCAGAGAAGCGCATGTAGAGCCAGCCCCAGCGCTCAAACTTGGCGCTTTTGCGGCTGCGTGGGCTGCGAGGAGTTTCGATAACTACAGACATCTTTAGGCTCCTAGGTGAAATACGTGAGCTAGGTGGCGTGGTGCAAAGGCTGCGAAGAGAATTGCGGCTACGGCCACGACGATCCAGAACATGACGTGCTGGTACTTGGGTCCCTTGCGCCAGAAGTCGATGAGAATCACGCGAACACCGTTGAGACCGTGGAACAGAATGGCGGCAACGAGACCGAGCTCGGCGAGGCCGATGATCGGGGTCTTGTAGGTTGCGATTACTAGGTCGTAGTCTTTCGGGCTCATGCGCACTAGAGCGGTGTCTAGCGTGTGAACCAGTAGAAAGAAGAAGATGGCCACGCCGGTGATGCGGTGGAGAACCCACGACCACATTCCGGTCTTGCCACGGTAAAGGGTGCCGGCAGGCTTGGTTGGCACGATTCCTCCTGTATTTGCTCGGCGTTGAAGCCTTACTAGTCTAAACCTCTGATGCGATGGGATACTGCCAAGTCAGGCACTTCGGATACGCTTTTGGTATGCCTAAAACACCAAGCGAACGGTTTCACGCGGTTATTCCCGCGGGCGGCGTCGGTTCACGTCTTTGGCCGCTTTCGCGAGCCGCGGCACCCAAGTTTTTGCACGACCTAACCGGGTCGGGCCGCACACTTCTTCAGGGCACCTGGGACCGCCTGGTTCCGCTCGCCGGCGATCGCATCGCCGTTGTAGCCGGAGCGGCTCACGAGGGCGGAATCCTTGAACAGCTCGAAGGCCTTCAGCCGGCCAACTTGTTTTTGGAGCAGTCACCCCGAGACTCGACGGCTGCAATTGCGCTCGCCGCGGCGATTCTGAAAAACCGCGAGAGCGACGTAATCATTGGCTCTTTTGCCGCCGACCACGCGATCGCCGACGACAAGGCGTTCGCACGCACGATTCGCGAAGCCATCGAGGTTGCCGCCACCGGTCGTTTGGTGACCATTGGTATTAGACCAACCTTTGCCGCCACATCTTTCGGTTACATCCACGCCGGTGCGCCGCTCGAAGTTGCCGGCGCTCCACACGCGCGCGAGGTTAACGACTTCGTTGAAAAGCCAAACAAGAAGGTTGCCCAAGAGTTTTTTGAGTCTGGCAACTTTTTGTGGAACGCTGGAATGTTTGTGGCTCCGGCATCGCTGATCCTCGAGCAGGTTGCCAAGAGCGAGCCTGAGCTGCACGACCGAATCGTCGAGATCGCCGAAGCCTGGGACACCCCTGAGCGCGCGAGCCTGGTTGCCAAGTACTGGCCAGAACTCAAGAAAATCGCGTTCGACTACACCGTGGCCGAACCGGCCGCGGCTGCCGGTCTTGTTGCTGTGATTCCTTCGGAATTTGAGTGGCACGACGTTGGAGACTTCGCCGGTGTCGCAGAGCTGCTCTCGGGCGGTCGCCCCGAAAACCTCGCTGTGATTGGCGACGCCCAGCTGTTGGCCGAAGACTCGAGCGGAATCCTCGTCGGCCAGTCGAAGCGACTCATCGCGGTGGTCGGGCTAAAAGACATCATCGTGGTTGACACCCCAGATGCACTTCTGATCACCACCAAGGAGCACGCTCAGGGAGTCAAAAACATCGTCGAGACTCTCAAGAATTCGGGTCACGGTGATGTTCTCTAGCAAGCTTGCGCTGGCTCTCGTGCCAACCCTTCTGCTAACCGGTTGCGCCACAGCCCCAACCGTTTCGGCAACGCCTACCGCGGCAACCCACACGGTCTGTTTGGTCGCCGACGCTAAAGGCTTGGTTGATGGCGGGGTGAACGAGTCGGCCTATTCGGCGATCAAAGAAGCTGTGGTTTCTCTCGGTGTCGCCAAGATTCAAAAGGTTCTGCACTCCAACAGCAGTCAGAGTTCGATTCTGGCGACCGTAAAACTCATGGTCACCCGAGGCTGCGGCGTGATCGTTGCCACCGGCGAACGAGTGCGTGCCTCGGTCGTCAAGGTTGCCAGAGCGAATCCAGAGGTAGCTTTTGTTCTCGTCGACGACGCTGTCCCTCCCGCCACACCTAGACCACTGGCAAACAATCTGAAGCACCTGATGTTTGAGGCGAGCCAGAGCGCAATCTTGGCGGGTTACCTCGCGGCCTCGAACTCGAAGACCAGTTTGGTGGCCACCTTTGGATCATTCGACACTCCTGCCGTGCGGGCGTCGATGCAGGGTTTCGCTGCCGGTGTGCAACTGTTCAACAACGACACCGACGCAGACGTGGTTGTGCTCGGTGCCGGTGGAGTGGCAGACGAGTGGAGTTTCTTGGGTTCGGCAACCAACGAGCGCGCGGCCAAAAAGCTGACCACAAAGTTTTTTGTCGAAGGTGCCGACATCGTCTACCCGGCTGCTGGCGCGGCCAGCTTTGGCGCTGGCCTGGCGGCTATCGCCGAACCGGAGCGGTTGGTAATTGGTTGTGACCGCGACTGGTACATGGACACCGACAGCCTGTCATGGCGCGGGCGCGTGCTCGCATCGACGGTGAAGCAGGTTTCTCGCCCCGTGCTCGACGTGATCAAGTCTTTTGTCGCCAACGGTGTTGTCGGTGACCCGCGCACCAACGAATACGTCGGAACGCTGGCCAACGGCGGGGTCTCTTTGACGGCTGAACGCAGCGTCGCATTCGAAGCGCAATTCAACTCGGCACGCAGCAGAATCATCTCGGGTATCAACTCGGGCGAAATACCAACCCCGAAAGGTAGCAACAACTAAATGGCAATCAACTTCAAGGCGCTACCGAAGATTTCACTTCACGACCACCTCGACGGTGGCCTTCGCCCGCAGACGATCATCGAACTGGCCGATGAGATCGGCCACAAACTGCCTTCAACCGACGCCGTCGAACTTGGCAAGTGGTTTAGAGACTCGGCAGATTCCGGTTCGCTGCCACAGTACCTTGAGACCTTTGCTCACACCTGCGCCGTAATGCAGACGCGCTCTGGTCTGACTCGCGTAGCCCGCGAGTTCGTGCAAGACCTGCACAAAGACGGCGTGATCTACGGCGAAATTCGCTGGGCTCCCGAGCAGCACCTCGAGAAGGGGCTAACCCTTGACGAGGTTGTCGAGGCCGTGCAAGACGGCCTTGAGCAGGGTGCCGAGGACGTAGCCGAACTCGGTGGCGACATTCGCACCGGTCAGCTCGTGACTGCAATGCGTCAAAACAATCGTGGACTCGAAATCGCCGAACTTGCCGTTCGTCACCGCTTCAACGGCGTCGTCGGGTTCGACATCGCCGGCCCAGAGGCGGGGTTTCCGCCCTCGCTTCACCGCGAAGCCTTCGACTACCTTGCCAAGCAGATGATGCCGATCACCGTACACGCCGGCGAAGGCGATGGCGTTGAGAGCATCAGCGACGCCTTGGTTTCGGGTCGAGCACTTCGCCTTGGCCACGGTGTTCGAATCGCCGACGACATTCTCTCGAGCCGTAGCGAGGGCGACCGCGACTTCGTTGAGCTTGGCGAAGTCGCCGAGTGGGTGCACTTCAGGCAGATTCCGCTCGAGCTTTCGCCTTCGTCGAACCTGCAGACTGGTGCGGTTTCTGAGTGGGGCACCGAGATGGTCGACCACCCATTCGACATTCTTTACCAGCTCGGCTTCATGGTTACCGTGAACCCAGACAACCGCCTGATGAGTGGCACCTCGATCACCCGCGAACTTGAACTATTGACCAAGGCCTTCGAGTACGACCTCGAAGACTTGCAGCAGTTTCAGCTGAACGCTGCCGAGGCTACCTTTCAGAGCCTCGAGGCTCGCGAAGAGCTAATCGAGCAGGTACTGCGTGGCTTCAAGAAGGCTGGGCTTTGATCGCATTCGGCGAAGGTTCACTCGCGGTAGCGGTTTCGGCTACCGACCGTGACTCGGCGATTAGAGCAAGCGGCGAACTGCTGGTCGCCAGCGGTCGGGTAACCGGCGAATACGTTGAGCAGATGCTCGCCGCCGTCGAAGAGTTTGGCCCATACATCGTTATCGCTCCCGGAATCGCACTCGCGCACGCGCGTCCGAGTGAATCGGTGTTGTCAACCGGCCTAAGCCTTGCGGTTTTGGCCGAACCAATTGAATTCGGCAGCCATAACGACCCGGTGCGTTTGGTTTTTGGCTTGGCTGCCAAAGACCACGACGGTCACATGACCGCATTGGCAAGCCTCGCCGAGCGTCTGACCGATGAAGATTATGTAAATAGCCTGTTAAATGCGCACACAATCGACGAGTTAGCCCGATTGTTGACCGCCGACCACGCAGAATAGAACAATGCGTATCGTTGCGGTTTGTGGAATGGGTATTGGCACCAGCGTTCTTTTGAAGATGAACGCCGAGAAGGTGCTAAAGACCCTTGGCATTGACGCGACCGTTGAGGCATGCGACGTCGCCACCGCCCGTCGCAGCGCAGAGTCGGCCAACATCGTTTTGACGACGCCTGAGCTTGTTGAATCGCTAAAGGGACTGCCCGCCGAGATAATCTCGATCGAGCACTTCTTTGACCTGACCGAACTAAACCAAAAGCTTTCGAAGGCTCTGCTCTAACGCTGCGAGTTTTTCGCTGTCGCCGGTTACCTGCAGATAACACTTGAGCTTTGGCTCGGTGCCCGAAACTCTGAAAATCACTTTTTCGCCCTCGCGCGGCACCCAGGTGACCATGCCGTCTTCTTCGTGCATGCCCGCGGTGGCCTTGGCAAAGGCTTGTTGCGCCTCGGCAACGCTGGCAAAGCGCAGGCTCACCTGACCCGTTGAAACCTGACCGTACTTTTCGCCGAGCTTCTCGATGAACTCGATTAGGTCGGTGTGGCTCGCGATGGTGGCGATCGCCAGAGCTGCACTGACGCCGTCCTTGTCGGGCACAACGCTCGGGTCGATGCAATAGCCGAGAGCCTCTTCGAAGCCGAACACCAAACCGGGAACCTTGCTGATCCACTTGAAGCCTGTTTTGGTTTGCGCGAAATTGAGCCCGTGAGCCTCGGCGACCTTTGCGAGTTGATCGCTCGAAACAAGTGAGCAGGCTAGCGAGCCATTCGCTGACCGTGAGGCAACCCATTCGCCAAGAATCAGACCAACTTCGTTGCCGGTGAGTCTGCGCTCGGCACCTTCGCGGTCGCGAATCACAACGGCTAGGCGGTCGGCATCTGGGTCGTTGGCGATGATCAGATCGGCGCCAAGCGCCTCGAAATCGGCAATCGAGAGGTCTAGAGCTCCCGGTTCCTCGGGGTTCGGAAACGCGACAGTCGGAAACCCGCCATCTGGCTCCTGCTGCGCGGCAACCGAGTGCACGTCGGTGAAGCCCGCGCGCTCGAACAGTTCGCTCGCATAGGCCCAACCGACACCGTGCATCGCGGTGTACACGATCTTTGGCTGCTTGGGTCCGCGCTCGCCGATGACCTCGAGGACGCGCTTCGAATATGCTTCGATGACATCGCTGCCAATGAGTTGATATTTTTCGCTTCGCGCCCAGGGTTCGCTGCTGTTGGCAACCTTCAGGATCTCGGCTTGAATCTGCGCGTCGGTCGGCGAAATGATTTGGCCACCGCCGTTCGCGCCGCCGAGATAAACCTTGTAACCGTTGTCGCGCGGTGGGTTGTGGCTTGCCGTCACCATCACGCCAGCGGCGGCGTCGAGGTGCTTGACCGCAAAAGCCAGCACGGGGGT
>ERZ650308.1409-NODE-1409-length-12471-cov-11.885390_pt1 | contig 12471 bp, 12 predicted proteins | sample MGYA00376244_ERZ650308 | MGnify/ENA primary metagenome ERZ650308 (study PRJEB26733, sample SAMN07839295) | wastewater metagenome | biome: small river; feature: stream; material: water | place: USA: North Carolina | collected 2016-04-26 ...
CCTCTTTGCACACACCCGCAAGCTGGGCTAATTTTTCCGGGTGGTATTTATGCCGAGTCCTAGACCAAAACCGACCGCTTTGAAGCTGATTTCCGGCAACCCCGGCAAGCGCAAGATCAACAAGACCGAGCCCAAGCCAAAACGAGAGATTCCATCCTGTCCGGCGCACTTGTCTGACGCTGGGAAAGTGGCTTGGGGCCGGTTGTCCGTGCTTCTGGATCGCATGGGCGTGCTGACCGAAGCCGACAGCGCCGCGCTTGAAAGATTGTGCGACTGCTACAGCGACGTCCTGATATGCCGTGAGAGCTTGAAAGCGGACGGCTGGACATACAAAACGATGGACGCCCAAGGAAACACCCTTATCAAGGGCAATCCTGCTGCTACGCAGTTGCGCGCCGCTGATTCTCAATTCAAAAGCTACTTGGTGGAGTTCGGCTTGACGCCATCCGCCCGGTCGAAGGTACACGCCGCCCCCGATGACGACAAAAAAGCCGACCCGCTCAACGAGTTCTTCGGATGATCCGGTCACTGAATATGCGCAATCGGTGGTGGATGGGGTTCGAGTGGCTGGGCCGCATGTGCGCGGGCAGTGCGCCCGACACCTTCGCGACCTGAAAGAGGGCAAGAAACGCGGGCTGGTGTGGAACGTGGACGAGGCCAACAAGGCGCTCCGGTTCTATAGCAACGTGCTCAAGCTCAACGGCGGCGACTTCGAGGGCAAGCCCTTCGAGCTGCTGCCTTGGCAAAAGTTTGTTGTGGGTTCCCTGTTCGGTTGGCGGGGCGTGGACGGCTACCGGCGCTTCCGCGTGGCTTACGTAGAAACCGCGAAGGGTTCAGGCAAAAGCCCGTTAGCCGCTGGTGTTGGAATGCTTGGTCTGGTGGCAGACAACGAGCCTCGGGCAGAAATCTACAGCGCCGCGACGAAAAAAGATCAGGCGATGATCCTGTTTCGGGACGCGGTGGCAATGGTTGACCAGTCGCCCGAGCTTGGAAAACGGTTGCAGAAGTCTGGCACTGGAGAGCGCTGCTGGAACCTGGCATACATGGCGCAGGGCGCGTTCTTCAGGCCAATCAGTAGCGACGATGGACAATCCGGCCCACGGCCCCACATCGGCCTGATTGACGAACTGCACGAACACAAGACAAACACCGTAGTCGAAATGATGCGGGCAGGTACGAAAAGCCGCAGGCAGGCGCTGATTTTCATGATTACCAATGCGGGGCACAACCGCATGGGGCCGTGCTGGGGGTATCACGAGTACGGCGCGAAGGTGGCGGCGGGCGAAGTGGAAGACGACGCGTTCTTTCCGTTTGTCTGCGGCCTGGATGAATTGGATGACCCCTTTGCCGACGAATCATGCTGGCCGAAGGCTAACCCGTCATTGCAGGATGCCGACCTGCCGGGTATGAAGTACATCCGGGAGCAGGTGGTCGAGGCCAAGGGCATGCCGTCGAAAGAGGCGATTGTCCGAAGGCTCAACTTCTGCCAGTGGACGGACGCCGAAAGCCCGTGGATCAGCGGCGAAGTGTGGCGCGGTGCACAGCGGGACTTTGACTGGCAGGACTTGCGCGGTCGCCGTGCGGTTGCGGGGCTGGACCTATCCAGCACCACCGACCTGACCGGCATGGTTTTCCTTGTCGAACCCATCGAGGCTGGCGAACCGTGGCTACTGGTGCCATTTGCATGGTTGCCGGACGTTGAATTGCAGCGCAAGGCAGACACCGACCGCGTGCCGTACATCCAGTGGCGGGCCGAAGGGTATCTCGACACCACGCCGGGCAGGGCTATCAGCAAGCGGGTCATTCTGCAAAAGCTGTCGGCAATGTGCGACTTCTTCGAGATCATCGCCGTCGGTTACGACCGCTGGCGCATCGAAGATTTAATGGCGCTGGCTGCCGATGATGGCATCAGCCTGCCCGAAATGAAGCCAGTGGGCCAGGGCTACAAAGACTTCAGCCCGGCGCTGGAAACCTTCGAGCGCATGTTGCTCAACGGCGAGATTGCCCACGCTGGGCATAAGGTGCTTGACTGGTGCATGAGCAACGCAGTCATCGAGCAGGACGGCGCGGAAAACCGCAAGCTGTCCAAGGAAAAAGCGACGGGGCGCATTGACTTGGCCGTGGCTGCTGTGATGGCGGCTGGGCTGATCAACGCAACTATCTCTGCAGAGAAGTCCTTTTGGGAGACCGCATGAAACTCTGGCCTTTCAGCCGAAAGTCGAACGAGGACGGCTCGGTTCGTCACTCGCTCGACCTATTCCGGCTGCTGGCTGGGTGGATGGGCACAAAAAGCGGCGCAAGCGTGTCGCACAAGTCCGCGCTGGAGGTTCCGGCCGTGCTGTCCTGCGTGCGGGTGATTTCCGAAGGCGTCGCCCAGGTGCCATTCAAGGTATACCGCCAGATTGGCGACAAGGTTATGCCTGCCACGGAACACCCGCTGTTCCGGGTTTTGCATCGCAAGCCCAACGGGTGGATGACCAGCTTTGAGCTGCGCGAAACCATGGCAATCCATTGCGCGATGACAGGCGACGCTTACGCCTTCATCAACCGCATGCGCGGCGAGGTGCGCGAGTTGATCCCGCTGCCGCCCGGCACCGTCACGGTCAAGCAGAAGGACAACTACCGCATCGAATACCAGATCACGGCGCCCAGCGGCAAGACCATGACGGTGCCGCAGGAGGCCGTGTGGCACTGGCGCGGCCCAAGCTGGGACGCCGTTGGCGGCATGGATGTGGTCAAGCTGGCGCGCGAAGCCATCGGCCTTGCCATGTCTGCCGAAGAATCACAGGCCCGCATTCAAAAGACCGGCGCGGCAATCTCCGGCACCTACTCGGTGGAAGGCACGCTGAACGCGGAACAGTACAAGGCCATGCGCGCCTGGCTGGACAAGGAGTTCGACGGCGCAGCGAACCTGGGCAAAACCAAGCTGCTGGACAGGAATGCCAAATTCCACCCGCAGAGCATGACGGGCATCGACGCGCAGTTGCTGGAAACCCGCAAGCACCAGATCGAGGAAATCTGCCGCGCGTTTCGCGTCATGCCCATCATGGCCGGATACAGCGACAAGGCGGCTACCTACGCCAGCGCGGAACAGATGTTTCTGGCGCACGTTGTGCACACGCTAAGCCCCTGGTACGAGCGCATCGAACAGTCCGCAGAGTGCAACCTGCTCACCGACAGTGAAGTGGCCGAAGGCTACTTTGTCAAATTCAATGCTGCCGGGCTCATGCGCGGCTCGCACAAGGATCGCAGCGAGTATTTCGCCAAGGCACTTGGCGCTGGCGGATCGCCGGCCTGGATGACCCAGGACGAGGTGCGGGCACTTGAAGAACTAAACCCCATGGGCGGCGACGCAGCAATGCTACCCAAGCCCACCAACGTGCCCGGAAACGCGGCACCGAAGGACGACCAAGATGCAGAACCTGACTTGCAACCTGCGTGAATTGAAGTTTGCCGCCGATGAAGGCGCGCAGGCTATGAGATTCACCGGCTATGGGGCCGTGTTCGGAAACGTGGACAGCTACGGCGACGTGATCGAGGCCGGTGCGTTCTCGAAATTCCTGGCCGATGTGAAGTCTGGCAACCAGCCATGGCCAGCAATGCTGTCCCAGCACGGCGGCTGGCAGATGAGCGCCGAAGACATGACGCCCATTGGCGTCTGGACAGACTTTGCAGAGGACGGCCACGGCCTGAAAGTCACCGGACAACTGGCAGACACCCCACGCGGCCTGGAAATGTACAAGCTCATGAAGATGAGCCCACGCCCCGCGATTGATGGCATGTCCATCGGCTACATCGCCAAGGAATGGGAGCCGCGCAGCAAGCCGGAAGACCCGAAACGCAAGCTCAAACGCATCGACCTGATCGAAGTGTCCATTGTCACGCGCCCCGCCAACGGAAAGGCGCGGGTCGAGTCCGTCAAAAACGACTGGACAGAACGAGATTTCGAGAGGCTGCTCACGCGGGACGCTGGGCTCTCACGAAGCGATGCCCTGGTTGTCATCAACCAAGGCTTCAAAAGCCTGATTGCCATGCGGGACGCTGGCAGTTCAGAGCTGGCAGAACTGGCGCAGGCCCTTAAAGCCCGCGAACAGCACATCCCGCGCTGATACCAGCGTCACCCACCGCAAACCGCCCTTGAGGCGGTTTTTTTACGCCCAAAGAAAGGCAAACCATGTCCGACATCCTCGAAATCAAGTCTCTGATTGAAGCCCAAGGCAAAGCCTGGGAAGAGCACAAGAAAACCAATGACGAACTGCTGAAGGCGAAGGCCGAAGGCAAGGCTGTCGCTGATCTGGAAGCCAAACTGGCCAAGCTCAGCGACGAAATGGACAAGCTGGCCGAGCTGAAGGCCGACTTCGACAAGTTCATCCTCGAATCGCAGCGCCCCGGCGCATCCAAGGGTGACGAAAACACCGAAGCCGAGTGCAAGCAATGGAACGCCATGCTGCGCGCCGACTTCCAGTCCAAGGGCCGCAGCATTCCCGCTGAAGTGTCCGTGGACGCCTACGCGCAGTACAAGAGCGCCTTCTATTCGCTGGTGCGCCATGGCGACATCGAGCGCCTGAGCGCCGATGAGCGCAAGGCCCTGTCTGCCGGTTCCGACCCCGATGGCGGCTACCTGCTGCCGACCCCCACCGTGGGCCGCATGGTCAAGAAGGTGTACGAGCAGTCCACCATGCGCCAACTCGCCAACGTGCTGACCATCAGCACCGACGCGCTGGAAGGCATCGTGGACAACGACGAGGCCGATGCTGGCTGGGTGTCCGAAATGGGCGCTCGCAACGACACCGACACCCCACAGGTCGGCAAGTACCGCATCGAGGCCCATGAGATGTACGCCCAGCCGAAGGTAACGCAGAAGCTGATCGACGACGCCGCTACCGATGTTGAAGCCTGGCTGGCCGACAAGGTGGCCGACAAGTTCGCCCGCGTCGAAGGTAACGCCTTCTGGAACGGCAACGGCGTCGGCCAACCGCGCGGCCTGGCCGCGTACACCACCGCCGCGACCGGCGACGGCTCGCGTGCCTGGGGCACCTTCGAGCACGTACTGACCGGCGCCAATGGCGACTTCCACTCCACGAAGCTCGACCCGATACAGGACTTGCAGGGCGCGTTCAAGGACCAGTACCTGCAGAACGCCCAGTTCGTGATGCGCCGCGAGGTGCGCACCAAGATGCGCAAGCTGAAGGAAGCAACCAGCGACCGCTACCTGTGGGAGCCGTCCAACCAGGCCGGGCAGCCCGACCGCTTGAACGGCTACCCCGTGCGCATCGACCAGTTCATGCCCGGCCTGAATACGGGTTCGCTGTCGCTGGCCTTCGGTGACTTCCGCGAGGCGTACACCATCGTGGACCGCATCGGCGTGCGCACCCTGCGCGACCCCTACACCGCCAAGCCCTACATCCGCTTCTACTCCACGAAGCGCACAGGAGGTGGTGCGGTCAACTTCGAGGCTGTCAAGTTCCTTAAGTTTGCCGCCTAAGTCCATGGGCCGGGGCATCCCCGGCCCGCTTCACACTCTGAAAGGTCAAAACCATGTCCGACTTGAAAAACAACATCGCGGCGGTTCTCGCCCTGTCCCCCGCCGTGCATGCAGCCACCAAGGCTGACGCCACCATCATCGACCTGCAGGGCGCTGGTTCTGCCACGGTCATCATTAACACCGGCGCCATCGCTGGCGCGGGTGACTACACCATCAGCCTGCGCCACGGCGATGCGTCTGACCTGACGGGAGACGCCGCAGCCAGCGGCGACGACCTGCTGGGCGCCTTCCCCGCCACCCTGGCGGCGGATTCGTCCTATGCGGTCGGCTATCGCGGCGGCAAGCGCTACGTGCGCGTTGTCATCACCAAAAACAGCGGCACCTCGATTGCCGCTGGCGCGGTGATCGTCAAGGGCCACCTGGCCCTGTCTGGCGCCGTCTGATGCGTGAAGCGCCTTCCTCGGAGGGCGCTTTGCAGATCACAAGGACACCATGATCGTCACCCAAACCACCCCACCGGCCTACCTGCCGTTGACGCTCACAGAGGCAAAGCTGCACCTGCGCGTTGACGGCACGGACGAGGATGCGCTTATTGCGGCGTTCATCGGCGCCGCCGTTGACGCCTGCCAGCAGATCACAGGCCGCAGCCTCATGGCCCAGGCGTGGAAGCTGACAGTTGACGACTTCGCTGCGGAAATCGCTCTGCCATGGCCCCAGGTGCAGGCGGTGCAGGCGGTGCAATACAAGGACGCAGACGGCGCCACGCAGACGCTGGCGACATCGGTCTATGAACTGGCTGGCGACAAGGTTTGTCTGGTGCCAGGCCAAACATGGCCCACCGTGCGCGGTGGATCGGGTTCTGTGTGGATCAACTACACCGCAGGCTACAGCGCAGGCAATGAAGCCGCCCAGCAAGACGCCGTGCCCTACGGCATCAAGGCATGGCTGCTGCTGGCAGTGGGTGACATGTACGCACACCGTGAAGCCTCCAGTGACAAACCAACGGTGGCCCACGGCTTCGCTGACAGGCTGCTCGACCCGTTCCGGGTGTGGGGGGTTTGATGCAAGCCGGTCGCCTCAACACCCGCTGCGTTATCCAGCGCCGCACAGGTGGAACGAACGACTGGGGTGAACCCCTGCCCGAAGGCTGGGAAACGCACGCGACGGTATGGGCAAACGTCAAACATCTGTCGGGCAGCGAAGCCATCAAAGCAGACGCGGAAGTTTCGACCGTGCGCGCCAGCATCCGCATCCGGCACCGCAGCGACATCACCGCAGGCATGCGCGTGCTGATTGGGCTGGCGGTGTACGACATAGAAGCCGTCCTGTCTGACACGGCACGACGCGAGTTTGTGGATTTGGCGTGTAAGGCGGTGCAGTAATGGCAAACGGGCGCGGCGGATCGCGCAGGCGCAGACAGCCACTGACCGGGCCATCGTCTGAATCGTTTTTCTGCGACGCATCGGAAATCGACGGCATCGCGGCGCTCATGGACAAGATGGGCGAAGCGGTGCGCGACGCCATCCGGCCAGTGGCCCAGGCTGGAGCCCAGGTGCTCTATGACCGTGTGAAACTGAACGTCGCAGGCATGGGCACCAAGACCGGCAACCTGCAAAGCGCCATCTATCAGGCGTACATGAAAGAGTCCTCGCAAGAAGGCAAATCAGCGCTGTATCGCATCTCGTGGAACGTCACAAAGGCACCGCATGGCCGACTGTTGGAGCACGGCTGGATTCAGCGCTACAAGGTTTACATGGGCAAAAACGGCCAGTGGTACACGCTCAAGAAGTCGCCACTGCAAACCCCAATCCAACACCCTGGCCGCGCATTCATCCGGCGGGCCGGCGCGGCTGAAGGCGAAGCAATCGACGCCATGAAGGCAGAACTACAAAAGCGCCTGGATGGCCTTTACTACGGCGGGGCATAGATGGCACTGGAAGAAGAACTACTGAGGCGGCTCAAGCTGCACTGCCCCCTCGTGCTGTCGCCTACGGCCCCCTACGGCACGGCCCGGCCCTACCTGACATGGCAGCACATCGGCGGCACGGCCCTCCGATTCCTGGACAACAGCGCGCCAGACAAGCGCAACGCATTCATTCAGGTCAACGCATGGGCCGATAGCAAGAAAGCCGCGTTTGACCTGTTACGCGCCGTGGAAGCCGAACTGTGCGCAATCGCGCCCGGTGTTGGGTTTGTTGCGGCGCCGATTGAAGAGCCATCAGACGCCTATGTAGAAGGCGACGAAGGCCAGCAACCAGGCGAACTCAAAGGCGCATTACAGACATTCAAGGTGTGGGGCGCAAGAGCCTGACACCGCACTGATTCAGGGCTGAAAAGCCCACCCCAGCAAAGCCCCACCGGAGCAATTCGGCGGGGCTTTTTCGTTGCCCGTCAGGGCGTCAACCACAAGGCCCTTTCCGGGCCTTTTTTCATTTGAAAGGCCCACCATGGCGCTCTATTTTCCTGAAGGCTCTAGCCAACAGTTCTCGCAAACCTTCGCGTCTGCGAAGAACATCACCGCCATCACCAACGCCAATCCGGCGGTGGCAACCTGCGTGGCCCACGGCTACACAACGGGCGATGAAATCCTGATCACTTCCGGCTGGGAAGACATCACCGACAGCGTGGTGAAGATCACGGTGCTGACCGTTGACACGTTCAGCATCACCGGCGTGGACACCAGCAACAATGGTTTCTACCCGGCAGGCACCGGCACCGGCACGGCGCAGAAGGTCACCGGCTGGACGGCCATTCCCCAGGTGCTGACCATCTCTGGCTCTGGTGGTGACGCCCGCTTCACCGACGTGCAACTGCTGGCCCGCCGCAACTCGCTGAAGATTCCGACCGGCTTCAACGCCACCAGCATGACCCTGTCGCTGGCCCACGATGCCGCGCAGCCTGGCTACCAGACCATGCTGCAAATCTCGCGCAACCTGTCCAAAGTGGCCTTCAAACAGGTCATCTCGGGCGGCGCTGTGACCTACGGCTACGGCTACCTGAACGTGTCCGAGACGCCAAAACTTAACTCGAATCAGGTGAATACGGTCGATGCGGTCATGACCGTAATTGGCCGCTCGCTGAGCTACTGATCCCCGGCGAAAGCCACACCTCGCACCGACGCATCCACGTTCGTTCCTTCGCAAGGGACGGCGTGGATGCGCACGGGCTTTCCTCCTCCTCCCTTGCGAAAGACCATCATGGCAAAAATTAAACTCGGCAACCGCCCCAAGAACTTCAAGCGCATCGTCACATTCGACATGCTGGAAGGGGGCAAAGGCTCTATCGAGTGCACGTTCAAGTACCGCACCCGCTCTGAATTTGGCGTGTTCATCGACAAGCTCGTTGAAGCCGCAGGCGCGAAAGACAAGCCCGAAGGCGACAAGTTCAGCATGGCCGAACTCATGGAGAAGACGGCAGGCCAAAATGCTGAATACCTCCTCGACGTGCTGGAAAGCTGGAACCTCGATGAAGACCTGAACAAGCCCAACGCGCAGCAACTGGCCGATGAACTGCCAGCCGCAGCCGCAGCAATCATGGAGACCTACCGCACCGCAGTGACGGAAGGGCGCTTGGGAAACTGAGGGAAGCCGGGGCCGCGCTCTACGCAAAAGAAGATGCGGCACCGGCAAACGCGTTTCTCGCTGCACTGGCAGCGCGGCAGCAAGACCAGTGCATTGAAGTCTGGCCTGACAACTGGCGCGCCTTTGTCCTGTTCTCTCGCGTTCAGACGCAGTGGAACATGGCAATGGGCGGGCCTACCGGATTGCGGTATGAGGCCATTTACCCGCTGCTAGACCGAGAGACAGACACCCCAAATGAGTGGATGGAGCTGTTCCAAGACGTGCAAGTTTTGGAGAGCGCCGCGCTTAAACAGATGGCCGAAAACCGGGCCGAAACCTAAGCCGCCTACGGGCGGTTTTACAATGGGCAAGACATGGCTGAAAGAACCAATCCGCACGCGAATCTGATCATCGGCGCGCAGGATGAAGCCTCGCCCGTTTTCGACAAGATCAAGGCCAGCTCGCAAAGCATGGCCGCTGGCGTGGAGCAGGCGGCTACTAAGGCGGCGGGAGCAGTGGGCGGGATTGGCGACAAGGCCGCGCCAGCAGCACAGAAACTGGACGGTATTACCGCGTCCATGATCCGGCAGGTTCAGCGCCTTAATGCTGAATTGGAAGCGGGCGGCGCACGCAATGCGGCCTATTTCGAGAAGATGGCGACCATCAAGGGCGCAGATGCAGCAGCACTTGCCCCCTACCTCGCCCAACTCAAGCAAGCAGAAGCGGCCCAGCGAGTTGCAACGACCGGCCTTGACCAAATGGGCATGTCTGCAAAGCAAACCGCGGCAGCGTTGCGCCAAGTTCCAATGCAGTTCACCGACATTGTTGTCAGCCTGCAAGGCGGGCAATCGGCCATGCAAGTGTTCTTGCAACAGGGCGGCCAGCTCAAAGACATGTTCGGCGGCGCTGGCAACGCGGCCCGTGCACTGGGCGGCTATGTGCTGGGGCTGGTGAACCCGTTTACCATCGCCGCCGCCGCAGTGGCCGGTATTGCCGTGGCCTACAAGCAGGGCAGCGCAGAAGCCGATGGCTACCGCATGGCGCTGGTGATGACGGGCAACGCCGCAGGCACCACCGCCGCGCAAATGCAGCAAATGGCAGGGCGCATCAGCTCTGTCGTGGGAACACAAGGCGCTGCGGCTGAGGCTCTGGCGCAAATGGCCGGAAGTGGGCGCGTTGCAGCGGACAACCTTCAATACTTCAGCGAAGTAGCCATCAAGTTCGAGCGCGCTACCGGAACGGCCATTTCTGAAACCGTCAAGCGCTTTTCTGATTTGGCCGATGCGCCGGTTGACGCATCGCGCAAGCTGAACGAGGAAACAAACTACCTCACAGCGTCAATCTACGAACAGATCAAGGCACTGAAAGACCAAGGGCGCGAAGCAGACGCCGCAGCCCTGGCACAAAACACCTACGCGGACGCACTCAACAACCGCAGCGCACAGATCACCCAGAACCTCGGAGCCATCGAGGGCGCGTGGAAAGCCATCAAGGACGCAGCCAAGAGCGGATGGGATGCCATGCTGAACGTCGGGCGCGCCGACTCGCTGGAAACGCAAATCGCCAACGTCCGGCACAAAATTTACCAGGCCAAGGGGCTTGACCCGAACCGGCGCCACAGCCTGCCATGGGATACCCCGCTCGCTGAACTGGAGCAGCAACTTGCCAACCTGACAGAGCAAGAGCGGATGATTCGTCGCGGCGCAGAAGCCCAAGCCCAGCGCACGCAAGCAGAGAAAGATGCCATCGCGGCTACGGATGCATTGCAAAAGACGCAGGCCAGCGGGTTGACGAACCAGCAGAAGATGAACAAGGCGCTGGAAGAATACTCCCGCAACATCGAGAAGCTGAAGGCCACAAACCCGGCGTCTGTTCTGCTGTCGCCGGACGCCATCGCACGCGGCGAAAAGGCCATTCGGGACCAGTTCGCGGACAAGGGCAAAGGATCGAAGGCTGTGAATAAAGACCTTGCGGATCAGCAGCGCATCTACGCAGAACTTGCCGGGGTGTCCAGCACCTACCACAAAGAGTTAGCAGCAGCACAAGAGCAGCGCGCAAAGGGCAACGTCAGCGAAGCGCAGTACGTCGCCTACGTCAACGATCTTATCCAAAAGCAGCCATTCGCCGTGGCGCTGGCGAAGGAAGAAGCCAAAGAGCAACAAACCCTCGCCAAAGCCAACCTAGACGCGGCCCAGTCCCGCGAAAAGTACATCACATCGCTCGCCGCCGGCCTCGACAAAATCAAAGCCGACATCACCGCGCAGATCGAAGCGACCGAGCGCATGGGCCTGAGCAAAGAGGCCATTGCTGAATTGGACGCCGCCAAGCTGGAAATGCTGGCGACGGATCTGGAACTGCAGGCCATCAAAGCGATGGACCGCAACCTTGATCAGCAGACCTACGACGCCCTCAAGGCGCAGGCGCAGGCATACCGAGAGCTTGGCAAAGCCAAGAAAGACGGCGCTGCGAAGGAAATCGCGCTCGACCTGGAAAAAGCCAATAAGGACGCGGCGAAGAAGGCACAAGAGGAATGGGAGCGGGCGTCCGAAAAGATCAACGACACGTTGACCGATGCCCTCATGCGCGGGTTCGAGTCCGGGAAAGACTTCGCCAAGAACCTGCGCGACACGGTCGTCAACATGTTCAAGACGATGGTGCTGCGCCCTGTTATCAGCGCGGTCTTGTCGCCTATCTCTGGCGGTATTCAGGGAATGATGGGTGGCATGGCTGGCGGCGCGGCCGGTGGCAGCAACCCTATTGGCATGGCCTCCAACGCCTACAGCCTGTGGAGCGGCGCCGGCAACATCGGCAGCGCCCTCTTTGGCAACTCGATGGCCTACGGCGCCGCCGTGCCTGGCCTGAGCATGGGCAGCCAGCAGGCCGCGATGCTCGCCGCGCAAACGGGCGAATTCGGCTTCGCGGGCCTCAACGCCACCAGTGCGGCGGGCGCATCCGCTTCGGGCGCAGGTATGGGCGCAATGGGCGCGCTCGGCGCCGTCGCGTGGATCGGTGCCATCGCAGCACTCGCCAATACCCCCGCCAGCCCGCACACGGGCGGCGCATCCACCGCAGGCGCGGCCGTCAAACCGGCCGACCTCAAGGCCGCGTTCGATGGCATCGACGCGAAGACCCAAACCAACCTCGACAAGCTCACCGGCAGCAGCACGGCGCTGCTGAACTTCTTCTCCAAGCTGTCGGGCGGGCAGGGTGGCTACAGCGTCAGCGCTGCGTACGCGGCAGACGGGCGCGATGCCGCGTCGGGCGATCTGGTCATCAAGCGCCTGGATCAAGTGCTATCGAATTGGGACAGCACCCGGCGAGCCGATATGGTCTCCGCGCGTGACTTCGCCATGGGCGACTACGCGAGCCTGCTCACCGCGCAGACAGACTCCGGCGAGGCCGCCGGCATGGCCGATGCGGGGCCGA
>ERZ650308.1410-NODE-1410-length-12466-cov-8.397309_pt1 | contig 12466 bp, 9 predicted proteins | sample MGYA00376244_ERZ650308 | MGnify/ENA primary metagenome ERZ650308 (study PRJEB26733, sample SAMN07839295) | wastewater metagenome | biome: small river; feature: stream; material: water | place: USA: North Carolina | collected 2016-04-26 ...
CCAAAATGCCCAAATTTTCACATTTACACGTTCATACTCAATATTCTTTACTAGACGGCGCTGCATCCATTGATGGTTTGTATAAAAAAGCCATCAAAGACGAAATGCCTGCATTGGCTATTACAGATCATGGTAATATGTTTGGTGCATTTAATTTTGTGAGTCAGGCATGGAAGAATACCAAAGTGATTGGCAAGGATGATAATGGAAAAGACATTCTAGCACCTACTGTTAAACCAATTGTGGGTTGTGAATTTTACGTGGTAAAAGACAGGCATGTAAAACAATTTACAAAAGAAAATAAGGACGACCGTTTTCACCAAGTACTCTTGGCAAAAAATGCGGTAGGCTATCAGAACCTCATTAAATTAACTTCATTAGGTTATATCGAGGGGATGTATAGTAAGTATCCAAGAATAGATAAAGAACTGATTGAAAAATACCATGAGGGTATCATTGCAACCACTTGTTGTATTGGTGCGCATGTGCCACAAGCCATTCTAAGAGATGGTGAGGAAGTAGCAGAAAAAGAATTTAAATGGTGGTTGGATTTATTTGGTGAAGACTATTATATCGAAATCCAAAGACACCAAATTCCTGAACAAGAGATCATCAACAATACACTTCTTAAGTTTTCAAAGAAGCATAAGGTAGATGTGATTGCAACCAATGACAGTCATTATATCAATGAAGATGATGCCAATGCACATGATATTTTATTATGTATCAATACCGGTGAAAAACAATCTACACCAGGTTTTGACGACTTTGTAAATGATGAACTTCAAGTAAAAAATAGAAGATTTAAATTCCCGAACAACGAATTTTACTTCAAGACCCAGTCCGAAATGATTGAGTTGTTTAGCGATATCCCTGAGTCCATTGATAATACCAATGCGATTGTAGATAAGGTGGAAGTATTGAATTTAAAGAAGGACATCCTACTACCTGCCTTCCCTATTCCAAAAAGTTTTCAGATTCATAAGGACGCCAACATGAATCAGTGGGAGTTCTTAAAACATATTACATGGGAAGGTGCGCATAAAAGATACGATGCCATCACTGCAGAAATTCAGGAGCGTATTGACTTTGAATTGTTCACCATTCAGACAATGGGTTTTGCTGGTTACTTCTTAATTGTAAGTGATTTTATTAAAGCAGGTCGTGAGATGGATGTATTTGTGGGCCCGGGTCGTGGATCTGCCGCAGGTTCTGTTGTGGCGTATTGTATCGGTATCACCAATATAGATCCTATCAAATACCAATTACTATTTGAGCGTTTCTTAAACCCGGATCGTAAGAGCATGCCCGATATTGATACGGACTTTGATGATGAAGGCCGTCAGAAAGTAATTGATTATGTAGTTGAAAAATATGGCAAGGAACAGGTAGCACAAATTATTACTTACGGTACGATGGCTGCAAAAAGTAGTATCAAAGATGTGGCACGTGTAATGGATTTGCCTTTGTCTGAATCTAATTTATTAGCCAAGCTTGTTCCAGATAAACCAGGTACCGAATTAAATCGTTGTTTGCACGCACCTATCACGGTGAAAGAAGGTGAAAAATCTTTGGCAGAAAAAGAAGGTTATCAGTCAGACGATATCGACAATATTAAAAAGCTGAGAGAGATTTATGCAGGGAATGATTTAAGAGCCGCTGTATTACATGAAGCAGAACGTTTAGAAGGATCTATTCGTAATACAGGTATACACGCAGCAGGGATCATCATTGCACCGAGTGACTTGACTGAGATCATGCCAGTGGCTACTGCAAAAGATTCTAATTTGTGGGTCACTCAAATTGAAGGTTCGGTGATTGAGGAAGCGGGTGTAATTAAGATGGACTTCTTGGGTTTAAAGACCCTCTCCATTTTAAAAACTGCTTTACAATTAATTAAGCAAAACCATGGTGTCACGATTGATCTGGACACCATCCCATTAGACGACGAAGCTACTTTCCATTTATACCAACGCGGAGAAACCAATGCCACATTCCAGTTTGAGAGTGTGGGTATGCAAAAATATTTACGTGAATTAAAGCCCGATAAATTTGCGGATTTAATTGCGATGAACGCCTTGTATCGTCCAGGTCCGATTGCCTATATCCCTAACTTTATTGAACGTAAGCATGGTCGTGAAGCCATCCAATATGACTTACCGATCATGGAAGAAATATTGGCGGACACTTATGGTATTACGGTGTACCAAGAGCAGGTAATGTTACTGAGTCAAAAGATTGGTGGCTTTACCAAAGGAGATGCCGATGTATTGCGAAAGGCAATGGGTAAAAAGCAAAAATCGGTACTAGATAAAATGAAGGCGCAGTTTGTGGAAGGTGCCATGAAGAATGGCCATCCAGAAAAAGCCTTGGATAAAATTTGGACAGACTGGGAGGCATTTGCACAATACGCCTTCAACAAATCGCACTCTACTTGTTATGCTTATGTAGCTTACCAGACTGCTTATTTAAAGGCACATTATCCTGGAGAATATATGTCAGCGGTATTGAACCATGCTGGTAGTATTGACAAAATCACCTTCTTTATGGAAGAGTGTAAACGTATGGGCATTAAAGTATTGGGGCCAGATATCAATGAGTCTTTACAAGGTTTCTCTGTGAACAAAAATGGAGAGATCCGTTTTGGTTTAGGAGGACTAAAAGGTGTGGGTGAAGCAGCCATTGATGCCATTATCTTAGAACGTAATAAAGGAGGCCATTTTGAAACCATGATTGATTTTATCAAACGTGTTTTATCAAGAGCTGTCAATAAAAAATCTTTAGAAAGTTTAGCTTACTCTGGCACTTTCGATTGTTTCCCTGAATACCATCGTGCACAATATTTTAATACAGGAGATGGGGATCGCACCAATGGCATGGAGAAATTAATTGCTTATGCGCAAGCGATCCAATCCATGACAACTGGAACTACCAATACCCTATTTGGTGATTTGCCTTCTGCGATGCAAGTGCCTATTCCAAAATTAGCTGTCTGCGAAGAATGGACTTTAACCGAAAAGTTGGATCACGAAAAAGACATCACGGGTATGTTCATGAGTGGGCATCCTTTAGACCATTTTAATTTTGAATTAAAGCATTATGCTTTCACACCTATTAATGAGTTCAACGAAGTCAAAGACAACCTAATTAACTTCCCTAACAATCTTGGCAAGAACTTTAAGTTAGCCGGGCTAGTGACCGAAGTACAGCATAGGATTACAAAGACAGGTAAGAACTTTGGCTCTTTTGCCATAGAGGATTTCACAGGTAAGACCGACTTTATTTTATGGAGTGAGGACTATGTGAAATTCCAGAACTATTTAGAAGTGGGGCAAAAAGTTTGTATCAATGGATCTTTTAGAAATAGATTCAATCAACCGAATAATTTTGAGTTTAAGTTGCAGACCATGTCGCTTTTAGAAACAGTGAAGCAATTACAAACCCGAACTGTTGAATTGAGTTTACATCCTGCCAACCTCAAAGTGGAAGCCATTCAATTTTTAGAACAGAATATCAAAGCCAATCCAGGCAGAACCTCACTAAAAATTACATTTGTGGAACCAAGAGAACAAATAGCAGCTAGTTTGTTAACGATTGATAAAGGCTTTTTAGTGAATGATGAATTTGTGGAATTCCTGGACAAAAACCCAGAATGGAACGTGCAGGTGAAGCTAGCCAACTAATTGTCCCCATTGAAAGGCAATTAGGTGGAAAAGTCAAGATGGCAGATATTAAAGTTTGGAGCTAATTTTGCACTATACATTATAACAACAAGAAAATTAAATATACAATTATGGCATTAGAATTTACAGACGCGAACTTTCAGCAAACAGTGATTGAAAGTGACAAATTAAGTGTGATTGATTTCTGGGCAGAATGGTGTGGACCATGTCGTGCAATCGGACCAGTTATTGAAGAATTAGCTGTTCAATACGAAGGCAAAGTGAATATTGGCAAAGTGAACGTAGATGTTAACCCTAATTTAAGTATGAATTTTGGTATCACTTCTATCCCTGCGATCTTGTTTGTAAAAGGTGGCCAAGTAGTAGACAAACAAATTGGTGCTGTTCCAAAAGCAGTTTTGGACAAAAAGATCCAATCTCATATGTAAATCAAGAAAATACTTATACCCTATCCCGCTCATCCATTTGAGCGGGATTTTTTGTGCCCCTATATCTAAAAAAATAACAATAAATTAATTACCTTTCTCCCCTAAATTAACCCCATGGCAAGATTTCAAGGCCTAATTGGCATTGTTTTGATATTATTAATCGCTTTTTTGTTTTCTAACAACAAAAAAAGAATCAATTATCGTTTAGTATTAAGTGGATTAGCCCTTCAATTGACAATAGGTATTTTAATTTTAAAAATCCCTGCTGTTACAAGTTTCTTTCAAGTATTAGGTAAGGGCATGGGCAAGATTGAAGAATTTGCACGTCAAGGTGCTTCTTTTGTATATGGTGGTGTAGCTGCTATGACGCCTGCTGGCGCAACGGACTTTACCAATGGTGGTTTCGTGTTTGCATTCAATGTGACAGCAACCATTATCTTGGTTTGTGTATTAGTGGCTTTGTTTTATCATTTTGGCATTATGCAAAGAATCATTTCTGTGATTGCAAAAGCCATGAATTTTATCATGCGTGTAAGTGGTGCTGAATCATTAAGTAATGTAGCGAGTGCCTTTGTTGGCCAAGTAGAAGCACAGGTCATGATCCGCCCCTATTTACCAACCATGACAAAGAGTGAAATTTTAGCAAGTATGAGCGGAAGTTTAGCTTGTATTGCAGGTGGTATCTTAATTGTATATGCGAATATGGGTGCGCAAGCAGGTATGGATCTAGCCCCTAAATTAATTACTGCTAGTTTGATGGCTGCTCCAGGTGCTTTGGTCATTGCAAAAATCCTTTTCCCTGAAACCGAGCCTTCTCAAACAATGGGTAAAGTTACATTAGAAGTAAAGAGCCAATATAGCAATACCATTGACGCCATTACACATGGTGCAGGTGATGGATTTAAAATTGCCATGAATGTAATTGCCATGTTGATTGGATTCATCGCTTTGATTGCATTAGTAGATTGGAGCTTATTGAAAATTGGTCATTTATTTAGTGCGAACTTAGACCTTAGCTTAAACTATATTTTTAGCAAATTATTTTATCCAATGGCATGGTCCATGGGTATCCCAAGTGTTGACGTTCAAAATGCTGCAACACTTTTAGGTCAGAAATTAACCATCAATGAATTTGTTGCATTTAAGAGTTTAACAAGTAAAGTCATCCCAATTGTTACAGAAAAGGGATTACTGATTGTAAGTATCGCTATATGTGGCTTTGCCAATTTCAGCAGTGTGGGTATGTTGATTGGCGGAATTGGCGAATTGGCACCTTCTCGCCGTAAAGACCTTGCTGAATTAGGCCTTAAAGCGCTATTAGCTGGAACTTTAGCTTCTTATTTATCTGCAAGTATTGCAGGTATTTTAATTGGTTAATCTCATCCTCGTTAAAGCTAATTTCTAGTTTTAAATTTGGCATTAAACATAAGATTGTTATCAACTGATATTGACTAACTTTGTGTCCTAATTTTCAGTCTATGAAACAGGCACAAATTCAAGTGGTGGTAGATGCGCAAGATGATTTAGTCTTAAAAACAATTGGTCAAAAAATAATCCAAAACGAACGTATCAATTTTGAGGACGGCGTAGCACTTTTCGAAAAAGCTTCACTGCCTTATGTTGGTGCATTGGCCAATTGGAAAAGAAATGAATTGCATGGCGACAATACTTACTTTAACCGCAACTTCCATATAGAACCTACCAATGTTTGTGTCTTCTCATGTAAGTTTTGTTCTTATTCAAAACTCTACGCACATAAAGAAGAAGGCTGGGAATTAACGATTGACCAAATGATGGACATCGTTCGTTCTTATGATGGCAAACCAGTGACCGAAGTGCATATTGTAGGTGGCGTACATCCAAAATTAACCCTTGCCTTTTTCTTGGATTTAATGCGTGCAATCAAAGCTCATCGTCCTGAATTACATATTAAAGCATTCACTCCTGTGGAGTTGGATTATATGTTCCGTAAAGCAAAAGTATCTACACAAGAAGGAATGCGATTAGCACATGAAGCTGGATTGGATTCTTTACCTGGTGGAGGTGCTGAAATTTTCCATCCAGATGTGCGCACCATTATTTGCGACGATAAAGTAGATGCAGAAGGATGGTTGGCTATCCACCAAACAGCACATGAATTGGGTATGCATAGCAACGCTACTTTATTGTACGGACATATTGAAAAATATGAACACCGTGTTGACCATATGGAACGATTAAGACAATTACAAGATCAAACAAAAGGTTTCAATACATTTATTCCCTTGAAGTTCCGTAACAAGGACAATGAAATGAATGATGTGCCAGAAACAACAATGCTAGAGGATTTGAAAATGTATGCGATCTCAAGATTGTATTTGGATAATTTTCAACACATTAAGGCATATTGGCCAATGTTAGGAAGACAGGTCGCGCAATTAACTTTAAGCTATGGTGTAAATGATATTGATGGCACCATCGATGATACCACAAAGATTTACTCAATGGCTGGTAGTGAAGAACAAAATCCTGCCATGTCTACATTGGAATTGGTGCGTTTAATCAAGCAAGCCAAAAGAACCCCAATTGAAAGAGGTACACTCTACAATGTGATACAAGATTTTAGCTTGGTAGATGAAACAGCAATAGAAGCTTAACGGAGTTTAACATTCCGCCAATCCAATTGGTATTTGAATTGCTAAACCGCCATCTGCAGTTTCTTTGTATTTGACATTCATATCCAATGCGGTATTCCACATGGTATGGATTACTTTGTCCAAACTCACTAAAGCATAGTCTGGTTTACTTTGTAATGCCAATTGTGCTGCAGTAATGGCTTTGATAGCACCCATGGTGTTGCGTTCAATACATGGAATTTGTACTAAGCCACCTACAGGATCACAGGTTAATCCAAGATGATGTTCCATTGCAATCTCTCCAGCCATTAATACTTGACGTTGGTTGCCACCTAATAATTCAGTTAAACCAGCCGCAGCCATTGCAGAGGATACACCAATTTCAGCTTGACATCCCCCCATGGCTGCAGAAATAGTAGCACCATTTTTAAATAAAATACCAATCGCATTCGCAGTTAATAAAAAGCGATGTATATCTGCTTGACTTCCTTTATTACAAAAATTAATCGCATACATTAATACTGCAGGAATCACACCTGCAGCGCCATTGGTAGGCGCAGTGACTACCCTTCCAAAACTTGCATTCTCCTCATTCACTGCCAATGCAAAACAACTAACCCAATCTAAAATATAGGTAAAATCATTTCCTCCAGATTGTATACGTTCCATCCAATCCTCAATAGACAGATCTGTTTCACCAGTTTGTTTTTTTAATAATTTTGTATTCAAGTCAAAGGCCCTTCGGTGTACTTGTAAACCACCCGGCAAAATGCCTTGTGCATGTACCCCTTTATAAATACAGTCCGACATAGTTTTCCATAAGCGATCTAGTCCTTCTGACAATGCTTGTTCTGTATGAATTTGTTTCTCATTCTCTCTTACAATATCTGAAATTGGAAGTCCTGTTTTAATACACCAATGAATCAAGTCATTGGTATGAAAAAAGTTAAATGGTACTTCTATATTTTCTTCTTTTTTATCCTCTATGATTTGTCCCAAGTCTTGACCATCTTCAGATTTTTCGGTTTCAATAAATCCTCCTCCAACCGAATAATAGGTAAAGGTTTTTACGGCATCTTGTAATTCAATCACAAACTGCAATGCATTGGGATGATAAGGCAAACTTTTGTCTTTTAAAAACACCAAATGATTGGCATATTCAAAATGTATTGGATGCATGCCATTCAGTTGAATGGTATTTCCATCCTTAATTGCTTGTACTTTTTGCGTGATCAAACTTGTATCTGTTGTCACTGGATCTTCTCCTAATAATCCCATTAAAATTGCGGTGTCTGTTCCATGCCCCTTGCCTGTTTTGGCTAAGGATCCATAAAGGTATACATGCAAGGCTTTAATTTGTTGGATGTCGTATTGTGTTGCCACTCTTGCAATCACATGCTTTGCGGCCAACCAAGGTCCAAGTGTATGAGAACTAGAAGGTCCTACACCAATTTTAAACATATCAAATACTGAGATAAATTTTTCCATAGCTAAAACAAATGTAAGTGAGTTTACAGTAGATATTAACAATTGGGGCATAATTTAATGCCCATTGCGATGTAAAATTTGCTGCTGTTTGCTAATAATTTGCGAAATTTGAGGTACAAAATTAATAGCATGGAATTATCTTCTCTTTTAAATCGTTTTAGTGAACCAGAAACTTTAAAAATGGCCAAATTGGGTCGTGAATTAAGGGCACAAGGTATTGATGTGATTGACTTAAGTTTGGGCGAACCAGATTTTGATACACCTCAGCATATTAAAGATGCAGCAATTAAAGCCATCAATGATAACTGGAGTCACTACACCCCTGTTGCTGGTTTTTTAGATTTAAGAGAAGCCGTTTGTACTAAATTAAAAAGAGACAACAATTTAGATTATACCCCTGACCAAATCATCACTTCTACTGGTGCAAAGCAAAGTTTAGCGAATGCACTTTTAGCATTAGTAGACGAGGGAGACGAAGTGATTATCCCAACACCATATTGGGTAACTTATTCTGAATTGGTAAAGATTGCGCGTGGTAAAGTGGTGGAAATTAGAACGACAGTGGAAGCCGGATTTAAAGCCACACCTGCACAAATAGAAGCAGCAATCACACCAAAGACGAAAGTATTCATGTTCTCTTCTCCTTGTAACCCATCAGGAGCAGTTTACAGTAAGGCTGAATTAGAAGCTTTAGCAAACTTGTTTAAAAAATATCCTCAAATCACCATCTTATCTGATGAGATTTATGAATACATCAACTTTGTGGGCAAGCACGAAAGTATTGCTCAATTTAGTGAGATTAAAGACCAAGTAGTATTGATCAATGGATTAAGTAAAGGTTTTGCCATGACTGGATGGCGTTTAGGCTACACTGCATCTAATACAACAGTGGCTAAAGCGATGGAGAAATTACAAGGTCAATTTACTTCTGGCACATGTTCTATCACACAGAAAGCTGCGGTGGCTGCTTTAGTGGGTGATTTAAAACCTTCCATAGCAATGACCGAAGAGTTTACACGTCGTCGCACTAAAACATTAGAATTAGTTAACGCAATGCCTGGCTTTAAATGCTTCGCACCAGAAGGCGCATTCTATGTATTCCCAGACGTGAGTAGCTATTATGGAAAATCAGATGGCAGTCAAACCATTGCAAATGCTGCAGACTTTAGTATGTATTTATTGAATACAGCACATGTGTCTTCTGTAATGGGTGATGCATTTGGTGAACCTAATTGTGTTCGTTTCTCTTTTGCCAATAGCATGGAGAACATTGAAAAAGCTTGGGCAAGAATCAGAGAAGCATTGGCTAAATTAAAATAGTGACGCCAGAAAAATTTCAAATGTTTGAAAATCGTTTGCTTAAAAATTATAAGCATCGATTAAAACAAGCCAAGCGACTCAATGTTACTTGCTGGAGACTCTATGACCATGATTTACCAGAGTTCCCTATCTGTGTGGAGTTTTATGAGGACTATATTTATATCGCCGAATACAACCGCCGACATGCATTAACAGATGAAGAACATGAAATTTGGTTTACTGAAACCAAAAGAATCATCTCTGAGATGACTGGCGTGCCTATTGACCATATGTATGTGAAACTGCGAAAGAGAATGTCGCATAGAGAAGGTCAATACGAAAAAGAAGAAGTCACAGAATCCAAGATTATTACTGTTCAAGAAAATGGCTTGAAGTTCTTAGTCAACCTTACTGACTATTTAGATACTGGATTATTCTTAGACCATCGTGTTACAAGACAAATGGTGCAAGCAGAAGCAAAGGATTCCCATTTCTTAAACCTGTTTTGCTATACTAGTTCTTTCTCTGTATACGCAGCTAAAGCGGGTGCAAAAACCGTGACTTCGGTAGACTTGTCGAAAACTTATTTAAGTTGGAGCGAAGAAAATTTCAAATTGAATCAATTAGCCAATCCTTCGGCTTTCCAATTTGTACATGCAGATGTAAAACAGTATTTAAAAACTTTACCAATGAATCATTTTGATTTAGTGGTGATGGATCCTCCTACTTTTAGTAATAGTAAAAGAATGAAGGATATACTTGATATTCAAAGAGACCATGTAGAATTGATCAATGATATGCTTAAAGCCATGAAGCCTGGTGGCATCCTTTATTTCAGCACGAATTTTACACAGTTCATCTTAGATGCCGAACAAATTAAATCGGATCAAATTAAAGACATCACAAAGGCAACTACGCCATTTGATTTTGAAGGAAGACTAAAACGTTGGTGTTATAAAATTGTAAAACCAATTTAAGCAAACAAGGAAATTAATTTGATGCTTCTTGTATTGCAGATCTAATGGCTTTGTCGATTGCAAGTACTTGAGGGATCACCATTTGTTGGTTATCGTTATGGATCACGAAATCACATAAACGCATTTTAATAGTATCAGAAATTTGACTGCGCATGCGTGCATCTACTTGTTCTTTTGTCACTGCATCTCTTTGCATTACTCGATGTATTCTTAAAGACAATGGAGCAGTTACACCAATCACTTTAAACAACCCTTCTGAAGATCCAGATTCAAATATTAAAGCAGCTTCTTTAATGACATAGGGACTGCTTTGTTTTGCTGCCCAGTCTTTTGCGGCTTGAATTGTAATTGGGTGCACGATCGCATTTAACAATTGAAGTTGAAATGGATCGTTAAATACGATGGCTGCTAATTTTTCTTTTTCTAATCCTTTATCGCTATAAATTGTAGCACCAAATTGTTCAATCAGTTTTGATTTGATGACTGGACTTGTTTGCATGATGTGCTTGGCTTCCTCGTCGGCATTGAACACAGGGATACCAAGTGTAGCAAAGACTTTCGCTACCACCGATTTCCCGGAACCAATCCCTCCTGTTAAACCAATAATTTTTGTCATATCGTAGAACCAAAAAAAATCCGAAATCAGTTTCCATTTTATTGGAGGCTAATTTCGGATTGTATCATTTAAACAATTGTCTTATTTGTTAATTGCTTGAGACCATTCTAAGCTAATAGAAGATCTTTCAATCTTTAAATAGCTACCTGGGCTTACTTCCAATTGAATGGTATTGTCTTCGTTCACTTTGTTGATCGTACCATGTATACCTGCAATGGTTACAACTTTATCACCTTTTTGCATTGTATCAATAAACTTCTTTTGCTCTTTTGCTTTTTTAGCTTGTGGGCGAATCATGAAAAACCAGAAAACCAAGATGATACCACCTAACATGATCAATTGAAAAGTTCCACCTTGTTGTGGTGCTTGTAATAAAATTTGTGTCATTTTGTTTTGTTTATGTTTTTAAACTTGAATACAAAGATAGTGTAAACCAATTACTTTGCTTTATGACTTATCTTTTGAATTTTGCCTGTTGCAACTAACTCTTTATGGATATTGTCCAAAATTCCGTTGACAAAATGGCCACTTTGTTCTGTGCTATATTCTTTTGCTAAATCAATGTATTCATTGATCGTTACTTTGGTTGGGATGGTATCAAAATACAATAATTCACAAACGCCCAATCTTAATAAGATCATATCAATGACTGCGATACGCTCAGGATCCCAGTTCTTTAATTTTGGTACAATTAAGGTTTCTGTCACCTCTTTTTTCTCAATGGCTGTGCGCAATAAATCCTTTGCAAATTTCATCTTCTCATCCCCAACAATGTCTAAGAAATTGACTGATCCTGGCTTTTGGAAATAATTCAACATAAATCCAATGATCATGTCTCCGTCATCATCCCAGTTCGAAAACTGTGATTCAATTGTTTCTATCGTATTGGGAGAATTTAGGATCAGTTGACCAAAGATGAACTTTAAGATGGCTGATTCCTTCGCTTTATCTCTGTTTTCTTCTTGGATATACAATTGGTATTCTGGAGACTCCACCAATTGACGAAAAATGGTCTTCACCATATCATTGTCGATCCACTGTTGTGGCTTTACAATTTCTAATGCTTGCTTGAATTTCTCTGATTCTAGGGTCTGCCAAACAATGGTATTGCCTGCTAACTTAATATTGACTTCTAGATCGGCTTGGTTGGGAAGGTTTTTAGAGGCTCTTTGTAAAGCCTCAATCTCTGCATAACGTGCTATTTGATGCACTAAATGAACAAGGTAAACGAATAAATTACGGGTTTTATCAAACTCTCTCTGTAGTAAGCCAGCACCAGTCGCGACGTTTTGGGCATCTAACATATACATGACCTGCATTACTTTTATTCGGATATTTCTTCTGTTCATCATAATTATAA
>ERZ650308.1412-NODE-1412-length-12443-cov-13.165725_pt1 | contig 12443 bp, 14 predicted proteins | sample MGYA00376244_ERZ650308 | MGnify/ENA primary metagenome ERZ650308 (study PRJEB26733, sample SAMN07839295) | wastewater metagenome | biome: small river; feature: stream; material: water | place: USA: North Carolina | collected 2016-04-26 ...
ATAAGATGAAAAAGACCAACGAAAATTACAGCAGACGCTCGTTTCTAAAAGTCTCGTCCTTAACAGGAGGCGGACTGATGTTAGGTATATCTTGGTTCGCTTCTGCGAAGTCAGAGGAAACCTTGAAGGCATTAGGCGCGGAGCCTACTTGGGAGCAATTAACAAGTTACATCAAGATCACACCAGATAATGTGGTGAAGATATTCTCGCCTAATCCGGAGTTTGGCCAAAACGTTATGACCTCACTTCCTATGCTCATTGCAGAGGAATTAGATATTGATTTCAAGTCAGTTCAGGTCGAGCAAGCTAATTACAGTCTTGCTTTATACAATCGTCAATTTACGGGAGGTAGTCAATCCATCCGTCAAGCTTGGAAATTGTTACGTACGGCAGGAGCTTCAGCTCGCCAAATGATTCTTACCGCGGCCAGCCAAGAATGGAATGTTCCCATTGCGGAATTAACGACCGCAAATGGAATGGTGATGAATTCATTCAGTGGGAAGTCTGCGACCTATGGATCCTTTGCGACGGCCGCTTCGAAATTACCTGTTCCGAAAGACATCGTTTTAAAAGGAAATAAAAACTTCAAGTTATTAGGCACCCCACAGAAGAATGTGGAGGGGCCTAAAATTGTGAAAGGCCAACCCTTGTTTGGTATGGATTACCAAGTTCCTGGTATGCTTATTGCGATGACAGAACGCCCACCGGCTTTCGGTATGCGCTTGAAGTCTTTTGATGCGACAGCTGCTAAAAGGATGCCAGGTATCGTGGATATTTTCCCCATTCAAGTGTATGAGCCTACCCAGAAACTTGCTATGTTCGATACGCGAACTTTTAACGAAGTGATCGCGGTGGTTGGTAAAACAACCTGGGATGTGATGAATGCGCGAAAGGCCTTGAAAGTGGTGTGGGAAAATGCGCCAGAGACGAAAGAACTGGGTATGGGTGGTCGCGATACGATCGTGCCAGCTGGCCTTGAAAGTACGACAAAGCATTATGCTCAGATGTTAGAAATGGATAATAAACCAGGACGCGTGGAGCGGAAAGACGGGGATCCAGAAAAAGCTTTTGCGGAGGCAAAACACGTAATCGAGCGGACCTATACGGCGCCGTTTTTAGCCCATAATATTATGGAACCTACGAATACGTTTGCGCATGTTCAAGGGGATAAAGTGAAAATTGTGGGACCTATTCAAGGGCCAGATATGGTAGCTGCAACGGTGGCGACACGTTTAGGGATTCCGAAAGAGAATATTGAGATTCAATTAGCCCGTATGGGCGGAGGCTTTGGCCGCCGTGCTTACGGACATTATATGCTGGAGGCGGTGTTGATTTCGAAGCAAGCAAATGCACCTGTGAAATTAATTTATAAGCGAGAAGACGATGTGAGTGCGGGTATTTATCGTCCCACGTACCAAATGACGTATCGTGCCGCTTTCGATGAAAACAAGCGCTTGACGGCGATGCACATTAAAGGTGGAGGCGTTCCTGAATCCCCACTTCATGCAAATCGTTTCCCAGCAGGAGCTTTGGATAATTACCTAGCGGAGAGCTGGGCAATCCCTTCTAACATCACGATTGGGGCTTTTCGTGCCCCGCGTTCTAATTTCAATGCGGCGGCAGAACAGTCCTTCTTAGATGAGATTTCAGAATACATGGGCAAAGATCCGATTGCGTTCCGTTTAGAATTATTACAAAGAGCAAAAGACAATCCAGTAGGCAAAAGCAACGATTACGATGCGGCGCGTTATATGGGAGTTTTGGAATTAGTGCGCGATAAGTCGGGCTGGGGGAAACCCGAAAATGCAGGGAAGAAACGCGGAGTTTCAGCGTATTTCTGTCATAATTCGTATGCAGCTCAGGTGATTGATTTACACGTGAAGGATGGGCAAGTAATGGTGGATCAAGTGACCTCTGCTTTAGATTGTGGCGTGGTTGTGAATCCAGAAGGCGCGAAAAATATGGCGGAAGGTGCGGCGATTGATGGCATTGGTAATGCGCTATTCGGCCGATTAAGTTTAACTGACGGCCGCACAGATCAAAAGAACTTTGATACCTATCGGATGATACGCCATAACGAAGCACCCAAGAAGATAGACGTACATTTTGTCCAAAATGAAGTGGATCCTACGGGTCTTGGCGAACCTCCATTCCCTCCTATTTTTGGGGCGATGGCGAATGCCTTGTACAAGGCGACGGGTAAACGTTTTTATAAACAGCCATTTATGGATGATATATCATAAATAACGCTTATGATATTCATTACAAAGTTTAAATTTTATTAATTATCTCTGCTATTTAGTTTTGTTGTGCAAACAGATGCAACTGATTGAAATTCATATATTTCTGTTGGTTTAATTAATGAAAAACGAATACAATAAAGCCAGGTAATTTTTACCTGGCTTTATTTAGTTAAAGAAGCTCTGTTTAATCCTTTCGTTGTTTTCTAAAACAAAATTCATGAAAGCTTTCGCCACGGGGGATGGCTTTTTTTCTTTATGCCAAATCAATTTCCAATCGGTCGTAATAGGTAGACCTTCTCGTGGAATGATGGCTAAATAGCCGTCCTTAATTTCTCTTTTTATACCGATCAATGGCATGATGGAATAGCCTAGGCCCGCCATTACGGCCTGTTTAACAGCCTCATTCGACATTAATTCGATTCGTTTTAAGCTACTGACTCCCTGTTTTTTTAGATAGCTCTCCATAATTTTTCTGGTTCCTGAGCCAGACTCCCTAAAAATGAGGGGCAACTCATGTTTAAACGTATTGTAATCAAAGGAGGGATTCATCGCCGCAGTTTCCGTATTTCCCACTAGAACGAGCTCGTTTTTTAGAATGTCAATGAAATCGAATTGTGTGCTCTCCAGCTGGTCTGAAACTAGGCTAAAGTCGACCTCATTTTGTTCTAAACTTTCGATTACTTTTCCCCGATTGGTCACATCAATACTAATTTCGACGCCTGGATTAGCTTTTAGAAAATCGGATAAATAATAGGGCAATACATATTTGCCTGTGGAGACAATGGACACTTTTAATCGTCCGATTAATTGATCTTTGAAGGCCATCGTTTTGTAATTGATGGCGTATACTTGCTCTAGTATTCCTTCTGCGGATGCAGCAATTTCTTTCCCAAAATCTGTCACATAAATTTTCTTCCCGATAATTTCCAACAAGGGAATTTCAAACTGGGCTTGAAAATTTTTGATCTGAATAGAGACCGCTGGCTGTGTTAGATTGAGCTCTTCAGCTGCTTTTGTAATGCTGGAAGTTTGCACGACTTTGACAAAAATTTGCAGCTGATTTAGGGTATAGTTCATAACAATTCATTATGGATTTCATTATAAACTTAAATAAAAATTATTAATGTACGCCTATTTACTTTGCAAAAAGAAGTTTTACCCGTAACCCGCCGCGAATGATCAATTTTGAACTATTGACCTTTAATCTCACTAACCCGACTTTATTGTTTTTCATTCTGGGGGTTTTTGCCAAATACGTAAAAAGTGATTTAGAAATTCCGGCTGCTACGAAGAGCTTTATTTCCCTGTATTTACTATTCGCCATCGGATTTAATGGAGGTAGTGAATTAGCCGTTACCGGGATTACAACCGAGGTGATAACTAGCCTAGTGCTAGGTATGTTGCTAGCGCTGATTATTCCCATCTATTCCTTTTTTATACTTCGCATCAAGTTAAATTCCTCCGATGCAGGCGCGATTGCCGCCTCTTACGGCTCAGTTAGTGCGGTAACGTTCGTTTCTGCGGTCGCTTTTTTAGAAATGAATCAGCTGAAGATGGGTGGTGAAATGGTGGCGGTGATGGCATCGATGGAATTTCCTGCTATTATCATGGGGGTTATTTTGATCAATCTTTTTCCAGACAAAACGGAGGAGAAAAAGCGGGGTTCCATTGATTGGAAATTAGCGATGAAGCACTCTTTGACGAACGGAAGTGTGTTAATGATTTTTGGTAGTTTGTTAATTGGATTTGTTTCTGATTCCTCCCAATCGATCGGGATTAAACATTTCACGACGGATATTTTCAAAGGCTTTCTGGCCATCTTCTTACTAGACATGGGGATGCTTGCCGCCAGTCGATTTAAGGCGTTTAAACAGCAAGGCCCATTCCTGATTTTCTTCGCGCTTCTTGTTCCTCTTTTCAATGGTTCTGCCGTGGCTTGGCTTACACAATTCCTCATTCAAGACGAAGCTAATCGATTGATTTTTGCTGTTCTAGCAGCCAGCGCCTCGTACATTGCCGTACCTGCTGCGATGCGTTTAGTAGCACCCAAAGCGGACCCTGGAATCTATATCCCTATGGCATTAGGGGTAACTTTTCCCTTAAATATTACGATCGGACTTCCGCTCTATTTTCAATTAATTCATGGGTAATCAGGCATTTTTTGAGGGTAGAGAAATTTGTATAGCGACTATGCATGGCAAGGAAAAGGTGATAGGCCCTGCTTTGGAAGAAGCATTCAAAATGAAGTATTCGGTAGCGGCTTTCGATACGGATTTATTAGGCACATTTTCAGGTGAAGTAGAGCGTCTTTTAACACCGTTGGAGGCAGCAAGAGAAAAATGCCGCTTAGCCCTGGAGAAGCATGATTCGGAGATAGCGATTGCTTCTGAGGGGTCTTTTGGAACTCATCCTACTTTATATTTCATGCCGACCGATGAGGAAATAGTACTTTTAGTTGATCGAAAAAATGACCTTGAAATTGCTGTAAAGCATACGAGTCTCCAAACGAATTATGGGTATTTTTCCACGGAATCTGACGAATCTTTAGCGGATTTTTTAAAGCGAGTGAAGTTTCCATCTCATGCGCTGATAGTGAAAACAGCCGATTTTATAGAAAAGGGAATTCAATCCAGGGAGCAGCTAGATCGAGCCATCAATGCATGTATTTCTCTGAATGGAAAATACCAACTGATGACGGATATGCGCGCGATGTACAATCCATCGCGGATGACCGCTATTCAGGAGGCAACCGATAAGCTAATCCAAAAGATGCAAAGCCAATGCCCCGGATGTAGCAGGCCGGGCTTTGGTATAACAGATGCGCTAAAGGGTTTGCTCTGCTCGACCTGCTCGATGCCTACGCGTTCTATCAAAGCAGTCATCTATTCCTGTGAAGGCTGTCATTACACGGAGAAAGTAGATTTCCCAGAAGGGAAAACGGAAGAGGACCCGATGTTTTGTGAATTATGTAACCCCTAAGTAAACGATGATTACGACTGATTTAAATTTAATAAAACAACAGTTAGAACAAGGCGATGTCGTCGGAATTCCGACCGAAACGGTCTATGGTTTAGCCGCTAATATCTTTAATGAGCAGGCGATCTCGACCATTTTTTCGACGAAGAAAAGACCCCAGACGAATCCGCTCATTGTGCATGTACATTCCTTAGAAAAAGCAAAAGAAGTGGCGGCGCATTTTCCGCCCAAAGCGGAGCAATTGGCGGCACATTTTTGGCCTGGCCCCTTGACCTTAATTTTACCTAAAAGCCCACTCATTTCCGATAGCATTACCGCGCATCAGCCCACGGTGGCTATCAGAATACCTAACCACCCGATAACCCTACACTTATTACAAACGCTAGACTTTCCCATCGCAGCACCTAGTGCAAATCCGTATAACCGAATTAGCCCTACGCGTTCTTCTCATGTGGAAGCATATTTCCCTGAAATTGCCATTTTAGAAGGGGGAAATTGCGAGGCGGGAGTAGAATCCACTATCCTCTCGTTCGAAGGGGATGAGGTAGTTTTATTGCGACACGGTGCTATTTCGATCGAAGCGATTCAGCAAAAAGTAGGCCGTATTTTAGACCGCACTTCGGGCACAGACCACCAAGCGCCGGGTCGATCAAAAAAGCACTATTCCCCTTTGTGCGAATTAATCATTAGCTATGAACCACTCTTTATGTTGAGTGCAGTACAGGAAAAGAAGGTGGGAATTTTATGGTTTAAGGAGGTGAAAATTGCGAGCCCTAAAGTGTTCAAAAACGTCGTTTTGTCTCCCTCGGGGACTTATGGGGAAGCGGCTGCTAACATGTACGACGCCTTACATAAGTTAGAAAAAGATGGCGTGGATTTAATTATTGTAGAACGTCTGCCAAACGAAGGTTTGGGAAGAACCGTTAATGATCGATTTGAAAGAGCTTCAGCTAAATGAAAAAGATACTACTTGTAAATGCTAAAATTGTCAATGAGGGAACCTCGTTCGCCTCAGATGTTTTGATTCACCAGGGCCGAATTGAAAAAATTGGCCCACAGATTTCTTCATCTAATGCGGACATTATCGACCTAAATGGGAATTACCTCCTCCCAGGAATGATCGACGACCAGGTACACTTTAGGGATCCGGGATTGACCTATAAAGGAGATATGTCTTCTGAATCTAAAGCGGCCATCGCGGGCGGCGTGACCTCCATTATGGACATGCCTAATACCGTTCCCAATACGTTAAGCAGAGAATTATTAGAACAGAAATACCAATCCGCCGCCTTGCATTCAAGCGCAAATTACTCCTTCTTTATGGGAGTGACCGCCGCTAATTTAGAAGAGGCATTACGGGTGGATAACGAAACGGTTTGCGGAATCACGGATGATGGATTGTACTTTAATGAGCAGGAAATTTTAGCGAATAATCCGGAATATTTAGAAAAACTCTTCTCTCGTGCGGAGACCTTGGTGGCTTTACACAGCGAGGATGAATCCATTATTCATCGTAACTACCAGCATTATTTCCACGAGAAGGAAGGTAAAATTCCGTTGTCTTATCATGCCAAAATCAGAAACGCAGAGGCCTGTGTAACCGCCACTAAACGGGTGCTTGCTATTCAATCGAAATACAATAACCGCTTGCATTTTTTTCACATTTCAACCGGCGCCGAAGCGCAATTATTTTCTGCCTCCCCATCCATCAGAGAAAAGCGCGTGACAGCAGAAGCGTGTATCCATCACCTTTGGTTTAATGAGTCAGATTATGAGAAGCGAGGAGGCTACATCAAATGGAATCCGTCTATAAAATCCGAGGAAGATAGACGCCAGTTAATCGAGGCATTAAAAGAAGGCCGTTTGGATATTATTGCCTCAGACCACGCTCCACACAGCAAAGAAGAGAAAATCGGAACTTATGATGAAGTAAAATCAGGTGCTCCTATCGTGCAACATACCTTGCCACTTCTATTTAAATTAGCCTCTCGTGGAGAATTATCCGTGGAGCAAATCGTCGAGAAAACCAGTCATCACGTGGCTGAGATTTACCGCCTAAAAGAAAGGGGATATATCAGGGAAGGATACTTTGCAGACCTCGTCGAAGTTGCTCCACATTCGCCTTTTGAGGTAACGGAAAACTCCCTGTTATACAAGTGTGGATGGGCACCAGTCGTGGGGGAAAAACTAAGTGCAAAAGTGAAGCGCACATTTGTGAACGGAAATCTACTTTACCAGGATGGAGAATTTGTTTCAGATGAGAAGGGAGCACGATTACTTTTCGAGAAGATTCGGTAAACTAAGTTTCATCAAAATATCCGTCTGCTCATTATCGCCTAGTTGGAAAATGTGTTGATCAAATTTCACGAAACCCTGCTTCTCATAGAAGCGAATCGCACGTGGATTATGTTCCCAAACGCCTAGCCAGATATAGGCGGCTTTTCGTTCGTGCGCAATGGACAATGCTTTTTGATATAGCGCCAAGCCCACCTCTTTTCCATGGAATTCCTTCAGCAAATAGATTCGCTCAATTTCTAGTGCATCTGGATCCTGTTGTTCGCTTTGTGCATTACCCATGTTCACTTTCAAATACCCCAGTACTCTACCATCCATTTCCGCGAAGTAAAACTGGGAATTCTTATTTGCTAGTTCTTTTGTTAGTTTTTCATGTGAAAAACCCTCTGCAAGGTAACGCGCTAAATTCTCCTCTGAATTCCCCTCTGCGAAAGTTTCCACAAAGGTTTTCCTGCCTATCGTTTGCAAAGCAGGTAAATCATGGACTGAAATTTGTCGGATATGGATCATTTTTTTCAAAGATAGCAGACTTGCCGCTTAAATAATAACGCGTCATTTTAAAATAAGAAATACCGAAATTTATCTCATGAATCAATCCCGCAAAACCTCCCTCGCAGCCGGTATCCTATACCTGCTCACCTTCATTTCGATCCCGACCTTGTCGTTGTATCATGAAATTCACCAGCCTACTTTTATTCAAAGTACGGCCCCCTCTTCAGATGTGGTCATCGGCGGAATATTAGAATTGCTGATGGCTTTGTTTTGTATTGGGACTGCGATCGTTTTGTACCCGGTATTGAAGAAGCAAAACGAGACGCTTGCGCTTGGATTTGTGGCAGCTCGCGTACTAGAGGCAGTATTGATTTTTGCAGGCGTTGCAGCTCTGTTAACTGTCTTGCAATTGCGCACTTTAGGGACTGAGGCTACAGTGATGAGCCGCGGTCTGGTGATGCTCTATGATCGCTTGTTTTTGATTAGTCAAAGTTTCATCCCTGCCATCAATGGCCTTCTTTTAGGTACGCTTTTATACCAAAGTCGTTTAGTTCCCCGCCTTCTCCCTATCATCGGAATCATCGGGGCGTTTACCTTAGTGGCAGGAGATTTGGCTGTGCTTTTTGGCCTATATGATCAACGTGCTCCTGAAATTGCGATTACGGTTATCCCCATCGCTTTGTGGGAATTTTCGCTAGGAGTTTACTTAGTGGGGAAGGGTTTCAAGCACTAATTTAGGCTTGTCCGTTTGAATCAAATCTACCCCTAATTTAGCGGCCTTCTTGTAGTTAGTTTCGGTATCTAACGGACCAAGTAAATCGGTGAATACACGAATGTTTTTGGAATGTATTTCATCTACCATTTCTTGGGTTAAACTTAAAAAAGAAGCGTCGAAAGCGGCGGGATGAAGGGACGCTATTTTAGTTTGAATTTCTTCTTTATTACGAAGGCTTGACATTAATCGCGCTTGGGGAAATACCTGTTTTAACGAAAGCAAGAAGGAATCATTTCCATAAAAATAGGATTCATTTGCGAGTTTGTATTTTTCTAGCGCTTCCACTAATGGGGCAGGAGCAACGTCCTTACAATCCACATAAATATAAGTTTTCTTTTTATGCCAAATATTCCATCGCGAAATCAATTGACACACCTCCTTCAATGTCGGAATTCTTTCCTTATCAAATTCGATAAAACCTTTTCCTGCGGATAATTCTCTTAGCTCAACAATGCGTTTGTTTTTCAGAGGCCCTTCTCCGTTCGTAGTTCTATTTAGAGTAGCGTCATGCAGAATGACGAGTTTCCCATCCAGTGTAGTGCGCACGTCGATTTCAACATAATCAACACCTACTTTTAAGGCATCTTTATAGGCCGCTAATGTATTCTCAGGCGCCTGTCCTGTATTTCCGCGGTGTGCAGAAATCAGGATAGGTGCAGGAGAATTGGTTTGCTGTGCTTGAACCTGAAAGGCACATACACAAACAAGAAATTGCAGTACTAAAAATCGTTTCAAAAATTACTTAGTAAAGTCGGTATACGAATCAGAATTTGCTTTTGTTCTTAATTCTAATTTTGGATTAGTTAAGGCGAAATCATCTAAATTTTCAATGTTGCGATTACCTATTGTTATTCGAATGTAATTTTTACCTGGCATCAATTGTGCAGGGCTCAATAAAAAACTAAGTTTCGCACTATTTTGACCAACAGGAGAGTTAACGACTAAATCAGTTAATCCCCTCACTTTGAAAAAATAGAATTTAGCAGATTGATTTACCACGGGGAAGTAAATGTTAGCCTGAACCGTTTTACCGTTTACAATAACTTCTGGTAAGTCGAATGGATTCAAATGATGTGCATCCATGCTTACTTGAGCAAAAGCGGCCTCCATTTTTGCATCATAGGTAAAGGTAAGCAATCGAGATACTGCCGTCTTAGGGTTGTCACCTAAACGAATCGTATCAGCCTCGTTTGTAAGTTGAATCGTTGCGTATTGTGCGTTTGCATTCGAGTGAATAAGTACAGCAAAACATACGCTTAAGAATAGAACAATTTTTTTCATATGATTATTTAACTAGTTAAGCAAGCAAGTACCTATAAATCAGCCACAAGAGAGTTACCGAATTGTTAAATATTGCACATGTAGTACAGACTTAATGGGGCTCATTTTTGTCAAAAAAAGCCTTCAATTTGGCTAATTTCGAAGGGTAATTTTTTGGTCTTTTTTTAACAGAAATTAGCCAATTCCTTAACTATTTGATTAAATGTTAAGCGGGTATTTCTGTTATTTTTGATTAGATAAACACCTAAACAATCTGATTATGGAAATGCCCTTAAATCTCACTGAAGGCCAAAAAGAGCTAGTAAAAGCTGTTTTCGAATCGTATTCGACAAAAGTAAAATCCATTTTTGATGTGGATTATTACATTGATCAAATTTTCGAGACTTGTATTTTCCAATCGGAGGAATTTGACCTTTCTAATGACAACATTTCTGGCGATTTAGCGGTTTGCTATTTCAACTTGATTTATGATTATTTAGATCTCGTTTACGAAGAAGTAGCCTAAGCTCATTTTTGCTGAAAATTCGTAACTTGTCCTCTTCAACTATTACGATTTTCGCGCAAATGCAAATTCCTATTTTCCAAGTCGACGCCTTCTGTAATCAATTATTCAAAGGCAACCCCGCCGCCGTTTGTCCTTTAACAGAATGGCTGCCGGATGAACTGATGCAAAACATCGCTCAGGAGAATAATTTGGCCGAAACGGCCTTCATTGTTCCTACTAATGAGGGTTACGAAATTCGTTGGTTTACTCCCACTGTGGAAGTGGATTTGTGTGGCCACGCTACCTTAGCCAGTGCGCATGTGGTGTTTCACGAACTCGGTTATAAGGGAGATTTCGTGAATTTTCATTCCCCTAGAAGCGGCCTCTTAACGGTGACAAAAAGAGGAGGCGAATTAGTACTGGATTTCCCTAGTGATACCATCTCGCAAATCGATGTAGAACCCATTCATAGTTCTGGACTTTCCAAAGCCCCTCGCGCCGTTTACAAAGGCAAAACGGATTACCTGTTTGTCTATGATGCGGAGGCTGATATCAGAGCACTTCAACCTGATTTTGAAGCCTTGAAAATACATCCCGTGCGAGGGATCATTGTGACGGCTCCGGGTGAAAAGGTAGATTTTGTTTCTCGATTTTTTGGCCCAGCTTGTGGAGTGAATGAGGACCCAGTGACGGGATCAGCCCATACCACTTTGACCCCTTATTGGTCTTCAATTTTAGGAAAAACCACTTTGTCCGCTCTTCAATTATCCCAAAGATCCGGCTCATTGACCTGTACCTTGAAAGGCGATCGCGTGGAAATTGCCGGAGAAAGTGTGTTATATTTGCGGGGCGAGATTAATGTGTAATTAGTTAATTATCAGGATATTGGATTTTAATACCGAAATTATAGTGTAATTTTGTGATTCAATAATACTTCAATTATGAAAGATTTCTCCAATACAGAAAAACGTGTTGCTTTTTTTCAAAAGCAGTTGGAGAAAGCAATGCCAGCAATTAGACAGCAAATAAAAGTCTATGAATCTCATGTTAAATCAGGTACTACAAATAAATCCCCATTAGTAGCACCTCAATTTAAACATGCATAAACCTCGCTTGCTAGTCATCGCAGGATGTAACGGCTCTGGCAAATCTTCTTTTTCTCGATCTTTAGTTCCCTCGGATTCGATTATTCCATTTGATTATGATTTTCATTTCTTAAGTCGCTATAAGTCCTTATTAGAAATTGATATCAAGGAACAAATGGCGCACAATTTGGCATCTTCAGATTTGACAACTGAAATAGAAGAAGCCTGGGAATTGGGAAAAGATTTTGCTTTTGAAACTAATTTCGATAATGAACCTATGTTTTGGCCCGACCAATTTAAAGCCAAAGGGTATGAGATTTTTTTGATTTTTATTTGCTTGGAGTCAATAGACTTAGCGAATAAACGGGTGGCCATTAGGGTAGAAAATGGGGGACATTTTGTTCCTAATTTTGAAGTAGAGCGTAGGTATAATGCAGGATTTAAGAATTTGAACAGGGTCTATTCTCAATTCGATTTCGTAGATATATTGGAGGGCTCAGCTCATGGAAAAGTGCCAAAGCACATTGCATCCATTGAAAATGGTAAAGTTGTCTACTTAACCTTGGAAGATGAATATCTACATAACCTTATCCCTAAGATAATTATTACCTAGACCGCATATCAACATTTACTTAGCAAAGTGTGCTATATTTGCCGATAGAATTAACGTATAATTTGTCAGATGAAGAATAGTCCTAAGTCCAAATCAGGAGGAATATTTGCCGGTCGAAAAACCGTGAATGAGCTTCGAAAAAACGATAAAATTATTCCCAAAAGTCCGTTTAAAAGTAATTTGGTAAAAACAGTCAATA
>ERZ650308.1414-NODE-1414-length-12437-cov-4.526248_pt1 | contig 12437 bp, 17 predicted proteins | sample MGYA00376244_ERZ650308 | MGnify/ENA primary metagenome ERZ650308 (study PRJEB26733, sample SAMN07839295) | wastewater metagenome | biome: small river; feature: stream; material: water | place: USA: North Carolina | collected 2016-04-26 ...
GCTCTTCCGATCTTGGCCAATCGTTCAACGTCTACAAAAACAACGAAGTGGTTGCGAGCTTCCAGTCCGCAGCGCAAGCGGACGCGTGGGTAAACGGACGCACCGACAATTACGCGTCCTACACAATCGAGATCGAGCGTGGCAAGTTTACTGTCGAGCGCGATGGCAAGCCGGTCGCCTACTTGGACAGCCATTCCAAGGCCGAAAAATACATTGAAACCATCAAGGAGCAGGCAGGCAAGCTGACCATTAGCCCGACTGGCGAGCGCGTGCGCGAGTTTGTCAAGCCGCTGCAAGACAATGAGGTGATGGTCTATGTGGACGGCAAGCCCGTGCGCATCCAGATCAATGGCGACGACAAGCTCGCCGCCCAGCTCCGCCCGCTCAACGCTGGCCAGATGAACCCGATCCTCGAGTTCATGCGCTCGACGAACCGCTGGCTGTCCAAGGTCTACACCGGCTACAACCCCGCCTTCATCATCAAGAACACCGCCCGCGACGCCATGACGGGCACGATCAACATCATGGGCAATGAGGGTGCAGCCGTCGCCGCGAAGGCATGGGCCAAGTACCCCGCCTCCCTCAAGGCGCTCACGATTTACGCCGCCACCGGCAAGGTGCCCGCAGGCGAGACGGGCAAGATGCTCGAAGAGTACCGCCAGCACGGCGGCAAGACGGGCGCGTCCTATATGTCGGACCTCGAAGAGCAGGGCAAAAACCTGCAACGCATGTATGACGACGCCTATGGCGCAAAGGGCTATCTGGCCGACGGCAAGGCAGGCAAGGCCGCTTTGATCGCAGGCCGCAAGATCGTCGGCGGCATGGCCCACGGCATCGAGATTTTGAACCAAGCCACCGAGAACGCGCTGCGCCTCGCGCTCTACACGACCATGCGCCAGCAAGGATCGAGCGCAGGCGAGGCCGCGCAGGCCGCCAAGTCCGTGACCGTGGACTTCGACCGCAAGGGCTCGATGTCGCCCGAGCTCGGCGCGATCTACTTGTTCTTCAACCCCGCCGTGCAGGGCACCGCCAACGCGCTCAAGACCTTGTTCAAGGGCGCGAAGAAGGAGCAGGCATGGATGGCGCTCGGCACGCTGGCTGCGCTCGGCTTCTACGCCGCCGCGTCAGGCATGGACGACGACAAGGATCGCTGGCTCGGCGAGGGCTGGGAAAGCCGCGCCAAGAACATGATGTTCAACATTGGCGGGCATACCATCAAGGTGCCGGTATCGCTCGAATTTGCGCCGTTCTACGCCTTCGGCGTGGCTATGGCCGAGGCCAAGCGTGGGGCGCAGAGCAAGATGGCCACCGCTGGCCACGTCGTTTCGTCCTTCATCGACGCCTACTTCCCGCTGCAAGGCGTCTTCAATTCCGAATCGGACAATCACGCCATGGATGCTGCCATGGCCACCGTGCCGACCATGCTCAAGCCGGGCGTGCAGATCGCGGCCAACCGCAACAGCTTCGGCTCGCAAGTGGTGCCTGAAAACGAGTTCACCAAGGACCGCCCCGACAACCTCAAAATGTTCAGGGGCACCAAGGGCACGGCCTACGACGCGGCCGCGCAGGGCATCGCCGCCGTGGGCGAGCTCACGGGCGCGGGCAAGTACGAAAACGACATCACCAAGGTGAGCCCCGAGACGCTCAAGATGCTCTGGCGCACCTACACGGGTGGCCTTGGCCAGTTCGTCACCGACACGGGTGGGCTTGCCAACGTGGCGGCTCAGGACGCTGCCAACCTCGAAACCTCGGACGTGCCCATCGTCAAGGATTTCGTGAAGGTGAACAACGTCAACGCCATCCGTGGCCGCTTCTACGATCTCACCAAGGAGGCGCGTGCCTCCATCACCGAGTTCGAGCAGGCTAAGAAGGCGGGCGACGACGATGCGCTGGACAAGATCATGTCGAGCCCTGAGAAGGAAGAGCTCGTCGGGCTTGGCCGAATGATCCGCTCCACCACCAAGGCCGCTGCGGGCATCCGCGACGAGATGGTGGACATCAACGCCGACAAGTCGCTCAGCCTTGCCGACAAGCGGGCCAAGCTCAAGGCTCTGGAAAACGAAGAGGAAGCGCTCTACCGCGACGCCATCAAGGCTTTTCAGCGCTAGAGTGGTTTGATTTCAGCACCAAAGAATTTAGAATGCCACCAGTTTGAACGGACCAGCCCATGTCACTTACAACCGAAGAAAGAGCCGAGCTCGTACAGGAATTAGCGCAGGCCTTGGCGTGCGCCACGCACCCCCAGCTTAGCGACGAAGAACTGCAATGGGTTCGCCTCGCCATCGCGGCCGAAGCCCGCAAGATCAAGTTTCGTGATGCCGTCATCGAGAAAACCATCACCGGCCTGATCTGGCTCGCGATCCTTGGCGTCGGCTCGATCTTCTACGAATGGGCCGTGGCCCATGGCTACAAGCCCTGATGTGATGTGGGACCAGAGATCATGCTCGCCTTGCAGGCAATGCGTGCCGCGTACAGTGGCATCCAGTATTGCTGCGACTGCCTGCGTGAAGGCTCGGTCGAAATTCAGCGCGTCAAGAAGACTGTCGAAGGTGGTGTCGCTGACGCTAAGAAGATTTACGCAGAGGTTACAGGCATTTGGGGATGGATTAAGGGTCTTCTCGGAGGCGCAAAGCCAGCTCCGACAGTATCAGCCCCAGCGCCTCAGCCCGCAGGAGATCAAGCACCTGCAACAGTTTCTAAGGGTGCAAAGAAAACTGCTCGAAAAAATGATGGATACGTCGATCACATCCCCACACAAGACGAGATCGTGCAGCAATTCATTGGGCACGTGGGTGACTGGTTCGACAACTACGCCACGCTGAAAGCATTTGCCGAGAAACGATACGCCGAAGTTTTTGGAAAGGACGAGATTGACCAGAAGGAAGTGCTGGAGCTGACGCAGTTGCAGGTCGAGCTGGACGCATCCTATCCCGCCTTGATGACGCTGATGACGACCAACGCCCCATGGCAGCTCGGTCCGATCTGGACGCAGTTCAAGGAGATGCAGGACAAGGTGAAGGTCGGCCAAGCGGCTCGCCAGATGAAGCAAAAGCGCGAGAAGGCTTCACGTGACGCGGCTGCCGCAAGAGCTCGCAATGACAGAATCGACATGAACGTGGTGCTGTTCTTCACTGGCTTGGGTGTTTGGTACTTTTGGACGTTGATATGGATTGTCTTCAATGCCTTATAAATGGGAAAAACTTTGGGTGATCGTGTTTCTTGGCTTCCTCGTCATGTGCCTGTGCACGATCATCTTTTTGTTGCTGTTCAAGTTTGCGCAACAAGAAGGGGAGCGAAAGCGCGACCGGCGTGAAAACGAGAAGGCCGCACTGGTGCTGAGAGAGCAGAGAGAGAAATTTGAGCAACTATTGAAAGCGGTGAAATCCACCGAGAAAGAGAAAGAATGACACGAAGCGAATTGGAAATAATCATTAAGAAGCGTGCGGCCATCGTCGTCACGCTGTTTGCTGCATTGCTGGCGATCAACACCATGATTGGGGGCTCGAATAGCTCCAAGGTGATGGGCAACACCATCGCCGCGAACAACCAGTGGGCTTGGTATCAGGCCAAGAACGTGCGGGCTGGCATCTACGCCACCACCGCCGACACCACGACAGACAAGAAGGTGGCCGAGAAGTATCGCGCCGAGGCAGCCCGCATGAAGGCTGACATGGACGAGATCGCGGCCAAGGCCAAGACGCTGGAAGCTGAGCGCGAACGCGCCTCGGCTCGCTCGCCCTTCTTCACCTATGCGGGCGCAGCCCTGCAAATCGGCATCGTGCTGTCCACCGCCGCCATTCTGGCTGTGGCCATGCCGTTGTTCTGGGCATCCGTCGGAGCTGGCTCCGTGGGTGTCGTTCTCTTTGCCTACGTTCAATTAGGGGTATGACCATGAAATCCGTTTCCTCGTTCTTCGGCTCGCGCACGTTTCAGTTCACGCTGGTGCCGATCCTCATCCTGATCTGGTTCATCGCGACCGATCCATCGCCCAAGTTCGCCGACACGATCTTGCGCGTGCAGCTCTGGGCTCAGGCCTTGCTCGTCACGGGCGTGAGCTACGCGATCTCCAAGGCCATGCTGGGCTCGGCCTCGAGTGAAGACCTCTACGAGCAGTCCATCATGGGCAACTACGCGGCGGGCTTTGCCTATCTGGGCATCTGCCTCGTGCGCGTGGGCGTGCTGTTTGCGCTGCTCGTGTTCTTCGCGCAGGTGCAGAAGTGACACGCTGGCTGGCATGCGTCTTCGCCGCGCTGGCCATGGCCTTGTGCCATCCAGTGTGGGCGCAGGACGTCAAGACCTACATCCCAGAGCAGGCCAAGGAGCACCTGCCAACCCTCAAGGCGCAAGTCGCCGAGGTGTGGCCGGACTTCTTCGCGCCCAACTACTTTGGGGCGCTCATCGAGCATGAGAGCTGCATCTCGCTCAAGCACTCGAAGTGCTGGAACCCGAAGAGCCGCCTCAAGTCCGACCGCGAGGAAGGGGCTGGCCTTGGCCAGCTCACCCGCGCCTTCAAGTCCGACGGCTCGACGCGCTTCGATGCGCTGGAAGACGCCAAGCGCTTGGACAAGAAGGGCCTCAACGATCTGCGCTGGGAAACCGTCTACTCGCGGCCAGACCTCCAGATGCGCGTGCTCATCCTGATGACGCGGGCCAACTGGAACCGGCTGGACAAGCTGATCCCAGACCGTGAGGGCAAGCTCGCCATGACGGACGCGGCCTATAACGGGGGCGTCGGTGGCGTGCTCAACGAGCGCCGCTCGTGCTCGCTGCGCGGCGACTGCGATCCGAACAAGTGGTTTGGCCACGTCGAGAAGGTGTGCCTGAAATCGACCAAGCCGCTCTACGCCGGACGCTCTGCCTGCGACATTAACCGCCACCATGTCGAGGACGTGCTGCACACCCGCATGCCCAAATACAAGGGGAAGGTGTGATGCTGCGCCTTCTCAATCTGGTGCCGCCATGGGTGCCGCTGGCCGCCATCGGCGTGCTGACGGCCGCCCTTGGCGTGCAGAGCGTGCGCCTTGCATGGGTGCAGACCGAGTTCGCCGAATACAAGGCGGACGTTTCCGAGAACACGCGCAAGGCCGAGGTCGCCGCACGGGCCAAGGAAAAGACCATGCGCACCGAAGCCGACAGGATCGCCAATGAACAAGCCCAGAAACAAGACGAGCTGGCTGCTGCCGCTGCTCGCGCTGACGCTACTGCTGCCAGCCTGCGCAACGAGATCGACCGACTTAATGCCAGTCCAGCCCCCGCAGACCCCGCCGCTGCCGCCCTCGCTCGCGAAGCCGCCACCGCAAGAAAACTTCTTGGAGCGTGCGCAGAACGATATAGAGGACTGGCGAAAGGAGCTCTCGAGCTCAAGGACCAAGTGAGCGGCCTACAATCCTTTGCGCAGACCGTTTGCCACGCGCCTGACTGAGTTGTCTCCTAGCTCGAAAGAGCCTTCGCCCTGCCGGTCCCGTGCTGGTGGGGCACCTTTTTTTGATGTTGGTATCCCTGTTGGTATCGAAACCGCACTGCCTATAAAAGAGCTATGAGTTCAAGCACTTGCGAATGTTGGTGGTAGCTGCCGGGCCCACCAAACCCCCATTTCAAACCATCGCAAATCGTCTGACAAAATCATTTTCCTTCTGATTTTTGAGCCACTTACCCGTCTCAAATAGTCCGAGAGTGTCCGAGAGCACCGCACGTTGACGTTGGCATCATTGTTGGTATCCATGAATCGATACCAACAGGAGCCTCCCATGGCGCTCACAGACACGGCCTGCCGCAACGCAAAGAAGCAGGAGCGGCCCTACAAAATCGCCGACGGCGAGGGGCTTTATCTGCTCGTTCAGCCCACCGGATCGCGGCTCTGGCGCATGGCCTACCGCTTTGAGGGCAAGCAGAAAACGCTGGCCTTTGGCGTCTACCCGACCGTCACGCTGGCCGATGCACGCGCCAAGCGGCTGGAGGCCAAGCAGGCGCTCGCCAAGGGTGCAGACCCAGCCAATGACACCAAGAAGGTCGAGACATTCGAGGTCGTTGCGCAGCGCTGGTTCGACAACTCCAAGGACCGCTGGGACGAATCGCACTCTGGCCGCATGTGGGCTCGCGTGCAGCGTGACGCTTTCCCCGAGATCGGCTCACTGCCCATCGACAGGATCAAGCCCCCTGCCCTGCTCACCATGCTGCGCAAAGTCGAGGACCGTGGTGCCATCGAGGTGGCCAAGCGGCTCAAGCAGTCGGTGAGCTCGGTATTTAAGTTTGCCATTGCCGAGGGGCTGATCGAGCACAACCCAGCCGCCGAGATCGGGGCCGCGCTCAAGCCGACGCCGAGGGTTAGGCACATGGCAACCATCAAGGCCAGTGAGGCGCACGAGCTCGTCAGGAAGATCATGGGCTATGAGGGCGAGCCCCTGACACGGCTGGCGCTGTTGGTGGTGCTCCACACCTTCGTGCGCACGAATGAGCTGCGCTTTGGCTTGTGGTCCGAGATCGAGGGCGACGTGTGGAAGATACCCGCCGAGCGGATGAAGATGGGCCGTGAGCACATCGTGCCGCTGACGCCGCAGGTCTTGGCCTTGCTCGCAGAGGCCAGCCAATACAGGAGTGGCCCCTACATCTTCCCCGGCTTGAGGGATAAGCCTCTCAGTCAAAATACGCTTATCTACGGGTTATATCGCTTGGGATTTCATAGTCGCCAAACGGTCCATGGCCTTCGTCGGCTCGCATCGACTACGCTCAACGAGCACGGCTGGCCATCCGATCACATTGAAATGCAGCTCGCGCACGTATCGAAGGACCGCATACGCGGCATCTACAACTCTGCGGAATGGCTGGCTGGACGGAGGGAGATGATGAACTGGTGGTCGAACTATCTGAGCGAAGCCATCCAGCTCTCCAAGACCGATTCACGCCAGCGCACGGACTGCCCGCCGACGCTGACAGGCTTGGGGAACTCGCCCAGCGCGATCTTGCGATAGATGGTGGCCTTGGACATGCCGACGCGCAGGGCGACGTCGCGCAGGCGGATGAGGCGATCAGGCGTGTTCACGAGCGCTTCTCCGTGAACACCCGCTTGGTGGCCGACGCGGCGGAGAGAATGGCCTTGGTGAGGCTGTTCACCACCCAATCCAGCGCCAAGAGCCCGACCATGCAGCCCGAGATGACGACGGGAGCAAGGGCAATGGCGATTCCCGCCCACTGCGGTGCGACGATCAGCGCGTAGATGACGCTGGCCATCCAGATGGTGAGCCCGTAGGTCAGGGCTATGACGACGTGCATGGTACGGTCCCCGAATCATTGGTTCGAAAACCGTACCACTTGAGACGAAATCAGACCACTGGTTTGAATTCCACAACCCAGACCCACGGGTTTGCGTCCCATGAGCCTGCGCCGTTGATGGATTCCCAAAGGCTTTGATAGCTTCCCACAGGATCATCTGAGGCCACCACGTCGGCATCCTCGCCGTAGCATTTCCAGCATGGGCACCCGAAAAAATCTTCTGCCCGCTCGATGCCCTCGGCCACTGCATCGGCCTCGCTGATGTCCTGCAAGCGCTCCACGCGCACACCCGTCACCTCAAGCGTGATGCGGCTGGCCCAGCGGGGCATAAACATGCTTGGGCGCAGCTTGCCCATTCCGGTAGGTTTGGCAGCGTCGGCCTCGTAGTGCGTTAGGCTCTCGACGTTCATTAGGTCGCGCGGTTTGATGCGGTCGGCGCTGGGTATGGTGCGCCACGCCTCCCGCACCCAAAGACGATCACCGATCTGGCCGAAAGGACAGCGCACATCGTAACGGGATACCCCCTCAAGGTAGTCAAAACGCCATACCTGACCATCATCGAGCTGGTACGCCTCATTTGGCGCGTGGCTCATTGGGTGTTTGGTTTCTCCGGGCTGCTTGATGCCATTCACCACACGCCGCGTCTGCGTCTTGGTGCCGTTGAGGATGGCTCGAACCATCGGGGCGCTGAATAGGATTGGGCGCTCTTTCATGCGGCCCCCTTGAGAAGCGCCGTGCTGCGATAGCACTGAACGCCCTCTTGCCAGTCGCGCTCGTCGCACATTTCCGCACAGTTGCAGCCCTCCTCGGCGCAGGGCTTGTGGTGCGTGGTTTCGGCGAGCAGTCCATGTTTTACGGCGAGCTCTTGGAGATCGAACCCGTCGAGCGTGCCCACGTAGGGCCAGCCTTCCATGATGGCCTGAGCGAAGGCGCGGAGCTTGTCGCGCTCGGTGTGCAATCGGCGCAGTTCGGCGGCAGCTTCAACGCAAGTAACGTCGCGCACTTCTGGATGTCGATGAACAAGGCCCTCGGCTAACCGCAGGGCATTGGGTTGTGTGCTCATACACCCTCCTTGATCGCTTTGGCGGCCTCAAGGCCCTCGGCTGTGATGGCGAAGCGCGAGCCTCCACCGTCGATGGCGAACCCTTTTCTCACCAAAGCGCGGCACGCGCTGAGAACGTGAAGCCGTTTGTTGCCTCCCATGTTGCACCACCCACGCCCGCTGTTCTTGGCGAAGGTTTGCAGGACTTTTTGTTGAAGAGCGCTCATAGTCATACGCCCTCCTTCATAGAACGAAGGGCCGCCTGCACCGCCTCGATGATGCGGATCAGGTAAAGCTGATGGCGCTTGTCTCGCGATAGGCCTGCTGCGGACGAGAGGTTCTGGCTGAGGTAGCCAGCATCACAACGGATGAAGAAGTCCTGCACGGTATCGCCGCCCATTGCGCCCCAATAGCCAACCCACGCGGCGTCGTAGCAAACGATGATGATGCGGCCTTTGCCGGGCTCGAAGTTCTCCAGCACGACACGGACGGGATCGAGGTTTGGTAAGTCCTCGATCACGAGCATCTCCAGTGGTTTTTTCGTGATCTTCATGCTGCCTCCGCTTTCAATCGCCCCATTTCGCTAAGGAACAGCTCAAGCAAATTGCGGTGAATGTCGTGCTCCCAAATATAGACCGGCGAGCGCATCCCATCGAAGAAACACTCTTTTCTAATGTATCGGTCTTCGTATGTTTTGAAGGTTTCGCCGTCCGCTGCTTTGTACTCTGAAAGCGGAACCTTCTTTGGAAAGCGAAGCTCTGGCTGGTTGTGGATTTCGGTGCTCACACGGTCGCCAGAGCGAGGTCCGCCAATCAGCACGGTGGGGGTGAGTGAAAATGCTATTGGCTTCATGCTGCCACCTCGCCACCCAAGGCTGTGAGCAGGTCTTTGAGCAGCGGGCGCAGCTCGCCCGAAACAATGGCCACGTCGGCGTCAAAAGCGTCGGCCTCGTTGTCGGGCTTGTCCTCAAACACGACGTCGAGGAATTCCACCTTCTTGAGCGCCATGCCCTCGGTGAGCACGAACGACACGCGGCTATCGAAGGTGAGCGCCAGCTTGGTCGGTAGCTTGCCGCTCTGCACGTGCGTGCGCACCTCGTCGATGTCGAGCGGATGGCGGCCATACTTGACCACGGCCTTGCTTTCGTCGCTGGCCTTTAGCTCGCACTCGCGGTCGATGCTGAACCCTGCTGGCGGCTCCTGCTCGATCAGCCAGTGCGCCATGGCTGTGACGGGCGACTGGTTGGTGTTGACGTGGGTGATGACGATGCCGTCGAACGAGCGCACGATCTGGGTGATGGCTTCGTCGGCCTTGGCTTGGCTCGAGGCGTCGATCAGCAAGAAGCCGTCGGAGGTGAACATCACCAAGGTGGTGTAGCGCTTGGGGAAGGCGTGCGGCAGCAAAGCGAGCTTCACGTCTTCCTTGATCTCCTTCATCTCCTTCTTGCCGGGCTTGCGGCCCTCGTCGTGCTCGATCTGGCGGGCTCGCTCGGCGGCCTTGCGGGCGATCATGTCGGCGGGCACGGCCTTCACTTCGGCCATGAGCTTGAGCACGGTCTGGCCCGCGATGATCTCAATGAGCTCGCCGTGCTCTTCCCCGCGCGGGGGAACGAAGCCGATGGAGTGCTCCTGCGTGGCCCCGCAGGGCACGAAGGTGTCGAGTTTGCAGATCGCGGGCACGGTGGACGCGCGATAAAGGTTTACGTTCTTAAACATGGTTCTCTTTCAGTAAGTTGGGATCAGGCTGCGATGGCTTCGTCGCCCAAGGCGTCGATGGCGTTGACGGTGGCGTCGAGTAGGGCGTTGTCGGCCGCGATGATGGCCTCGTGATCGGCGGCTTGGAGCTTGGCGTCATGCTGGCCAGTGCGCAGCATGTTGGAGACGGCCTCGAGCTGGGTGGCGAAGTCCAAGAAACCGACCACGGCCACCTTGCCTGCCAGCGCGGTGAACTGGTCGGCGGTGGCGAGCGCCAGTTGGCGGATGTGGAACGGTGCGACGGTGATCGGGGCGTCGTCGGCCTCGGTGAACACCTGCGCAGCCTCTTCGGCTGTCACCTCGATGACGGGCATCACCAAGGTCTGCTCGTCCTCATTCCAGCCCTCGGGCAATTCGGGCTGCTCTGGCGTCTCCACTGGTGCTGAAACCGAACCACTCGGCGCAACAGAAGCCGCAGCAGCCTCGGCGGCCTTGCGCTCTTCGAAGGCACGCTTCTCGGCCTCATAGGCGGCACGCTCTTCCTCGAAGGCGCGGCGCTCGGCTTCGAGCTTGGCCTGCTCGGCGGCCACAAGCGCGGCGGCCTGCTCGCGGCTGACCACCTTGTCGAAGAGCTCAGCCAGCGCGGCGTCGGCTTCGGTCAGGGCGGCCTTGCAGTCGTCGATGAACTCGCCGAACACCTCTTCGGTGGGCACGAAGGTGGCCAGCGCTTCACGCTCGGCGGCGATGTCTTGCGAGCTCACCTCGGCCAGCGCGAGCTCCTGCGCCAGCGCACGGATGCCTGCGATCTTGCCCTTGATGTCGGCTTCGCGAGCGGCCTTGGCAGCTTTCTCGTCCTCGATGCGCTTGTCGAAGGCGTCGCGCAGGGCGAGCACGCGGGTTTCCTCGGCCTGCGTGATGGCGATCAAGCGCTTCTCTTCGTCGATCACGGCCTTGCAGAAGGCGGTGGCGTCGTCGCGGGCTTCCTTGCCGGTTTTGGTGATGGTGGTGCGGGCGTTCTTGAGCTTCATGCCCGTGCGGTGCGCCTGATCTCGGTCAACCTTGTCGTTCACTGCGATGATGGTCTTGGCCTCTTCCACCATGGCCTTGAGGTCGGCCTCGGTCTTGGTGGTGTTGAGCACGATCATGGCGCGGTCGGCGGGTGGCAGCGCGGCGATGTCGGTGATGGTTTCTGTTGTCATAGGGTTCTCCTGTTGGTGGTGGGTTTAAGCGAGCAGGCCGCGCAGCTCGTCGCGCAGCCCGATCAGGGTGGTTCTGGTTTTGATGGTCTTGGCCTGCTTGGCCACGATGTCGAGGGCGGCGGCCGCCCTCTTCACGGTGTTGTCCCAGCCGTCGGGCGCGATGGGCTTGCCCACCACGCTGGCGGCCTCATAGGCCTCGACGTCCTCGAGCCGATAAAAGATCGAGCGCTCGCCGATGCGGATGAATTTCGGCCCCTTTCCGCTGGATCGCCAACCCTGCAATGTGCGGGCCGTCATGCCCCAGCGCTCGGCCAGTTGTTTCTCGTTCAGGCGCTCGCTCATGCTGCACCTTCGAGGGGAGCCTGCTCGGCGGCGGGCACGATGATCTCGCCGTCGGCTGTCACCGTCTCACCCTTGGGCGTCAGCGTCTCGGCCGTGGTGCCGACGATGGCGGCGAGGCGCGACGACTTGCCAGCATCGACAGCGGGGCGAGCGGGCGCGGCAGGCTGGGACACCTGCACCACCTGCGCCTCCACGATGCGGTTGGCCTCGTCCTCGTCGTAGATGCCTGCAAAGCCGAAGGCGATACGAGCGCCTTGGATCAGCGTCTTGTGGCGCAGGAAACGCTTGGTGTGGCTCTGCCATGGGCCTGCATAGGCGTTCTGGCCACGGGGTGCTTGATACACCTCGTCGAGGTATTCGCGCACGATGGTGGGGCGGTCGCGGTCCTTGCGGTAGATCACCACTTCGCACCACTCAGGGCAGGGCTTGCCCGCAGGCATGGTGACGATCTGGTCGGAGTAGTTGAACTCCATGCCGTTGAAGGCGGGGTGCTCGTTGATGATGCGAGCCCAGCCGTCCACGGACACCACGGGCACAATCGCGCCCTTGTCTTCGAAGGCGAAGATTTCCTTGGTGAAGGGGTTGAGCTTGTACTGGTCGGCCACGATCAGGAGCGCGGCCATCTGCTCGTTGCTGATCTGCACGTCCTGCTTGCGCTGGCGGAAGGCGGTGGCCTTGAGCGTGTCGAGCAGGCGGGCGGGCTCGACCAGGTCGTCCGCATCGTGGAACGCGACCACGTCGCCCGACGCCGCGCGCGCGCCCGCGTTGCGCGCGCGGCCCGGTCCGGTCGGCGCGTCGTTGCGCAGCACCGTCACCGCGCCCGGCCCGAGCCCCGCGAGCGCGACGATGTCGTTCACGCCGGTGCCCCGCAGGTCCCCGACGCAGCTGCCG
>ERZ650308.1415-NODE-1415-length-12436-cov-8.984977_pt1 | contig 12436 bp, 7 predicted proteins | sample MGYA00376244_ERZ650308 | MGnify/ENA primary metagenome ERZ650308 (study PRJEB26733, sample SAMN07839295) | wastewater metagenome | biome: small river; feature: stream; material: water | place: USA: North Carolina | collected 2016-04-26 ...
AAATGCTGCCATTTTTGATTTAGGTTGCAAACATATCATTAGCTCACCAATAGAGCATCATGCCACTTTGCATACTGTTTCGCATTTGGCTAAACTACACAATGTACGTTTAAGCTTTGTGAAGATTTTACCTACTGGACATATTGATATGGCCGATTTGGCAAGTTTATTGGCAGATTCGAATGAAAAGACAATCGTATCTATCATGCATGCGAATAACGAAATTGGCAATATGATCGATATTGAAGCAGTAGGACAACTTTGTCGTCAACACCAAGCTTATTTCCATAGTGACACGGTACAAACAGTTGGCCATTTCCCATTTGAACTAAGTAAATTACCTGTTGACTTCATTACTGGCGCTGGACATAAGTTTCATGGACCAAAAGGCGTGGGCATATTGTACATCAACGAAAATGTAAAAATTAGCCCCTTGGTGCATGGAGGATCTCAGGAGCGCAATATGCGCGCAGGGACCGAAAATCTATATGGTATTGTTGGATTCGCAAAAGCACTTGAATTAGCCACTGATAAACACCAAGAAGACAGTAGCTATATCCAATCTTTAAAGCAATACATGCACGATCAGCTAGTAGAAAAAGTACCTGGTGTGAGTTTCAACGGTGATCCATTTGGAACAAGTTTATACACCTTATTAAGTGTGAACTTTCCAAAGAACGAGAAGACGGAGATGATATTATTCAACTTAGACATGCATCATATTTGCGCAAGTGGCGGTAGTGCTTGTTCTAGTGGAGCGCAACAAGGTTCACATGTAATTGGTGCTTTGAATAAGGGGTCAGAGATTGTGACCATTCGATTCTCCTTCTCTAAACAAAATACAAAAGAAGAAATTGACCAAGTGGTAACCGCTTTATTGACCATGTTGCAATAAACATTTATAGTATTTAAAATGCATTCAAATACTATATTTAGATAATAAAAAAAGGCGCTTCAATTGATGCGCCTTTTTTATTTGTTGGATACCTTAACTATGGCTGAGCCACTGGCATTCCTTTTTCTAAATTTTGAATCACGTTAATCAACTGATAACAAGTAAGGATATCTTGTATAAAGGCTGCTTGTTTGTTATTGAACTCAGTTGGTTTATTTTGATAAGCATTTTCTGCATTCTGCATAAACTGTGCTTCTGACATTGGCGTTCCCAATGATTTATAATAAGCAAGTTGCTGTGTCAAGTCCTTCACTACTGACACTCCTACTTTTTTCGCTAATGCCGAATCACCTGCAGCATAGGCAGCTTGTAAAAATAAATAAGAGAAGTAGTTGTGCTGATTGCCTCTATTAGAAGACATGCCATAAGGAAGATTTTTTGTACTAATCTCCGCGTCTAATTTTTGTAAAATTTGACGCGCGCTATCTTTTTTACCTTCTGCAACCAATGCTTGTGCAATTTGCGCCACATTCAATCTCAATGAATTTAAATGTCTTCTGTTTTCTTCGTCAAAATAGACATTAGGCTTACTTGCATTTTTGAAGTCAAACTTGGTCATGATATTCTTATAAGCAGCATCTGTATCTACCGTTGCACCTTTTACAGGCACAAGCTCATAAGTCATTCCCGTTTGACGCACATATTGATCCAACCCAAGGTCTTTTAATTCCTGTGTTGATGTAAAGCAAATTGGACGCTTAAACTGAGTGGTAGCTATGATTGCATAAATAGCCAACTCATTTTTGATCATGTATTGTCTATTTGGATTGAAGTCGATCAACAATTCAGATTCAATTTTGTCTGTTGGTTTTGCAATACCAGAAGCCAAAGCAAATTCTTTATTGATTGGCATTTTGAATTTATGCGTTGGGAAGATATTTACCGGGCCTTCTTGTGTAGAAGCTTGGTATTTCCCAGTTTGATCCCCTATCACATACCTCAACATAGAATCCAAATTATGGTAATTTGTTTCCCCAAATTCAGGCATTGGGTTATAATAAGCTACATTCAACTTGTTGCCCGCAACCTGCTCTTCTGTAAAAATTACATCGAACTTGTCACTCTTATTCACCTTATATCTTAGTTCACGCATATACCAATCTGAACCCAATAAGCTATTCACCACTACACGCACGTCTGGTCGGATACCTTCTACTTCCTGCGCATACCATAAAGGATAAGTATCATTGTCTCCAAAAGAAAATAAGATCGCATTTGGAGGACAGCTTTCAAGATAAGCTCTTGCCATATCTCTAGCTACTGTCTTTTGTCCACGATCGTGGTCATTCCATTCTTGCTGTGCCATTAAGGTTGGCACTGCTAATAAACAACCTAAAGTTGCGATCGTTGTCGCTAATTTTTTATTGACTGCTTTATTCAACCATTCAGCTACTTGCAATACACCCAAACCAATCCAAATAGCAAATGCATAGAATGAACCTACATATGCATAGTCACGCTCACGTGGTTGTAATGTTACTTGGTTTAAGTAAATCACAATGGCTAATCCAGTGAAGAAAAATAATAAGCCAGTTACCACAAAATCCTTTTTGTTCTGTTGGTATTGGTATAATATTCCTATGATGCCTAAGAACAATGGCAACATGAACAAGCTATTATTTGCTTTGTTATCCTTACTAATACTGTCTGGCATTTTAGACTGTTCTCCAAAGAAGTAATTATCTACTACTGAGATACCAGTTTTAAAATTACCGTCACGCACATTGCCAAATCCTTGTAAATCATTTTGCTTTCCAGCAAAATTCCAAAGGAAATAACGTAGGTACATGAATCCAAATTGATAATTTGTAAAGTACTTTATATTGTCTCTTAAAGTTGGCACATCGCCTTCTAGTACACCAGCGAAAGCACGGTAGCTATCCAATTGTCCGCGATCATTTTCACCATCCCACATTCTTGGGAATAAATGGGCAGAAGGTGCAGAACTCCAATCACGCTTTAAATTTTTTCCAGAGAACTCGTAATTGGTTGGCGTCTTCACATATTGATCACTGCCTTCAATGGTTTCTGCTTTATCTACAAAATCAGGACCGTATAAAATTGGCCAATCGCCATATTGCTCTCTACCTAAATAACCTACCAAGGTTACTGGATTGTCTACATTGTACATATCTACAGATGGATCCGCATTTGAACGAATCATCGTTGTTAAATAGGTTGAATAACCTACTAGTACAAATACAGTTGACCAAATACCCAATTTCAAGAAATAGAATCCTTTTTTGTTGGCATATCGGATACCAAAAACAATCAAAGCAATGACCAAAACAAAGAAGATTATAAAGCCGCTATAAAAAGGCAAGCCCAAGCTATTGACAAAATGAACGTCGAATGCTGCAGCCCACTTAATGGTATACTGAATTAAAAATACTTGCACCAATCCAGTAATCACCACCCCAATAAAAAAGGCAAATAATGCACCTTTAATTGTTGGCTTATACAATCTGAAATAGTACACCATCACAATCGCAGGAATGGTCAACAAGTTTAATAAATGGACTCCAATAGAGATACCCATGATATAGAAAATGAAAATGATCCATTTGTCTGCACCTGGCTGATCTGCTTTATGTTCCCATTTTAATATTGCCCAGAAAACTAATGCAGTAAAGAATGAACTCAATGCATAAACTTCGCCTTCTACTGCACTATACCAAAATGAATCGCTAAAAGTATAAGCTAAAGCACCCACTACACCAGCACCCATTACCAAGAAAATTTGGTTATTGGTTAATGCAGCTCCTGATTGTGCTTCTAAAATACGTTTCGCAAAATGGGTAATGGTCCAGAATAAAAACAATATAGTAAACCCACTTGCAAGGGCACTCATACTATTTACTGCCAATGCAGCTGTTTGAGGATTGTCCCCAAAGAAGATGATAAATACCCTGCCTAAAAGCACAAACATCGGCGCGCCAGGAGGATGTGGAATTTGTAATTTATAAGCACTGCTGATAAACTCACCGCAATCCCAAAAGCTACCAGAAGCTTCCATCGTTAATAAGTACACAGTGCAAGCAATTAAAGTAACTGCCCAGCCCGTCAAATTGTTGATTTTTTTAAAATCCATTTTGTCCTTTTTAGTAGTTGCAAACTTAATCGAAACTGAGCAAAAAGGGAAATTTGAGCCAGGTTTAAGGTTATTTTAAGATTTTAAGGTTCGCTCGCCTATTCTTAGGTAGGGTTTTTTATCTTTGTGCCCCATGAGTCAAAATCGATCTGTCGCATTCCATACATTAGGCTGTAAGCTGAACTTCTCAGAAACTTCTACCCTTTCTAGGCAACTAGAGCTAGAAGGCTTTGAAAAGAAGCAATTTACAGAGCAGGCAGACGTATATGTCATCAATACTTGTTCTGTGACGGAAAATGCAGACAAAGAATGCAGGCAATTGGTAAGAAGGGTTCAACGCCTAGCGCCGGAGAGCTTTATTGTGATTACAGGATGCTATGCGCAGTTAAAGCCTAAAGAGATTGCTACCATTCCAGGAGTTGACTTGGTTTTAGGGGCAGCAGAAAAATTCAACTTAGTACAGCATCTTGCCAACCTTACAAAAGGCGACGAAACTAAGATCTGCAGTTGCGATATTGAAACAGTTTCTGGATTCAATAGTTCTTTCTCTGTAAATGACAGAACCAGGACTTTTTTGAAAGTACAAGACGGATGTGATTATAGTTGTTCATTTTGCACGATCCCTATGGCAAGAGGAAAAAGCAGAAGCGACACTGTTGCTAATGTGGTCAAACAAGCAAAGGGTCTTGCAGAAAAAGGAGTGAAGGAAATTGTATTGACAGGAATTAATCTTGGTGATTTTGGAAAAGGTAGCGATGGAGGCAAAAAGCATGAAGAAAGTTTTTTTGAACTCATCAAAGCCCTAGATAACGAAACAGCAATTGAGCGTTACCGTATCTCTTCTATTGAACCCAACTTATTAACCGACGAGATAATAGCATGGGTGGCGCAAAGCAAAAAATTCATGCCGCATTTCCACATCCCTTTACAAAGCGGATCAGATGCTGTTTTGAAATTGATGCAACGCAGGTACAATAGTCAGTTTTATAGAGAACGTATTGAACTGGTGAAAAAACTAATTCCACATGCAGCCATTGGAGTTGATGTAATTGTTGGATCACCTGGAGAAACTGAAGCTTATTTTCAAGAAAGCTTTGCGTTCATTCACAGCTTAGATGTATCCTACTTACATGTATTCACTTATTCTGAACGTGCTGCTACCAAAGCATTAGATATAAAACCAATTGTGCCAATCGCAGTTCGCAATGAACGTAATAAGATACTACGTAATTTATCTTATCAGAAATTACAATATTTCACCGAAGCACATAGAGGTCAAAACAGAAAAGTGCTGTTTGAATCTGTAAAGAAAACTGCAGACGGAGGGATGGAAATGCTAGAAGGTTATTCAGATAATTATATCAGAGTAACTACCCCTTACAAAGCCGAATGGAGCAATCAAATAGTTGATTGGACTCTTTAATACATGAAAATAATAGTTTAGATCCGCAAACACCTTTACAAAAGGGATACTTCTTCTAATTTAAATTCAACAATCATCATCATATTGATGCTATCTAGTCTAACGTATACAGATTTCTTATCTGCTTTCACCACTTCGCCTCTTTGCCCCATGAACAATCCATTGTTCACAGCGACTTTGGCTTGCGGCTTAATATCCCCCATATCTAACACTTGGATATTGGTATAAGATAGACCTAGGTATTTTCTGATCAATTCAATTTCATTGTCTCGAATGATGGCAGGTTTTTTCTCGAAATATAGAAAGCGCACCACCCCCATGGTACTAAGTACATTGGTATACTCTTCTTTAGTTGCTTTTACAAAAACATAAGATTTGAAAAGAGGCTCTTCGATGATTTTTTTCCTATCAGACCATTGACGTTCTTTCTTTTGAGTAGGACACCAACTTTCAATACCTTTTTGTGCAAAATTCAAGTCTACCTTTTTCTCCCATTTTGGTTTTGTATACACTACATGCCACTTTCTCAAATGCTCCATGGTCTTGATTATTTTTTCGCTACCGTTGTCTTTTTGTTAAAAGCAGATAAAATAGTACTTGCCTCATTCAATTGAAAATCCTTTGCCAAATCCTTTATCCATCCTTGGTAACGATCCTGTTTTGATTTATCTGGATTGTTATAGAATTTATCATAGTCCGCTTTCATTGGCGCCAATTTCATCGCTGTTTTTAACTTAAGCATTTGCTCGTTTTGCTTAGAAACTTCTTGTACCTGCTTTTTAAACGCCTGGTACTTGTCTAGCTTCAAATACACTGGTGTTTCCACTTGACTCGAAACCCATTGTAAATTTTGCTTGAACTTGTTTAATGCAGTGTCATTTTGAATATGCTTATTGGTTGCCTGAATGATTGGCATCATTTGTAAATAGTTAGGCCATACTTGGAATTTAGCCTTCTCCATTTCATCCCAACTTAAAGCAGATTCATTGTCTTTCTCTCTGTATTTTAAGTACTCATATTCGTCAGGCAAAATCACATCTGGCACAACCCCTTTCTTTTGTGTAGAACTACCAGTAATGCGATAGAATTTCTGGAAAGTCAATTTTACAGAACCATATTCAGTTTGAATACCTAAAGAGTCTAAAGGCTTCCCAAATGCCACATTGCGTTGCACGGTACCCTTGCCGTAAGTTGAAGAACTACCTACTACAATACCACGTTTATAATCTTGAATCGCACCAGCAAAAATCTCACTCGCAGATGCACTAAACTCATTCACCATGACCACCAATGGCCCATCATATAAAATACCTGGCGTTTCGTCATACAATGTTTGCGATCTGCCTTCTTTATTTCTAATTTGTACAATCGGCCCCTTGTCTATGAACAATCCAGCCATTTGTACAACTTCATACAAAGAACCACCACCGTTAGAACGTACATCAATCACAATACCTTTTACATTTTCTGCTTTCAACTTTTTAATTTCTGCAGCCACATCTTCCGAGCATCTATGCCCGTCTTCTCTTTCAAAGTCTGCATAAAAATCTGGCAATAAAATATAACCGTATTTATCCTCCCCTTTTTGAATCACTACACTTCTAGCATACCCCTCATCCAACACAATTTTTTCTCTAATTAAAGAAACCACTTTAAATGAGCCATCTGGTTTTCTAAAAGTCAATCGAACCTCTGTACCCAAATTGCCTCGAATTAATTTCACGGCGTCTGTAGTTTCATATCCAGACACGTCAACTGGCTCTTCTGCACCTTGAGCGATTTTTACAATCACGTCGTTCACTACGATCTGCCCAGATTTCCAAGCTGGACCACCAGGCTGAATACTAGCAATACGAATACCGAAATCGTCCTGTGTCAATTGGGCACCAATACCATAAATTACACCACTCATTTGTTCTGTGAATGACCTCTTCTCAACTGGTGCTAAATAATCTGTATGCGGATCCATTAAGCCAGTGATCGCATTCAAGAACAAGTCGAATCTTTTTTCTTTAGTGAATGTTTTTTCAAAAGACTCTAATCTTTTTTTATAAGACTTTTTGATATAGGCTCTCGATTCAGCTTCAATGGTAGAATCGTTTTTAAATACGAATTTTTCCTTGCCTTTGTTTTTTTCTCTGTCATCTATGAATACTGCATAACGTTCGATCGTTCTATATTTCAATAGCATCTCCCAACGCTTTGCTCTTTCTATTTCATTCTTTGGATAAGGTAATTTATCCATGTTCAACTGAACAGAATCGTCTTTATTAAAATCAAAAGGCTGGTCCATGATTTGATTGAACAAGGATTGCACTTCTTTGATACGTCGCTCATATACACCACTTACAGCGGGTTGAAAAGCAATGGTTGCACCATGAATTTCGTCATCAATTGTGGTATTGTAAGTAGACAAACTATCTAGATCTGTTTGTAAGAAAATATTCTTTTCTGGATCTAATGCTTTAAAATAAGCATTGAACACTTCTTTTGAAAAGTCATCATCAATTCTTCTGGGACTATAATGTTCTGATTCTAATAAATGCCCCACAGTTGATAATAATTTTCTCTGTCTCAACTCTGGTGACTCTTGATTTTCGGTCTTAAAAGTATTAAAAGCAAAGAACAAGGCGCCAAAAAGGATCACTGTGGCAAAAACTTTCCACTTATTTTGTTTTACGTATGTCATAATTGCATGCATGTAGGATTTCAAAAATAGCGTAAAATGGGAATCTTGCGTGTCTAATTCACTTTTTCTGCCCTTTTTTACCATTATTTTATAAAAACATGCAAAACTAATTTTATAGATTACTGAATTAACGTATTTTTGCACCCCAAATGGAGGGCGTAGCTCAGTAGGTTAGAGCGACAGTTTGTGGCACTGTAGGCCGTGGGTTCGAGACCCATCGTTCTCCCCCTAAAAACCTGTCCCGATTCGGGATAGGTTTTTTAGTTTTAAATACATCCTATGAACATATTGTTAATACCGATTTTAGTAGGCAGTTTTGGTTGGTTACTTATTTGGATGGTAGTGAAATTGCTATTTTATCCCATTCAACCTTTGGTGATTGGCCCAATCAGATGGGAAAGCTTGGCCAATCAATGGATCAGTCGAATAGATTTGACTGAATTATTGCCACAATTGTCCAAAAATGACAGTTTTGAAGCACTTAAGCCAGTCATCAATGAAAAATTAGACGATTTTTTTAGACATAAGTTAAGTGCCAAACTTCCCATGATCTCTATGTTTATTGGAGATAAAACCATCGAAGAACTAAAAAGTGTATTTATGGAAGAATTGGCCATCATCTTCCCGATTCTTATCGCAGAGTTTAGTGCAAACCTAAATAAAGACTTGCAACAGCAATGGCAGGATAAGTTTAGCAAATTGATTGTTCAAAAAATCACGAAAGCAACACAGCCAATTAGATGGATTGCATTTGGATTAGGCTTAATATGGGGGCTCTTGATTGTATCAATTCTTCCTTCTATTTAACCGCTTATACTATCTAGCTTCCTTTCTTGAAACTTTAGCACGAAATTTGTGCCTCAAATTAAACGAATCACCCCAATTGGGGTCTAATTCATAGACAAACAAAATACATGAAACAACTATTAATATTAGCAGGATTTTTATTGACGCAAAGCTTATCCTTTGCACAAGTCCCAACTGGTCGTCCAAGTGGCGCTGGCAATATGAATATGGGGCATTTTTACGGAAAAGTAGTGGATGCCAACAAGAAAGGTATCGATGGGGCTTCCGTTCAATTAAAAGGTAGCAAATTTGACCCAGTAACAAAAAAAGCTACTGAAGCAATTTTAGGTACCATGATTACCGCAGCCAATGGAGATTTTAGTTTTGAAAATTTATCTGTGATGGGTAATTTCAAATTGATTATTTCTGGCGTTGGTTTTAAGAAATTAGAAAAGCAAATTAGCTTTAACTTAAAACCGAATGGCAATCCTCAAGAAATGATGGCACTTGTAGATAAAGACTTAGGTAATATTAAGTTAGAAGAAGACGCTACACAATTACAAAGTGTTACTGTAACTAGTTCTGCTAAACCTCAATTTGAAATGGGGATTGATAGAAAGATATTTAATGTAGATAAAAATTTGGCGAGCACAGGACAAACTGCAGTAGAAGTAATGAAGAATATTCCAAACTTAAACGTAGACATTGATGGTAATGTGACTTTAAGAAACGCAACGCCTACGTTGTTGATCGACAACCGTCCAACAACTTTAACAATGGATCAAATCCCTTCTGATATCATTGATAGAGTGGAGATCATCACAAACCCATCAGCAAAATATGATGCATCAGGCGGTAATGCTGGCATCTTAAACATTGTTTTAAAGAAGAATAAGAAAAATGGTTACAATGGCGGCATCAGAGCAGGTGTAGACATGCGTGGCAAATTGAATGGCGGTACTGACTTGAACCTAAGAGACAACAAAATCAATTTCTCATTAAGTGCCAATGTAAGAAATAATAAATCTTTAAGTACTTCTGACATCTTAAGAGATCTTTTACTTTCACCAATTCCAACCAGTGTAAATACTAGAACAAATAGCACAGGCAATAGCTTATTTTCATTTTACAGAGGCGGTTTCGATTATTTAATTGACAATAGAAATACCCTTTCTATTTATGGCAATATCATGAAAGGTGATTTTGACAATAGTTCTCGTCAATACATTGACTCTATCTTGTCAGGTATCAGCTCGCCGTCTGTTGGACTTGATAATACTTCTAAATTTTCTTTCATGAATAAAGGTGGTCAAGTAAGCTTCAAACACTTATTTGCAGAAACTGGACATGAATTGAGCGCTGATTTCAATTACAATGAAAGCACCAATGACAATAACTCATTCATCAAGTCAAGTTTTATTAATCAAAGAACAATAGGTTCTGGTTACAACAAGAACTACACTTCTAATATCGATTATCAAAAAGAATTCAAAAACAATACCAAGTTCGAAGCTGGTGTTAGAATGAATAGCCGTGATGAATTCAATTCTAGAGACCAATACAGAAATGAAGTACTTGTGAATAGCATCAGTAATCAATTAAAATACCGTGAACAAATTTTAGCTGCTTACACTAATTTAGGTGGAAAAAAGAACAACCTTAGCTACCAATTAGGCTTTAGAGTAGAGAACAGAGATTACACTGTGAACGTATTGAATAAACAAGGACAGGATTCATTAGAATCAAAGATCAAATTGCCAATTTCATTATTCCCAAGTGCTTTCTTAAGCTATAAATTGAATGACAAGAACGATGTTCAGTTTAATTATTCTAAGCGTATCAATGCACCGAACCCATTCCAATTACAACCATTTGCGGATTATAGCGATCCATTGAATATTTCTGTAGGTAATCCAAAATTAAAACCTCAATTCACACATTCTTTTGAAGTAGCATACAATAATGTATACAAAAAGGGATCTAACTTATTGGTGACCGCCTATTATAAGTATAGCACAGACTTGATCACAAACTATATTTACAAAGATATCAATCCTGTAAGCAATGATAGCGCCTTCTTTAGCTCATTCATCAATGCCAATACATCTAAAGTATTTGGATTAGAGATCAGCAATAAAACAGCCGTTACAAAATGGTGGGATTTGAATCTGAGCTTCAACTTATTTAAATCAGAGATCAATGCAACCATCCCTGGTCAAGATGTCAACAACAACTTAACGAGCTGGTTTAGCAAGATGAACAATAACTTTAAGATTGTAAAAGGCTTGTCTTTACAATTTAGCGGTCAATACCAAGCTAAGACAATTCTACCTCCAGGTGGAAATTCTGGTGGCGGTGGAAGAGGTGGTTTTGGTGGCGGTATGATGGGCGGCTTTGGCGGACCTCAATCTACTGCACAAGGCTACAATTTACCTTATTATGATTTCGATTTAGGCATCAGAAAAGACTGGACTTTAAAAGGCGGTAAAACAGCTTCTTTAACGCTAAGTGTAAGTGATCTGTTTAAGACAAGAGTGAATAAAACTTATTCTGAAAGCTTATACTTCACCCAAAACGTAACGAGAACAAGAGATCAACAGATGTTTAGATTGAACTTCTCATACCGCTTTGGTAAATTCGATGTGAATTTATTAAGAAGAAAAAGCAATAAGATGGAAGAAGGCGGAAGCGGAATGGACCAAATGCAACAATAATAGATTAACTATTTACTTAGAAGTTTTACCTTCTAACATAGGAACAAAAGAGAATGCCTCAAAGGATTCTCTTTTTTCTTTTCCATCCTTTTTCTTTGTCAAGCGCATCATTCTTTGGGCTGCTCCTTCCTCGTCCAAAGGAATGACCATCTTGCCATTCACTTTTAGCTGTGCCCATAATTTTTCAGGCACTTTTGGTGCAGCTGCTGTGATTAAAATTCTATCGAAAGGCGCCAAATCTGGCAAACCTTCAAAACCATCTCCAAAAAAGAAGTTTATATTCTTATATTGCTTGATGTGTTCAAATTTTTCAATCAAATCAAATAACTGCTTCTGTCTTTCAATAGTATATACTTTGGCACCAACAGCAGATAATACTGCCGACTGATACATACTACCCGTTCCAATCTCTAATACTTTTTGTCCTGGTTTAATTTTCAACAACTGTGTTTGGTATGCAACGGTATAAGGTTGTGAAATAGTTTGTTCAGCTGCAATAGGAAATGCACGATCTTCATAAGCAATACTATCAAATGCAGAGTCTAAAAAGAAATGCCTAGGAATGGATCCTATTGCTCCTAACACTTTTTCGTCCGTGATTCCTTTTGTTTTCAATAATTCTACCAAATCCTCACGCATACCCTTATGCCTATACCCGTCCACTAACTCTCTACGTGTAGAGCTTAAAGATAGTTCGATTTCTTGCATGCTCATTTTAGTTTAACTGCATAGCTGCAATAATGGTGTTAATTTTGTTTTGCAATTGTGCATATACTTC